>PDWJ01001617.1_pt1 | contig 27363 bp, 24 predicted proteins | sample 1430881 | NCBI WGS metagenome assembly PDWJ01 (sample SAMN01162460, study PRJNA174530) | Oral metagenome, whole genome shotgun sequencing project. | biome: Marine environment; feature: Marine mammal; material: Swab sample of the gingival sulcus; isolation source: swab sample of gingival sulcus...
TCAAAGTTGTTCATTGTTATTGTATTTTCTAACAACAATTTACTGATTTTCAGTAAGATGAACAACTTTTTTTCATCCATTCAAAATGCACAACGGGTTCTGTTAGTAAATTGGGGAGGTAGAGCTAACTCAACTAAAATATTTACATCTAAAAGTGAAAAGATTAGTGAAGTGGACTTAAACCCTAATGAAATTATATCAAAATCGTTAGAAAAAGTGATAGAGGGGGGAGTTGAGAGCGGAATAAACTTGTATGATAGAATGTGGAACGTATCCAACATAAAAATAGCAGGTAAGAAATATTATGAAATATTTTTTACAAAATATGGAGATGCGGGATGTTGCCCTTCATTGATAGTGGCTTATAACGAGGATTTTAATTATAACGGTAAATTTTATTACAAAGTAGATGCTAATGATATTGGTTTTGATAAGTGTAAGTGGAAAGAGTTAAAAGTAATCGGTAAGGGGATTTGACAAATTCATATACCTTTTTCTAAAATAGCAAATGCCCTTATTTTAGTTTTTACGGTAAAATTCAGCCATTTTTCAGAATAAATGGCAAAATGTACGGATAAATTTCATATATTTGTACGGACAAATATAATAAATTATGAATACGAAATTAACATTAAAACTCAATCAAGCAATTATAGAACAAGCCAAAGAGTATGCTTCTAACAAAAAAATGAGTTTATCTAAAATCGTTGAAATATATTTACAATCCTTAGTAAGCAAGAAAACTGATGATTTTGAGATTTCTCCTTTTGTTAAAAGCATTGCAACAGGAACGGAACTCCCTAATGATTTGGACTATAAAAGTGAATATTCTGATTTTCTAATGGAAAAGTACAAGTGATGAAAAGGATATTTATAGACACCAATATAATGTTGGATTTCTTAGGAGAAAGGAAACCGTTCTATGAGCCTATCGCAAAAATTGCAACATTAGCAGAAAAAGAAAAATTAACAATGGTTGTTTCTCCTATTTCCTTTGCTACTGTAAACTATTTTCTGTCAAAATATGAAAATGCAGATATTGCAAGAGAAAAACTAAGGAAGTTTAAGATTATCTCCGAAATATGTTGTTTAGATGAACAGACTATTGAGAAAGGTTTAAATTCTTCTATAAAAGATTTTGAAGACGCCTTGCAGTATTTTAGTGCGACGGGCTCAAATTGTGATATTATCATTACACGAAATGGTAAAGATTTCAAGCAATCATTACTTCCTGTTATGACAGCAGATGAGTTTTTGAAAAGCCTTAACAAAATGTAGTTTGTGTGGTGTAATTTTGCAAGTTTTGCAAGACTTGCAGATTTACATATAGAAAAATCTGCCTGCAACATACCTGCAACATTTTATCAAAAAAATACATATATTTGAAAAAGAATGAAAATACATTTTTTAACAAATCGCTGAAATACAACCATTTGAAAAGAAATGAAAATATTTGAAAATGGTTCTTTTTCGTCTGTTAATCAGAGGGGCCTTGGTTCAAGTCCAAGAGGGGGAGCAAAAGATAATCAGCCATTTACGATATTTTGTAGATGGCTTTTTTTATTTCCCCCCCCCTGCAACATATCTGCAACATTTTGTATATTCGTCGCATGGAAAATTACACACCTTTCGGATTTTGTAGAGATTTCTTAGGGGAAATATTTGATATGGGATGGATTAATAATAGGTAAATCTTATTTGTAGAAAAGTCGGCTTTTATTATCTTTAAGGTGTTGATTAATAAAAAAATCAGCCCTTATGGTTTTAGTATCCCAAATTATGGAAGTATTTTGTAAAGTAGCTGGTTTCTGTAACATAAAAAACGACATTTCATTTGGATTAAAATACTTTTGTAACTGAGCTAATTTTAGAAAAAGATGAAACTGTTAGTAAAATGGCTTGGATATACCCATATTGACACTCATTTAAAGATAATATTTACTAAAAATTGGACAATTACACTTCTTTTATAGCATAACCACCACTTTTGATACATTGTAATTTTTTTGTAGCCAAAATATGAAATTATTACTTATCGGAAAGTGCTTGGCATAATGTTTGTCTAGGTTGATTACTGAAGGAGTATCTGATCTCTTTGAGGGATTTGTTACCGTGGGTGTTTGTGTACTGTTTTTTGCAGTGTCTTGATTTTCAGAATATTGTATTTTAGAGTATTCTGTTTTTTTTATCCTTAATTAAGGGTGCCGTAGTGTTAGAAAATAAAATTTATTGGTTTGTTGTTGAGGGGTTGAGTAAATTATAGATTTATGTCTTTTTGGGAAATTAATATATTCTTTGTTTTTGTTCTTTGTGTTTTTTTTGCGGGCATAGTTATACCTCAAATCTTGCGTATAGCTGTACGAAAGAACCTCTTTGATATTCCAAATGAAAGGAAAATACACTCTTGTGCTGTCCCTCGTTTAGGAGGAATTGCATTTGAGCCGGCAATACTTTGCTCAATCTCATTTGTAATTGGTGTAAATCTATGTTTGGGAGATACTAAAATATCTTCTCTTATTTCTGATGAACTTCAAATATTAATTTTTGGTTATTGTGCTATCAAGATTTTATACCTGGTTGGGATTGCAGATGATTTGATTGGAGTACGTTGTAAATCAAAATTCATAGCTCAGATATTGAGTGCTTTAATGTTAGTAGTAGGAGGTCTTTATATAGATAATTTTTATGGAATTATAAGTATAACTGCTGTGCCTGTTTGGATAGCATATCCTTTAACTATATTATTGGTGGTCTTTATTGTTAATGCTATTAATCTTATTGATGGAATAGATGGGTTAGCTTCGGGCTTATGCGGTGTAGTTTTTCTGTTTTATGGTATTTTGTTTTTTGTGTTGCATGAATATATTTACAGTATGCTGTCTTTTGCTGCTTTAGGAGGGCTGATACCGTTCTTTTATTACAATGTTTTTGGTGATGTCAAGCGAAGTAAGAAAATATTTATGGGAGATACAGGCAGTTTAACTATTGGCATTATAATCTGTTTATTGGGTCTTCGCTTAGTTCAAATTCTTTCGAGTAGTACTGAAATTCCGTACAATCCTATTGCAGTAGCTTTTTCGCCACTTATAATACCTTGTTTCGATTTGATTTCTGTATGTATCTATAGGATAAAAAAGGGAAAAAATCCTTTTTTACCGGACAAGAATCATATTCACCATAGATTACTTTCGTTTGGTATGAGTCAACGTATTATTCTGCTAGTGATAATAAGTGTTTCTGTTATTAGTGCTTTATATAATACGTTGTTGTCCGTTTATTTTGATATTAATTGTTTAATTTTGGGAAATGTTGTTTTATGGTTAGTTTTATATATCTTGATTATTGGAAAGGTAGATAAAATGTATATTTTTATGGATAAAAAATAAAAAAGATGAAAACGTACAATTTTTTACAATTATTCGCTGTAATTATTTTTATAAGTTCGTGTGCCACTCCGAAAATTACTTATTTACAAGATGTAAATGTTGGAGTGGAGAGAAATATCTCGAATGCTAAAGATAAAGATATACGGATTAAACCAGAAGATAAAATATCAATTTTAGTGAATAGTAGAGATCCGATGTTGACGAATTTGTTTAATCTACCATATGTTTCTCAACAACTCGGGCAAATTGAGGGGCAGACTATGGGAACGCCCAAAGGTATATCTGGTTATACTGTTAATAAGTCTGGCGACATAGATTTTCCGGTATTGGGCAAGGTTCATGTTGGAGGACTGAATAGAGAGGAAATAGCCAAGCATATAAAAGAAGAATTAATTTCAAAAGATTTGGTTAAAGATCCTATTGTAACTGTTGAGTTTATGAATCTTACAGTTTCTATTTTAGGGGAAGTCAATCATCCCGGGAGGTTTAAAATAGATAAAGATAAATTGACTTTGTTAGATGCAATTAGTATGGCCGGAGATCTCACAATTTATGGTGAAAGAGAGACTGTACTTGTGCAGCGGGAAGAAAATGGGAAACGGAAGTTATATAGAGTCAATTTGAATTCTAGTCATGACTTGTACGCTTCCCCTGTTTATTATTTGCAACAAAATGATCTCATTTATGTGGAACCTAATAAATATAGGGTGAAAGATGCGACAATAAACAATAAGGCCTTGCGTTGGTCTTCAACATGGGTTACAATAGCCTCTTTGTTGACAACTTTAGCTGTCGCAATTTTGAAGTAATATTTTGATTTGCAATGGAAAATACATATAACAAGAAAAGAGGTAATCAAATAGAAGATTTTATCAGCATTAAAGATTTATTCTATTTGTGCCTAGGTAAATGGTATTGGTTTGTCATCTCGCTCGCTATAACACTGAGCGTAGCAATATATTATCTTTTAACGACACCGCCTACCTATACACGGCAGGCGGAATTATTAATAAAAGTAGATTCAAAAGGTAATCCTCTATCAGGAGGAATGGAGCAAACTTTTGCCGACATGGGGGTGTTTAAAGCTAATACTAATGTCAATAATGAGGTAATATCATTAAAGTCTTCGGCTTTAATGTACGAGGTAGTAAAACGATTGCAGTTGAATGTTGCTTATTATACAGAAGGCAGATTTCATAGGGATGTGGTCTATGGAACATCACAGCCTTTAAAAGTTTCATTACCAGATCTTTTGGGCAATGAATCATGTGAATTTACCTTGGAAATGAAAGAGGGGGAAGTGCATTGTTCGGAGTTTTTTAAAAATGAGAAAGAGGTAGAGATTAAAGATTTCATAAAAGGAAAATTAAATGACACTATATCTTCCCCGGTTGGAAGATTAATTATAACCCCTACTCCTCATTATAATAAAGGAGAAAGAATTAAATTGTATGTCAATCATTCACCATTACATATTATAACTAATAACTATTCATCTCAATTAAATATTGGTTTGAGTGATGAGAAAGCTTCAGTTATTGCTTTATCCATAAAGGATGTTTGTCCACAACGTGCAGAAGATATTCTTAATACATTGATTTCTATTTATAATGAAAATTGGGTTAAGGATAAGAATCAAATAGCAGTAAGCACTTCTATGTTTATCAGTGAACGCTTAAGTGTCATTGAGCGTGAGTTGGGAAATGTAGATGAGAATATATCTACATTTAAAAGAGAGAATTTACTGCCTGATGTGCAGACCGCTTCTAATCTATACATGACACAAAATACACAAACGAATGCTCAAATATTGACGCTGAATAATCAGCTTTATATGACTCGTTATATTCGTAGATATTTGACGAGCAAGAGTAATAAAAAACAGTTACTGCCAACTAATTCAGGTATTGAGAATGCAAATATTGAAGCACAAATTTCAAAGTATAATACCCAATTGCTTCAGCGTAATGGTTTAGTGGCAAATAGTAGTGAGAGGAATCCGCTGGTAATTGATATGGATATGGCGTTGGAGTCAATGCGTAAAGCAATTATTGCCTCTGTTGACAATCAAATAGAGACACTAAAAGCACAATCTGAGAGTTTGAGACAATCAAAAAAACAGACTACAACTAAATTGGCAGAGAATCCTTCGCAAGCAAAATACTTATTGTCTGTTGAACGCCAACAAAAAGTAAAGGAAGCTCTTTATTTATTTTTGTTACAGAAACGTGAAGAAAACGAACTTTCTCAGGCTTTTACCGCATACAATACGCGTGTTATCACTCCTCCTAGAGGAAGTACTTTCCCTACAGCTCCTGTGCAGAGGAATATTTTATTAGTGGCCTTTGTTCTTGGTATTTTAATTCCTTTTTTAATTTTATTTGTGAAAGAGAATATGAATACTAAAGTTAGAGGACGTAAGGACTTGAATAATCTTTCCATACCTTTTATTGGGGAAATTCCGTTTTATTATCGAAGTAAAAAAAGGTTGTTTGAAAACATAAATACTGACGCTAATCCTATCGTTGTAAAAGAAGATACTCGAGATGTAATAAACGAAGCTTTTCGTGTATTGCGTACCAATTTGGAGTTTATGACTGAAAAAGGGGGAAAATCAAATGTCATTATACTAACCTCATTTAATCCCGGCAGTGGAAAATCCTTTCTTACTATGAACATAGCAATTAGCTTGGCTATTAAAAAAAAGAAGGTCTTACTGATTGATGGTGATATGAGAAACGCTTCTTCTTCAGCTTGTATTAACTCTCCTCAAATAGGATTGAGTAATTATTTAGGGGGTGGTGTTGATGATTTGAGTGAAATTATAGTCCCAGATAATAAATACAAAACAATGAGTGTTGTTCCAGTGGGAACAATACCTCCTAATCCTACAGAATTGCTTTTTGAGAATCGCTTGCAAGAGTTAATTGATTTCGCAAGAGAACAGTATGATTATGTATTGATTGATTGTCCTCCCGTTGAATTGGTTGCTGATACGCAAATTGTAGAAAAATTAGCTGATCGCACTATTTTTGTGTTACGCTCCGGATTGTTGGAACGGAGTATGTTATCCGTTTTACAGAATATGTATGATGAGAAGAAATATAAGAACATATCTATGATTTTAAATGGCACCAAAGGAGGTTATGGTTACGGCTACGGTTATGGTTATGGCTCAGGGTATCACTACGGTTATAGTAAAGCTAAATATAGGAACAAGATTTTATGGCTTTTGGAATATTTCAACATCGTAAAACGTTGAGGAAGATAGGTTTTTTTAAAGGTTTTACTGATTATCATTCACATATTTTGCCGGGAGTGGATGATGGAGTGAAGACAATGGAAGAGTCCCTGAGAATTCTCACTTTATATGAAGAATTAGGAGTCTTTGAAGTGTGGTGTACTCCTCATATTATGGAAGATATAGCCAATACGACACATGGATTACAAAAGCGATTTTCTGAATTATTAACAACTTATGAGGGAACAATTAAACTACATCTTGCAGCTGAATATATGCTTGATAATCTCTTTGAAAAAAGATTTGTTGCAGGAGACTTGTTGCCATTGGGTGTAGATGGAAAATATTTATTGGTAGAGACGTCTTATTTTAATCCACCTATGGGGTTCTATGATACTCTTGAGAAAATTAAAACCGAGGGATATTCTCCTGTTTTAGCCCATCCGGAGCGTTATAGGTATATGGATGAAAAGGATTATTCTAGACTGAAAAACATGGGAGTGATGTTTCAACTAAATATTCCATCGCTTTTAGGTATCTATGATACTATTGTTCAGAAAAAGGCTGAATTTTTATTTGAAAAATCATATTATGAATTTACTGGAACTGACATACATAGTTTTAAGCAAATTTTGTATTGTATAGAGAAAAAAACAAAAATTAAATATTTTAAATGATGAAAGGAATAATATTGGCCGGTGGATCGGGCACAAGGTTGTATCCTATAACAAAAGGAGTGAGCAAACAGTTACTTCCTATATATGATAAGCCTATGGTTTATTATCCGATTTCTGTTTTAATGTTAGCAGGCATCCGTGATATATTGATTATTTCCACTCCTAATGATTTGCCCGGGTTTCAGCGTCTTTTAGGTGACGGCTCTGATTATGGTGTAAATCTTAAATATGCAGAACAACCCTCACCTGATGGGCTTGCACAGGCATTTATTATAGGGGAAAAGTTTATCGGAAACGATTCTGTTTGTTTGGTCTTAGGAGATAATATTTTTCATGGATCTGGTTTTTCTGCCTTATTGAATCAAGCTGTTTATGATGCTGAAGTAAATAAAAAAGCTACGGTATTTGGTTATTGGGTAGATGAACCTGAAAGATATGGGGTGGCAGAATTTGATGAAAAAGGGAATTGTCTTTCAATTGAGGAAAAACCACAAAATCCTAAGTCAAATTATGCAGTTGTAGGTCTTTATTTTTATCCGAATAAGGTTGTTGATATTGCTAAATATATCAAACCATCAGAACGAGGAGAATTAGAAATTACAACAGTTAATCAAGAATTTTTAAACCTACAAAAGTTAAAAGTACAAACTTTGGGGCGTGGGTTTGCATGGCTTGATACCGGTACGCATAATTCTTTAGCAGAAGCTTCTATTTTTGTAGAAGTAATTGAGAAGCGTCAAGGATTGAAGATAGCTTGTTTGGAAGCCATTGCTTATCATAAAGGTTGGATTTCAGCGGAGAAAATGAAGGAGATAGCTCAGCCTATGATTAAAAATCAATATGGACAATATTTGCTGAAGGTTATTGAAGAAGTAAAACAGATGAAAGCTTAATAAGCAAGATAAATAATGGAGGTTATAAAGACGAATATTGAAGAAGTGGTAATTATTGAACCACGTATTTTTAAGGATGAGAGAGGCTACTTTTTTGAATCATTTTCACAACGAGAATTTAGTGAAAAAGTGAGACCTATCAATTTTGTTCAAGACAATGAGAGTATGTCATCGTATGGTGTTATGCGTGGATTACACTTTCAAGTGCCGCCATACACGCAGAGCAAATTGGTACGTTGTGTGAAGGGCACTGTTTTAGATGTTGCAGTAGATATTCGTAGAGGATCTCCAACTTATGGACAACACGTCACTACAGTGCTTAGTGAGGAAAATCATCGTCAGTTCTTCGTTCCTAGAGGATTTGCTCATGGATTTGCTGTTTTGAGTGAAGTGGCTGTGTTTCAATATAAATGTGATAATTTCTATGCACCTCAAGCTGAAGGAGGAATCCAATTGCAAGATGATTTTTTAGAGATTGATTGGAAAATCCCAATGGATAATGCTATTTTGAGTGCTAAAGATATGACGCATCCTTTACTGAAAGATTTTAGTTCTCCGTTTGATATTAACGTAAACCTTTACGAATAATGAATATACTTGTGACTGGGGCTAATGGACAATTGGGCAACGAGATGCGTATTGTTACCCATGCGAGTAAGGATAAGTATATCTTTACAGACGTAAAGGAGTTGGACATAACTGATTTCGAAGCAGTAGCTCAAACGGTAAAAGCTAATGATATAAAAGTTATTGTAAATTGTGCAGCTTACACTAATGTTGATAAGGCTGAGGATGATGCTCACTTTGCCAAATTACTAAATACTAATGCGGTAGAAAACTTAGCTTTGGCAATCAAAGATAACGATGGAGTACTGGTTCATATCTCGACTGACTATGTATTTGGAGGCACACAAAATAATAAACCCTGTACTGAAGAACAAGAAGTTAATCCAACAGGTGTTTATGGTTTAACGAAACTGTGCGGAGAAGAGGCTATTGTAAAATCCGGTTGTCATTATGTGATTATTAGAACGGCGTGGCTCTACAGTGAATTTGGAAACAACTTTGTGAAAACAATGTTGAACCTCACAGCGACAAAACCGCAAATTAAAGTAGTGTTTGACCAAATTGGAACACCCACATACGCATACGATTTGGCAAATGTAATTTTCGATGTTGTAGAAAATCGCAAGTACGAAAGCAATGATGGTATTTATCATTTTTCGAATGAAGGGGTCTGTTCGTGGTTCGATTTTGCAAAGATGATTGCTGAGTATGCAGGCAACACTTCTTGTGACATTAAACCTTGTCATAGCAATGAATTTCCATCAAAGGTAGTTCGTCCAAATTATTCCGTGTTAGATAAAACTAAGATTAAAGACACCTTCGATGTTCAGATTCCTTACTGGATGGATTCTTTGAAGAAATGCATACAAAATTTGAAAGCTAAATAAAACTTTGAGAATGAAACAAGAGCGTAATAAGACTTTGGATATTGCAAAAGCAATTTGTATATGTTTGATGGTAATGATACATAGTGGATGCCCTGATTACTTGCAGAGATTTATTTATATATTCCTTATCCCTTGTTTCTTCTTTATAAGTGGCTTTCTGTTGAATGATAAATATTTGAAAGATTTAAAAACAGGGGTATATGCAAAGACTAAAGGTTCTTATTACATCTTCGTTAAATGGTCGCTTATTTTTCTCTTATTTCATAATGTATTTTCTTCATTACATATTTATGAATCAAATTTATCTTTAAAGGAATTTGGTATGAATTTTATTCGTGTTTTAACAATGAGAGGTAGTGAACAATTATTAGGGGGGTACTGGTTCTTAATTTCGCTCTTTTGGGCTTCTATTTTTTCTCTATTTTTCTTACATATACTGTATAAGAAAAATAAAATGAACAGTGTTTATATATCATTAGTACTCATGTGTGTTATGCTTATTGCCATAATTCTAACTTACCTACCCATAAAATTGCCCAGTCAACTCAGAGAACAAACTTTTTTAGCTACAGCATTTTATATGTGTGGTTATCTTTATCGTAAGATGAATTTTCATTATAATCATTCTTTGTTATACGGAATGTTATTATTTTCTATACCTCTTATAGTCTCCTCGTTTACACGATGGGATATGACTGAGACAGAAGGCTGGCAAACTATTCCTTTTTGTATCGTTGCATTATTCGGGGCAATAGGACTTGTGATTATTTCTGCTTGGCTTTCTCAAACTAAGGTGTCAAAAGTATTTGCCTATGTTGGGAATAAGACTTTGTACATATTTACATTTCATTTCTTAGCATTTAAACTGGTGAGTTTCCTGTATATTAAGTTTTATAGTTTGCCTATTGAACAGTTATCTCAATTTCCTACAATAAACGAGACGAGTCCCTATATGTGGATGGTTTACAGTGTCGTGGGAGTAGGTGCATCTTTGTTGATTTGGGAAGTATTTCATTGGCAGCCTACTCAATTAGTTTATAGAATTAGGGAGAGTATATACATTGATTATATAGATAAAAAGATATGAAAAATAATTTTAAACGCAATATCATTATTACGGGAGGTGCCGGATTTATCGGTTCGCATGTTGTACGTCTTTTAGTTACGAAATATCCTGAATACCAAATTATTAATTTGGACAAACTTACCTATGCAGGTAATTTGGCAAATCTTAAAGATATTGAGAAGAAACCAAACTACACTTTTACTAAAGCAGACATCTGTGATTTTAGTAAGATTATGGAGTTGATGAAAAATTACAATGTAGATGGTATTATTCACCTTGCAGCAGAAAGTCATGTTGATCGCTCTATTAAAGATCCTTTTACCTTTGCACAGACCAATGTTATGGGAACGTTGTCTTTGCTACAGGCGGCAAAATTGTATTGGGAATCTTTGGAAGAAAAGTATGAGGGGAAAAGATTTTATCATATTTCCACAGATGAAGTTTACGGAGCGTTGGATATAACTCACCCTGAAGGAACAGATTCCCCTTTTACTACCAAAGCATCATCAAAACATCATAAGGCGTATGGAAATGAGTTTTTCTTAGAAACAACTAAATATCAACCACACAGTCCGTATAGTGCTGCTAAGGCTTCGTCAGATCATTTTGTACGTGCTTTTCATGACACCTACGGGTTGCCAACGATTGTAACCAATTGCTCTAATAATTATGGTCCTTATCAATTTCCGGAGAAATTAATTCCATTATTTATCAATAATATTCGTCATCGTAAACCGTTGCCTGTTTATGGTAAGGGGGAGAATGTACGAGATTGGTTGTATGTAGAGGATCATGCACGTGCAATTGACACTATTTTTCACAAAGGAAAAATTGCCGAAACCTATAATATTGGAGGTTTTAACGAATGGAAGAATATTGACGTTATAAAAGTATTGATTAATACGGTAGATGGTTTACTTGGGCGAAAAGAGGGTGAAGATATGAATTTGATAACTTATGTTACCGATCGTGCAGGTCATGACCTAAGATATGCTATTGATTCCACAAAACTACAACGTGAACTTGGTTGGGAGCCAAGTCTTCAATTTGAGGAGGGGATTGAAAAAACGGTTTCTTGGTATTTGGATAATCAAGATTGGATGGAGAATGTGACTTCGGGTGATTATCAAAGGTACTACGAGGATATGTACACTAAGCAATAAACAACAAATGTAGATGGGACTAAAGAAAAATATTTTATACAGTAGTTTTTTAACAGCATCTAATTATTTGTTTCAATTCATTACCTATCCCTATGTGGCAAGGGTTTTGGGGGTAACGGGGGTTGGGGTTTGTAATTTTTCACAAAGCTTAGTCCAATATTTTATTTTATTTTCTACATTAGGAATAATGACATTAGGCACAAGAGAGATTGCCAAATGTAACGGAGACAAGAATAAACAAAGTGTAGTTTTTTCATCATTATTTGAATTAATTTTGATAGTTACACTTATCGTGACACTTATTTATATTGGATGTATTGAATGTATTCCCAAATTAGCAGAATATAGAGAACTCTTATATATAGGTGTTTTTCAATTAATATTCAACACTTTAACGATAGAGTGGCTGTTTAGAGGAATAGAAGATTTTAAATATATTACTATTAGAACATTTTGGGTTAAATGTGTTTATGTTGTTTTAATCTTCTTTTTCATCCGCAATGAAGATGATTATTTGCGGTATTTCGCGATAACAGTAGGAGTTTATGTTGCAAATGGGATAATTAATCTATTGTATAGTCGTAAAAAAGTTTTGTTTTCCTGGCAACCTATAGGAAAAGTTTTCAAAAGGTATATGCATCCAATCTTAATTCTGGGAATTTATGGAATTCTTACCAATATGTATCTGAGTTTCAATGTGATGTATTTAGGTTTTGTTGCAAATGATACTCAGGTAGGATACTATACGACTGCGACTAAAATAGAGAATATAATTCTCGCCCTCTATTCATCTTTTACTTTAGTTATGATGCCAAGAATTAGCTCAATGTTAGCACAGAAAAATACAGAAGGAGTTAAAAATGCAGTCAAGAAATCATTAAATCTCTTATATGCTTTTGCTTTTCCTATAGTTATTTTGTCTATTGTTTTTTCAGATCAAATCATATTAATAGTAGCAGGACAAGGTTACGAACACGCTTCCATTTTACTAAAAATAGCTATGCCTGTGATGTTAATAGTAGGTATAGAACAAATCTTGATTGTTCAATTATTACTACCTCTGGGGGAGGATAAAGCAGTCTTTACCAATGCATTAATAGGAGCTTCTGTTTCAATAATTTTAAATATAGCGTTAACACAAAGATTAGAAAGTATGGGCTCTGTAATTGTATGGTTTGCCGCTGAATTGTCCGTGATGCTCTCAGCTTTTTTCTTTGTGAAAAAGAAATTTGGAAATGTACTTTTTATTAAAGACTTAATTAACTATATAATTATTTTTATTCCATTATTAGGAGTATGCTATTTGTTTTTAAAAATACTACCCAATGGATATTACTCAATAACATTAGCTGCGATTTTTACTTTTATTTATAGTCATATCTGCTTTGTTTATGTTATTAAAAATGAATTATATCAAGAATTTTGGCTTAAATTAAAAGATAAATTATTATAACCTATGAAGATTCCAATAATCATACTAAATTATAATTCTTCTTCTGATTGTAAAAAATGCACATCTTTTCTTCAAAAACAAAAGGGTGTTGAATTAGAAATTATGATAGTTGATAATTGTTCAAAAGAGGAAGATTGCAAAGCTGCTGAAGAACTATGTAGGCAAAATGGATTTACATTCATTGTTAGTAAAGAAAATAGAGGGTACAATGCAGGAAATAATATTGGACTTAAATATGCAGCAGAGAAGGATTATAAGTATGCTTTGATTGCTAACCCTGACATGGAATTTCCTCAGGAAAACTATGTGATTCAACTACTTCGTAAAATGGAAGAAGATCCCGAAATAGTAGCTTGTGGAAGTAATATTGTTGGAGTGGATGGAAAGCAACAGAATCCATTAACAAGAGATGGTCATTATAAAGAATCACTATACTGGATAAGGGATGTTGTTCATAAATATAAAAAAATGGAGGTTTCTCGTTGCTTGGATAATCCGTTTGAAAGTCATTACTGCAAAAAAATAAGTGGTTGTTGCTTAATGTTGAGAATGGATTTTATAAAACAAATAGCATTTTTTGATGAAAATATTTTTTTGTATTGTGAAGAACCGATTTTGTCAAAACAAGTTCAACAAAAGAGGAAAAAGATGTTCTATTTATTTGAAGCAAAGGCTGTACATGCCCATATAAGAAGTGAAAAGGGAGATCCTATAAAGAGGTTGAAATTGTGGAAAAAATCTCGAACGTATTTTATTAATAAATACAGTGGTTATTCCTTTTGGGGAAAACTTGTATCAAAAATTTCGATTAGTTTATATGTCATTATTTACTCTGTGTTCGTTAAAGTGAGTAAAGATTGATGTATAGATGTTGTAAAAAATAATAAAGGTTATTTATATAATTAAAAGATAATTTTTTCAAAAGTGTTGGGATTTAAGTTACATAAAGACATGAAAACTAAGAATATTATTGTTAATATTTTCATTGTTTTGCTTGCTGTTTCACCGGCTTTTGCTCTGGGGGAGGGCAATCGGAATTTATTGTTAATTGGTTTTATGAGTTTATCTCCATTAGTGTTTTTTTATAAGCCAATTATTATTCCTAAAATAGACATACCTCTATTATTCCTGTGCTTGATGCTGATATTTTTTCCGTTGTTATTTCACCCGGAAACTATGAGATGGGCTACTGTGCTTTATTCGTGCATGTTTTGTTTGTTTTTTATGGCGTTTGCTCGTATTTTTTATTTTTCTTCCTTTTCCTTGAATAATTTTGAAAAGATATTAAAATATTTATTGTATGCATACTGTATTGTACTAATAATTCAACAGTTTTGCGTACTTACAGGTTTGCCTATATTTAATGTTAGTAGCTATTCTATAAAAGAACCATGGAAACTAAACTCATTGATGAGTGAACCCTCTCATAGTGCTAGAGTAGTCTCTGTTTTGATGTATTTATTTATAAATACACAACGTAGATTACATGGGTATAAATCATTAAAAGAAAGTTTTAAAGAAAATAAATTAGTTTGGTCTGCTTTTTTATGGACTGTTTTAACTATGATCAGTTCAACGGCATATATCTTTTCTTTCATTGTAGTGCTGAGTTTTTTTGATGTGAAAAAATTTATGTCTTCAACTTTATTGATTGTAGGGGTAATAGGAGTTTTGCTGTTTTTTTCTGAAAATAAATCAATAAAAAGAGTTACTGATGTTATAGAAGCAACTTTGACATTAGAAAAAGAGGAAATTATAAAAGCTGATGGAAGTGCCTCTTATAGGATAGTCCCAACTATGCAAGGGGCAAGGTGTATTGGTTGGACTACGCTTAATGATTGGTTTGGCTATGGAGTTGATGCGGATTTTAAGTTAGTTAAACCTCTTCCGGGGGCAAAAAATGGGAACTCGGGAGCATTTTATTTATGGATTAATTATGGTCTAATAGTGGCAATATTATTTTGGATTTTTTCTTTGAAAATGTGTTATATAACAGGAGACTGGATAATTATTTTAGTTTGGTTTTTGTGCGTATTTTTACCTGGAGGATTAAACTCTCAAATAATATGGTTGGTTTTAACTTTACAATTAATTCGAAAAGATATAGAACCCGTTGCAATTCGAAGAATGGAGACCAAAGTAAATGTTGATAACTATGTCGGTAAATAATAGGGTTGTACCACTAATGGATAGAAATAATAATGCATAATATAGATAATGATTTGACACTTGCCATCTGTATGTATAATGCAGAGCGTTATATTGAAGAGACACTGCAATGTATTATGGAGCAAACTATGCAAAATTTTCATTTATTAATTTTGAATGATTGTTCAACAGATAATAGTCTTAAAATTGTCGAAGAGTTTTTTGAAAGAAATAAACGTCAATATGAATTGATCAATTTGCCTGAAAATGGTGGCTTATGTGCAGGACGGAGATATGTTGAAGAATATGCAACAACAAAATATCTTCTATTTGTAGATGCAGATGACTGCCCTTACCCCAAAATGGTAGAGAAATTATATGCCAAAATAGCATCTGACGATGATTTAATGGCTGTAGGCTGCTATATGGGATATATAAACCTAAATAGTGAAAAAATTCGGGGGGGAGTATATATTGGAGAGGTTTCGAAAGAAAAATTTTATGATAAAGCGAAGCGGGAGAAACTTATTTTTATGGCATCAACTTCTATCTATGATAGAAAAGTAGCATTGTCGGTCGGGGGACATAATGTTATCGGGTTTCCTGAAGGTAAGCCTCGATATCAGGACTTTTGTGAGGACTTAGATTTATGGACTCGGATGAGTGATCTTTATACAGATGGTAAAGCCATTATTGTTTTACCGGAAGTCTTGTACGGATATAGGAAAGGAGATGGAATGTCAGCCAATTCTATCGGGATGATTTTGCGTATGCGTCACATAAAATTGAATTTGAAGCGTCGTCGTCGAGGAGAAAAGGAATTGACATTCACTGAGTTTAGAGAACAATTGTCTGAAAAAGAATATTCTAAATTAAAAGATGATGCGAAATCTGTTGATGCCTTGCGTAGAGCTTATTATAGTTTTAAGAGGGGGGATGTTTTTTCATTGTTGAAAAATATATTTATCTCTGTAAGATATAATCCATTATATATGTTGGATAAAATAAAGTATAATGTTCTTAGAATAAAACAATGAATATTGCCGAAATTTTACCTATAGCTTTTGATTTCTTGAATGCAAATTGCAATTATGCAGTTTTGAGAAATTTTAGAGACTTACCATATAATGTGAGTCGGGACATTGATATAATCATTGATAAAAATGATTATAATAAAAAAGTTAACAATTTTATTAGCCTATTTGATAATCATGGCTACCGATTAATTCAATATTATAATGGCAGTGAGATGCATTCAATGGTTTTTGCATTGGTAAAAAACAAGCGTATTGAATTAATTTCTTTTGACTTTTTATTTTCAATTTATGTTCGGGATTTAATTTTAATATCAGGAAAGGAAGTTCTTGAAAGTAAGATATTTAACGGTAAAATATTTCATGTTTCGATTGAAATGGAATACCTGTCTAAATATTTATATAACAAATTATTACATGAGTCTTATCCTCTAAAATATAGCGAGATACAAGAGGAGGCTTTCAAAACTAAGAAAGAGGTCATTGAGAGGTATTTAGAATCTTTATTTGGACGAAATTACGAGCAAAATCAAACTTCTTTTTGTTCTGTATATATAAAACAATGGAGGAAACATTTTATGAGACAGTTTCTTTCATTTGGTAGATATCTATTTTTTACATTAAAAAATATCTTAAGACCTCGAGGTGTTTCTATTGGTCTTACAGGACCAGATGGAGTTGGTAAAACAACAGTCATTAATGAGATAATAGATAATCTAAATACAATTTATCGACATATTCCTCTGTATCATTTTCGCCCTACTTTGTTTGGAAATTTGGGAAAAGTAGCACATAGATTAGGATTAAAGAAAGAAGTAGATTCTCAATGTAGTAAGCCTCATCGGGGAGTTAAAACAGGAATGTTAAATTCCCTTTTACGTCTTTCATATTATTCCATGGACTATGTAGTAGGATATTTTACGAAGATTTATAAATCGCTTTTTAGACGCGGTATTGTGATTTTTGATAGATACTATACAGATATTATTTGTGATAGTCGCCGTTCTAGGATTTTTTTACATAAAGAGTTTCTTTATTGGTGGGGAAGGCTTTTTATTCCAAAGTTAAATTATAATATTTTACTTACAGCTAATGCAGAGACTATACTACAACGCAAACAAGAACTCAATGCAGAAGGGATAAAATCAATAAACGAGAAAATTGATTATTTGTCAGCAAAAAAAGGATATATAAAAATCCTTAATGAAAATACTCCAGATGACGCTGTGACTGAGATTCTATCCTATATTTTTGAAGAACAACACAAAAAGAATCTGAAAAGTTTTAGACAATGATTTCTGTAAGACAAAAACTCTTCGTTTCTGCCTATGCTTGTGAACCGAACTTGGGGAGTGAGATAGGTGTTGGTTGGCATTGGGTTTTGGAAATGTCAAGATATTTTGAATTATGGGTTTTAACCCGTGAAAATAATCGGGAGAGTGTAGAGCCATGGATTGCCAAAAATCCGGAATTTGATTCAATCCACTTTCTCTATTATGATTTGCCCAAGTGGGCTAGGTTTTGGAAAAAAGGAATGCGAGGAGTGAGAACCTATTATAATATCTGGCAAATTCAGACTAATCGCATTGTAAAAAAGACAATGCGAGAAAATAATATTCAGGTTTTTCATCATTTAACATATGGAAATGCACTATGGAAAGTAAATTCATATGGACAGAAACAGTTTTTTGTTTGGGGACCTATCGGGGGATTAGAAACCATTTCTGCCGACTATACTCGGCATTATAATCAAAAATCTAGATTAATTGAATGGCTTCGTAGGGTTGTTATTAGATTTTTGCCAATAAATAGAGGTTTTAAAAATCGTTGTAAAAATGCTAATCTCATACTTTGTAAGACAGATATTACCCGAGAACATATTCCTTTGCAGTACAGAGATAAGGCGGTACTGTTTACTGATGTAGCCGTTGAGTTAAAACAGCAGTTCAATAAAATAGAACAAAACAGTAATGGAGATAAGATAAAATATATTATTGTAGGGCGTTTAGATGCTTGGAGAGGTTTTGATTTAACAATTATGGCTTTTGCCGAAGCAGTTGAGAAGAATTCAAATATTCACCTGTCAATTATTGGAAAAGGAGACGATAATGAGAGGCTTAAGTCCTTGATTAGAAAGTATAAAATGGAAGAATTTATCACAATGGTAGGTAAGGTTTCTATGGGGCAATATTACCAAATGTTACATCAATCTGATGTTGTGATTAATTCTTCTTTAAAAGAAGGAGCGGTAACAGTTTCTTTTGATAGTATGGCTATGGGAAAACCTTTGATTTGTCTTGATACTAAAGGATATACACATTATTTCTCTAATGATTATGCAATAGTTATTCCCATACGTGAGCGTCATGAAGTTATTCAGGACTTAACAAATGCTATTTTAAGAATGACTGATTTGAATGAACGAAAAAAGATGGGAGAAAAAGCGAAACAAGAAGGACAGAGATTTACATGGGAAACCAAAGGATATGAATTTTATAAATTACTCAGCTCTAAGTTGTAGTTATACAAAAAAATAGAATGAATTCTGATGCTAAGATTTTATTATCCTCTGTTATAACGATAAAAAGGGGAAAAGGATATTATTCATTTGCTAATAGAGGTGGTAAACTCTGGGTAATGCCAAAGAAAAATATGACAATGGCAATGAATCTTTACCAACCTAGCGGAATTAAGGGGAAATCAGTGAGAACCCTTTTTCCATACATCCATAGGATTCCTTTAGTCCGTAGCGTTATTCATGCAGAGGAAATAGATTGTACTATCAGAAATGACTTGCATAAACTTCTTTGTGAAGTTTTTGATGTTAATGACTTTGAGTATTCTTTGTTCGGAGGTACTCCTGGTATTCATCAAAAAATAACTATTCAAATTTATCAAGGTAAAAAGATTTTGGGGTATTGTAAAGTTTGTAGTACTCAGAAAATTTTTTCTTTGTTCGAAGGGGAAGCAAAAATGTTGACACAACTTCACAAAAAGGGGGTTGCGAATATTCCTGAAAGTTTGTTTTGTGATAAATTAGAAAATGAATTAGGTGTTTTTATACAAACTACGGTTAAGACTAATTATTCAAAGAATGTACATGAATGGACGGCTTCACATAATGTTTTTTTGAAAGATTTTTGTAAAAAAACACTTCAAAAAATAAAGTTTGAAAAAAGTGATTTTTATCACATGCTATGCGATTTTGAGAAAAATATGAATTGGATTTCTAATAAATCTGACCAATCTGTCATAAAGCAGGCTATTGAACTAATAATAGGAGAAAATCAGGGTAAAGAGGTATTGTTCTGTGCCTATCATGCTGATTTTACTCCTTGGAATATGTTTATAGAAAAAAATAAATTGTTCGTTTTTGATTTTGAGTACGCTCAAGGAACTTGCCCGATGTATATGGATTTTTTTCATTATATAACTCAAATAGGAATTTTTGAAAAGAAAATGAATTCTGCTCAATTGTGGGAGTGGGTAAATAAAGCTACGAAGGAAAAAGCTTTTTTTATCAAAAATAAAAACCGTCTATATATATGCTATCTTTTACATATCATATATTTTTATTTTAAAATAAATAGAGGAGATTTTTGCTCTCAAGATCGTGGCTATCAGTGTAGAATTAAATTACTTGTGAAATTATTAAATGTATAAAATATGAGAACTGAAATGAATGTTGTTTATTCGTTTGATGATAACTATGTGCAACATGCAGGGTTATCAATTATGTCTTTGTTGGAGCATAATCAAGAAGTAGAGTATTTAAATCTGTACGTCATTGAGAACAATTTGAGTGCAGACAATAAATTGAAGTTGAAAAAAATCACAGATGAATATCGTAGAAATATACATTACTTAAATCTTTCAGAGTTGACCAAAAACCTAAAAGTAAATACTGATTTTAATAGAAGTGCATATGGTAGAATTTTTATTGCAGACATATTGAATGTAGATAGAGTGTTGTATGTAGATAGTGATACAATCATTAACAATACACTGAAACCGTTACTTGATGTAAATATGGATGGTTTTCTTGTTGCAGGAGTTCAGGACTCTGTTAATCCATACTATGTTTATAAAATAGGTCTTGACAATAATCATCAGTATATTTGTGATGGAGGAATAATTATTTTAAATCTTTCATTATGGAGAGTGCAGAATATTGTGAAAAAATGTATAGATTTTATTCTTAAATTTAATGGCAATCCCCCTCACAATGATCAAGGCACAATTAATTATGTATGTAGAGGTCATATAAAAATACTACCACCCAACTATAATGTTATGCCTCCTATGTTTTGTTTTTCTGCGGAACAAATTAAAACATTATTTAAGATGGAAAAATATTATTCGCAAGAAGAAATTGATAATGCCATCAACCATCCTATTGTGATACATTATACAGATGAGTTTTTTAATAGACCTTGGTTTGAAAACTGCACTCATCCTATGAAAAACTTATATTTGTCATATTTGAAAAAATCCGAATGGAATAAGGATAGTTTACCTTTTAAGAAAATGAGTCAAAATTGTAAAATTCAAAATATGGTCTATAAATATTTCCCTTTTTGGGTGTATAAAGTAATGGTTAGGTTTATTGAATATAGACACATGAGAAAATAATGAAAAATATAGTTTGTTTTCATCTTTTTAACGATTATAGTGGAAGTCCAAAGGTGCTGAAAATGGTGTTGGAGGGCTTCCTTAAAAGAGATGTTCTTGTAAATTTGATCACTTCCAAAGGTGGAGTGTTGGATGAAATAGAAAATGTTAACCTTAAAAGGCATTGTTATTGGTATTCGTTTTCAGGAAATTCTGTGCTAATAGCGCTAAAATACACAATCGTTCAACTTTATACCTTCATTATTGCTTTTCAGTTTTTGTTTCGCAAGAATACAGTATTTTACGTTAATACATTGTTGCCTGTTGCTCCCGCTCTTGCCGGGCGATTAATGGGAAAAAAAGTCATATATCATTATCATGAAAATGCTTTTATAAAAGGTTTACTTTACAAGATTCTTGCATGGTGTATGCAAAGGTTAGCCCATAAAATTATTTGTGTTTCACAATATCAAGCCTCATTTCTAAAGCGAAAGACAGATGTTGTAGTCATTCCTAATTCACTTCCCAAAGAATTTAAATACAAACTGAACATAGATTTAAAGGGGGCTTATAAACAGCAAACAGTTTTGATGCTTTCTTCTTTGAAAGAATATAAAGGAACTTGTGATTTTATAGAATTAGCGGCACAACTTCCTCAGTATAAATTTATCTTAGTTATTAATGATACTCAAGAAAGTATAGACAAATATTTTAAGGGAAAATCATTAGCTCTCGAAGATAATATCACAATTTATTCTCGCCAAGACAATGTCTCAAAGTTTTATAATTCTGCAAGTCTTGTTATAAATTTGTCTGATAAAAATCTTTTTATTGAGACTTTTGGTTTAACTGCATTGGAAGCAATGTCTGCGGGACTTCCGGTTATTGTTCCTACCGTTGGGGGAATAGCGGAAATGGTAGAAGATGGCGTAAATGGATACAAAATAGATGTGCAAAACATTAGTGAAATAGCTGAATGTATTCAGCGAGTACTATCTGATAAAGAACTCTATATGAGTTTGTCTAAGAATGCCTTGACCTATTCCTGTAGGTATGATGAGCATACTATGATTGATGGTATTATGGGAATTTTACAAAAAAACTAACAATGCTTAAATGGTAAAAAAAGTAGCAATTATAGGTACCCAAGGCGTTCCTGCAAGATATGGAGGGTTTGAAACATTGGTTGAGAACATTATTGGAGACACCTGTTCTTCTAACGTACAATACACAATTTTTTGTAGTAGTAAAGATTTATCGAAAGAAAAACGTTTATCAACTTATAAAGGAGCAAACTTAAAATATATCCCGTTACATGCTAATGGGGTGGAAAGTATTCCCTATGATATTATTTCTTTATTGCAAGTCATAAAAGGTTATGAGGTTATTTTACTACTTGGAGTATCCGGTTGTTTATTCCTTCCTTTTTTCAGATTACTTTGTCGCAAGAGATTAATTATAAATATCGATGGGTTAGAACATCGTAGGGCAAAATGGGGGCGGTTAGCTCGTTGGGTACTGCGAATATCAGAAAAAGTGGCGGTAAGATATGCAGATGTTATCATTGCGGATAATAAAGGAATTCAGGACTATGTAACAGAAACTTATAATAAAAAATCAACGTTGATAGCCTATGGGGGAAACTATGTGGAAGATGGCAGTTTAAATCTACTTTCGGAAAAATTCCTTGCTGAGTATGGACTGAGAAGAGGGGAATATGCAATAACAGTTTGCCGTATTGAACCCGAGAACAATTGTCATTTAATATTGCAAGCCTTTGCAGGAAGTGGACGCAAACTTGTTTTTATAGGTAATTGGAAGCATAGTGAATACGGTCTTAACCTTATAAAAAAATATAGAGGTTTCTTAAATATTATGATGCTTGATGCAATCTATGACTTAGATGTTCTCTATACATTGAGAGCAAATGCAGAAATGTATGTTCATGGTCATAGTGCAGGAGGCACCAATCCATCTCTCGTTGAGGCTATGTTTTTCGCTTGCCCTATATTATGTTATGATGTAGTTTATAATCGAGAAACTACTCATAATCAAGCTTATTACTGGAAAAATACATCAGAATTACAAGTATTGTTCAAACAATCAGATTTAGATGGAAGCATAATGCGAACTATCGCTGAGAAGGAATATACTTGGGAGCATATAGCAGCACAATATGAGGAACTTTATTTTGTTGATTTTTAAAAGAGATTGAAAATACAAAAGTAAACAATGGTAGATTAGATATGTTGATTGAGACTCAAAAACAAAAAGATTTTTTTATGAGACTTCTTTTTCCGTCTTTGATGCTTTCGTTTGTAAACGATATAGCCTGAAATCAGGATAAATAAAAATAATAAACCGGAGAAAAACACAAATAATATTCCTAAAACGCCGAGGAAGGTGTACATCCTGCCAACGTGTAATTCTAAAGCCACATTCCAAAGTGATATTGGAGCCTCTCCAATGCATTTAGGCATTGTAGTGAAAGTTCTTGTAGCGTTGATTGGAACTGCTCCTTTGGCGTAGTCAAAAGCCACTTCACCGGTGGAGAAATCATCTGAATATCCGTTTATCGGATTGTCAAAAGAGGGAGGACCAAAAGATTTCTGTTCTTTGTGTACTTTACCCGTAAAGGCATTATGTACTATGCCACTTTCTGAATCCCAGCGATATAGTCCGGAAAATGACCCAACAAGCCACCCTCTATCTGTCTTCTGCTCTAATACCGTAACCCCCATTACGCTCACAGGAGGTTTTTTGACGAGAGGTTTCGGATGTTCTTCGAAATCTGAAAAGGTATAAAAACCTTCTGAGGTATAGAGTAGCCATTTGTCAGCAAAAGAGTCATAGCGAAGGACTCGTAGTTTTTCGTGCCAAGGATTTTTACTATCCAAGGTAGAATAGGGAATAGGTGAAACTTTAGAACGAGCGATGGTTATCAAAAGAGGTGGACGTAAAAAGGTGCCTGTAAGTACAATAAAAAGAAGTACGAAAAAGAATCCTATCCCTAATTTATTGTGCCATTTTAAGGAAAATTTCCATCTGTTTTTCAAACTTTCTGCATTCTTTTGTTTTTTTAACCTGCGGCGTATGGGAATTCGAAATAAAGTAAGTGAAACTCCTGTAATTGTAATGATAATGATGATAAGTCCAATAAAATCAACAAACAGTTTTCCCCCTATGCCGAAGATTTCGCCACTGTGTAAAATCCAAATTGTTTTGAATAAGGACACTTTGGGAGAATAATCTGTTTCTGGGGGCAGGTGTATTCTTTTAAATGAACTATACGGAGGTGCTGCTTTGAAGATATGTGAGCGAGTCACTACAAAAAGTGTATCTGACTTTATGCAAAGGTCTGAAAAAGAGGCTTCTGTTGATATTTTATCTGAAATAGTTTTCCATTCATTGGTTTTAGTATCAAGTCGATACAATTCGTAGGTGCTACACCCAAAAACTGTTCCGTTTTTTGTCTTTACGATAGCACGCATATTCCTATTTTCTATGCCTTTTAGCATTCCTCTGTGGTAAGCGACAAGGTTTTCGCATCTTGAGTTCGTTAGCCAAACACCACTTGCCCCATACATTAGAACACTGTCTGCAGAAAGTTTTATAGAGCCTTTTATCGCTCCGTTATTCCAGTTTTTAAAATGATATTTCTTCGGTAGATATTTTCTTGAGATTTCAAATCCGGAAATTGCTTTACGATGATTAAGTAATATCCCTGAAACAGCAAACATCAGTATAAAAAACACTGAAATAATCCCCATCCACTTGTGATATTTTCGGAGAAATTTTACCATAACGCAAATAAACAACTAATTTAGAATTATTCCAAGAAAGGAGTACAGTTGCTTGTTTAATTTGCAACATCATAGGGGAGAGTATACATTCCTGCAACTGCCACGTTACGCCAAAGTAAAATACACACCTGCTACATAGAGTTGAACTATTTTTCTTTCAGTTTAGTTAATGATTTAGAATTCCTCAATAAAACAATATATTGAAAATAATCGGTGGTATAGTTGTCCTCTTTCGGTATTATATTGTTTCCGAAAAATCGAGATTTGATACTTATAAAATGTTTGGATTTAAAATAAGGGGATTTATCCGAATTTAGTTTAAAAAGCGTTATTGAATTGGGCTGACTTAATTTTTTTAAATCATTTATTCCTTTTACCAACATTAGAGGACCGTCTGCATTAACCCAATCTATTTTTTCGTCCGGAGGAGTTGGATATTGAGGGTTTTTCGGAAGATACATTTCACTATCCAATGTAAAACTAAGCAAAGTTGTAACCTTGTTACCAGATTTTTTTAACGCTGATGCAAATGTTTCAACTCCGTTCTCAATTTTACCTTGTAGGGTATGGAAGAAACCAAAGAGACCATAAAATTTTTCATTTTCAAGGTTGTTTTCTGTGACATAATTTTTGAAATTAATTGCCATAGCTTTATCCCTTGCTATTTTAGAATTGTCGTCAAAGTCTGTGTCTATTCCTATTACTGTTAGTTTTAACGAGTCTGCAAGTTCCCGATTATAGTCGTAAATTTCACTCCATTTGTCAAATAATTCTTGACTTGATTGTTGCGGAATCCGTTTAAGCATAGATAGTACAACATCTTTTAAAATGGTTTCATTTTTCGAATCTGAACTTAAAAAATTATTTAATTTTTTAGCCGTCAAACTGTCCATTTCTGCGATGTAGTATTTTACTCCCAACTTTTTATTTAGGAAAAAGAGTAACTCTTTATCTACTTTTTAATTGTCTGCATAGCCATGAATCTCGCCCAAAAGAAAAACGTTTGATTTGTAAAAATCACTATCAAATAATTCATCATTAATTGTGTTTGTAATTTGCGTTTTGTTCTTTTTCAAATACGAGATGTTGTCTTCATTTTTTGATTCTAAAAAGAACTTGTTACCGATAACGAAGTACAAGATAGAAATTAAGCAAACACTTAAAATCGTTATGAATGCATATTTAATTAATTTAAGAAGAAGTTTCATAGTATTTTATTTTTCATTATTGAATTGCATTTGCAGTAAGTGTTTTTTATAACATTTTCCCTATCATTTTTACCAATAAACTTCTTGAAGGTATTGTGCGTGATAATGACATTAATTTGTTCTTAAATCCAACAATAATTGTCATTTTGTTTTTCATTAATCCTTTGTGTCCAGTTTGAGCAACAACTTGTGGACTCATACCATTTTTTAAGAAGTTCAATTTCTCGGCATTAGCTCTTTTGTTAAAACCTGTCGAGGTAGGACCGGGACAAAGAACGCTTACCTTAATAGCTGTATTCCTGAGTTCATAGTGTAAAGCTTCTGTAAAATGCAGAACATAGGCTTTTGTGGCAGCATATACGGCAAATTTCGGAAGGGGTTGGAAGGCTGCTGTCGAGGCAATGTTCAATATTTTTCCATTGTTCCGTGCTTTCATCTCTTTTACAAATAGCGAGGTCAGCTCTGTTAAAGTGGTAACGTTGAGTTGTAGCATTTCCTTTACTGTATTCAAATCTTCCTCAACAAAATCCTGAAAATCCCCAAATCCTGCATTATTGATGAGTGTATCAATGATGATTCCTCTTTTCTTGACTTCGGCATAGAGTTTTGAGGCAGTATTAGGCTTTGCCAAATCTTCTGCCAAAATGATTACCGTTATCTTATATTGGCTTTCCAATTCATTGGCAATGCGTTTTAATTTGTCTTCACTTCTTGCCACCAATACAAGATTGTAGCCATTTTCGGCAAATAATTGTGCAAATTCTTTACCGATACCACCTGATGCTCCTGTTATTAATGCTGTTTTCATATCTTTAATTTCTCTTCGAGTTAATTGATTTGCGGCGTTTTTACATTTAAAAGAAAATTATATAAATCAGATAATGTTTCAAAGCCTTCTTTTAATTCTTCAATTAATTGGGGACTGAACAAAACACTATTTTATTATCTACGAGTGCTCTGAATAATGCCATAGTCTTTGGTGTAGCACAATAAAATCCCATTCCGTAGCGGTAGGTTTCAGGTGAAATTTCAAAGAAATAAGCAGGAGCATCTTTCCAATCCTTTTTGGGGCGTTTAAACGTAATCCAAAACGAGGTTTTGAAAGGCGATTTGTCCTGAGAAAATCGGGTGTCCCGATAAATACGAGAAATAGTTTTATTTATCATCGGACGAGTTTCTAAAAACGGGTCAATGTTAAGCATACTATCCGTTAAAGACACAACAGT
>PDWJ01001598.1_pt1 | contig 27341 bp, 27 predicted proteins | sample 1430881 | NCBI WGS metagenome assembly PDWJ01 (sample SAMN01162460, study PRJNA174530) | Oral metagenome, whole genome shotgun sequencing project. | biome: Marine environment; feature: Marine mammal; material: Swab sample of the gingival sulcus; isolation source: swab sample of gingival sulcus...
GGCCAGCCTCTGGCCGATAGGTTTGGCATATTTGCGAAGGTTAAATCGCTCAGAGGGCTGAGCTCCAACACTGGCACCCACCCTGTAGCGAGGCCAGCCCCCAGGCCGATAGATTTGGTATTTTTACGAAGGTTAAATCGCTCAGGGGGCTGAGCTCCAACACTGGCACCCACCCTGTAGCGAGGCCACCCCGTGGCCGATACCCCCAGAACTGGCCAACGCCCAGATTAATCCGCCCTCTGCCCTATTGCAGATGATGCGCAGAACGTGCTGACACCTGTCTTAATACAGGGCCTGCTCATCTTTAATAACATCAACTAGCACTTCCAGAAATAATTTATCCGCATCGCTGTGTTCAATCGGGATTTTGATACTGGTCAGTGCAGATAGTTTGTCTGCAATAACGATATCTGCATTTTCATCGTTTAAGTGTTCGCGAGCTATTTGTAGCGCCGTTTTACAGATATCAGGCTCAACCAGAACCTTGCGGATGAATGACATCAGTTCATTAATAACACGTTCTTTATTCTTGATTTCAGCAACGCTCATAGGGTGCTCCTGTTGTGTTGTATCGGGTCAGGCGGGGAGTTGCCCTGATCCTGTCTGAGCTTTCATGTGTGAAACTATACCCCGAACAGTATATCGAGTGTAGCTGAAGCTGTTAGGAATATCGCAGTTGCGGCATGTTTTTTGTTGAAAAATGGCACGCTGCTTGCGACAATTAATGCCTTGAAATTGGAGGCCTTGAGTGTGTAGGTAACCCTGAAGCTCAGGGAGACGGTTTTCTGAGAGCTGTTTCTTAAACAAGGCCTGCCGGTTGGGTAATCCCCAACTCCGGTACACACCCGAACGTGAACCTGCAGCTCTACCCCTGGAATGGTTCAGAGTGAGACCGCTAGAGATTCAACAATTTTGTCTGGTACAGGCACGTTCAACGTTACAGAAACAAAAACTGTTAAGCACGTCAGTGATGAGACACTGGCGTCGTTAGAGGGTGAATAAAGTGGAATTACTTTCAGGCGCAGAAATGGTTGTTCGCGCACTTCGTGATGAAGGCGTTAAATATATTTACGGCTACCCGGGTGGTGCGCTGTTACATATTTACGATGCAATCTTTACGCAGGATGATGTCGAACATATTCTGGTCCGCCATGAACAGGCTGCCACTCACATGGCAGACGCTTATGCACGTGCTACTGGTAAGGCTGGTGTGGCGCTTGTAACTTCAGGTCCAGGCGCAACCAATGCCGTCACCGGTATTGCAACTGCGTACATGGATTCTATTCCTATGATTGTGATCACAGGTCAGGTTATGTCACACCTGATTGGTGAAGATGCATTTCAGGAAACCGATATGATCGGTATTTCCCGTCCAGTGGTAAAACACAGCTTCAGTGTTCAACGCCCGGAAGACATCCCCGAGATGATTAAAAAAGCTTTCCATATTGCCGAAAGTGGTCGTCCAGGGCCGGTTGTCGTTGATATTCCCAAGGACATGACAACGCCAACAGAGCGTTATGAGTATGAATATCCGAAAAGTGTGAAGATGCGTTCCTATAACCCTATCTCCAAGGGGCATAGCGGACAAATCAAGAAAGCGGTGGATATGCTATTGGCTGCCAAACGTCCGGTGATTTATACCGGTGGTGGTGTCATCATGGGTGATGCCAGTGAAGCATTGGTAGCACTGGCGCAGGAGCTGGGTTATCCGGTGACAAATACTCTGATGGGCTTGGGCGGTTACCCGGGAACAGACAAGCAGTTTGTTGGCATGTTGGGCATGCACGGTAGCTACGAAGCGAATATGGCAATGCACCACAGCGATATGATTCTTGCGGTAGGCGCACGTTTTGATGACCGTGTTACCAACGGCACAGATAAGTTTTGCCCAACAGCGAAGATTGTGCATGTCGATATCGACCCGGCTTCAATCTCGAAGACGATTAAAGCCGATGTGCCCATCGTAGGTCCGGCAAAAGCAGTACTGCAAGAGATGCTGGATCAGGTTAAAGCTGCGAAGAAGCGCCCATGTGCTGATAGCATGAAAGTCTGGTGGGAGCAGATCGAAGAGTGGCGTGGCCGTCACGGTGGTCGTTATAAAACAGACGACTCTGAGCTGATGAAACCGCAGCAGGTTATTGAAATGCTGAGTAAGGTGACAGGCGGCGATGCATTCGTTTGCTCTGATGTTGGTCAGCACCAGATGTTTGCGGCCCAATACTACAAGTTTAATAAACCTAACCGTTGGATCAACTCAGGTGGCTTGGGTACCATGGGCTTTGGTTTACCAGCAGCGATGGGTGTCAAGCTGAACTTCCCGGAAGAAGAAGTTGTCTGTGTTACAGGTGAAGGCAGTATCCAGATGAATATTCAGGAGCTGTCTACCATTAGCCAGTACGATATTCCGGTTAAGGTTATCTGCCTGAACAACCAGTCTTTGGGTATGGTTCGTCAGTGGCAGGATATGAACTATGAATCCCGCCACTCTCAGTCCTATATGAAATCACTGCCTGATTTTATGAAGCTGGTTGAGTCGTATGGGCATGTAGGTATCAAAGTTGAGCGCTATGAAGATCTCGAAGGCGCGATGCGTGAAGCATTTGCGCTGAAGGATCGTATGGTATTCATGGATATCGCTGTAGACCCGTTCGAGCATGTATACCCAATGCAGGTACCACGTGGCTCTATGCGTGACATGTGGCTGAGCAAAACGGAGAGAACATAATCATGCGTCATATTATTTCGGTATTGATGGAAAATGAGCCAGGTGCACTGTCTCGTGTGGTCGGTTTGTTCTCCCAGCGTAACTTCAATATTGAGTCACTGACGGTAGCGCCGACTGAAGATGAGACATTATCCCGTCTGACGGTGACGACCATAGGTGATGATCGTGTCGTCGAGCAGATTACCAAGCAGCTGAACAAGCTGATTGATATTGTAAAAGTTGTTGATCTGACTGAAGGTGATCATATTGAGCGCGAGCTGATGATGATCAAAATGAAGGCTAACAACGGTACAGTACGTGCCGAGATTAAACGGACTTCGGATATTTTCCGTGGCACGATTATCGATGTAACCCCGAATACCTTTACTGTTCAATTGGTCGGTTCAAGTCGTAAGCTTGATGCGTTCATTGAAGCTTTGGGCACGTCTAATATTATGGAGGTTGTCCGTTCTGGTGTGTCGGGTATCGCACGTGGTGAGAAAGTTCTGACCCTGTAAGTCAGCGACTTCCTATGAGATCATAAACCGTGCTCTGGAAACAGGGCACGGTTTTTTTTGGGTTAAATTATGCCGCAGGAGCAGTGTTGTGATTATCGAAATGTCCGAAATGAATAAGGCGCAGACGTACCATATGCTGACGCAGGTTGTTGTTCCGCGTCCAGTTGCTTGGGTTTTATCGGCAAATGGCTCGGGTGCATTAAACTTGGCGCCTTACTCCTATTTCTCGGCGGTGTGCAGTGATCCTCCGCTAATTATGATTTCTATTGGCGTGGCGAAGCCGGATGGTAGTGAAAAGGATACCTATCGCAATATCATTGATCAGGAGCGCTTTGTTATCCATATTGCCGGCTCAGATATGGCCAGTGAGGTGACCCAAAGTTCAGCGTCTTTGCCATATGGGCAGTCAGAGATCGAGCACTGCAACCTGGAAGTGACCGAGTTTGATGGCTTTCCGTTGCCACGGGTCGAAGGGCCGAAAATTGCTTTGGCTTGTTCTTTGTACCAGCATCAGAATATCGGCAAGAGTCAGCAACATCTGGTCTTTGGTGAAATTGAAAAAATCTGGGTGGATGAATCGGCTATTACTGCGGATGAGAAGGGGCGTATTAAAATTGATACGGTAACCGTTAATCCATTAGGGCGTTTGGGTGGTACAGAATATCAGACCTTTGGTGATCTTATCTCTGTCCCGCGCCCTAAGTAACGTGCAGGACTTTTGTTGTTTTCTTCAGGCGGTGAAACTATCTTTTAGTTCTCTTAGCTTCTTCTCGGATAAGTCCAGATCAATATGAACAGCCTTATCTGAGGTACGGCGATTATACACGGTGCTGCGGCTATTAACGCGGCGTTCTGCACCCTTATACTGCTCGTTAAGCCAGCGCTGTAACCACTCCTGAGCGTGATTCAGGGTTGGCATCACCGGGCTAAGCCTCCCCGCATCTTTTTCATACCAATAGAAAAAGAATTGGTAGTTTTGGAAGTCTTTTACTAGCTTAGGCATGATATGACCGCTCGTTTTGTCGGGTTAAAGTAAGGACGCATTTTACTTATGGAAGCTGAACAGAACCTGACAAGGTTCCTGCGGCAGCAAAGGATAGGCAAAGAGGAAACTCCCTGCCTATCGGGTAGCATTACTTCTTCTCTAACAAGTGCTCATAACGCTTATCGGTCAGGGTTTCCATAAAGGCAACCAAGGCATCAATACGGCGATCTTTCAGTGCAGGCCCGGTTTCCAGCTCTTTCAGGGAAATATTTTCCGGAACCTCAGGGTTGCCCCAGGGCTGTCCTGTCTCTGGATTGATTTTGCGCTTCTTGCTGCGACTGTTGTATTTATCATAAAACAGCACAACGGTACGTAGATCCTGAAAAACACCGTTGTGCATGTAAGGCCCTGTTACGGCAATATTTCTCAGTGTAGGTACTTTAAACTTGCCAGCCTGTGCCGGGTCATCCACTTGTGGATTGTTTAGTAAGCCCAGATCTTGTGTCGTAACCGGAATGCCATTTTTCTTCCGACCTTCAATATTCACCGGTATGCCGATGTTATGGTACTCATAGTTAGTGAAGGTCTCCTCAGGGTGACGCTGTGACCTATGCAGCTGATGGCACAGGTTGCAGTTAGTGAACTGCTGTGAGAAGAATAGGGTGCGGCCCAGTTCTTCCTGCTGCGTCATCTTATATTCGCCGCGAAGGAAACGGTCATATTTGGAATCGAATGGCGCAAACAATTCAGTGCGTTCAAAGCTGGCGATACTGTCGGCCATCGCTGCGTAGGCCTTATCGCTTTGCGAGAAAATATCATCCCCATAAAGTGCTTTGAATGAGGTGACATAAGTCGGGTTTTCAAATAGCCGCTGTACCGCAAGCGCTTTGGATGGTAGCCCCATCTCGATAGGGTTTGTCGGCGGTCCACCCGCCTGACCCGCGAGGTCGGGTTCTCGGCCATCATGGAACTGGCCGCCCACATATTCACCCTTTTTATTCAGATGAAATTTCGGGTTAAACATTGCGTAAGCTGCGGTAGGGGCATTGCGATCCCCTAACGACTTGCCGTCATCGCCTAAAGAAAATGCCCCTTTCACACCGTTATCACGGGGATCGATAAAACCCTTGGCAGGGGAGTGGCAGGTCGCACAAGACTGGGTACGGTTTAGCGACAGGTTGGTATCAAAATAGAGCAACTGTCCCAACTGTTCTTTTTTTAGCTGTCCGCTGGTGGGCTGGCTGTTATTTTCTGTACATGCCGTGAGCGCGACCAGAAATAAAGCCGCAGTGATTTTTAGAGAGTTGGTTACCATCGTTACTTGGCTCGCAAAAATTAGTTATAAAAGCCGATATAATTGATTATAACTTATGATGACTATTTTTCTGCTGATGCGAGTCAAGTCATGACTGGTTGGGCTGTGTTTCAGGTTAAGACAGGGGTCTGTGGTTACTTGCGATAAATCGTTTCAATCAGATGCCAGCCAAAGCGGGTTTTGACCGGGCCGTGGACAACATGCAGGGGCTTCTTAAAGACAACATCCTCAAAAGGCTTGACCATCTGCCCACGCCGGAACTCACCCAAATCGCCATTACGTTTTCCGGAAGGGCATAAGGAATATTTTTTAGCTAATGTGCCGAAATCATTACCCAGCTTCAGCCGTTTCTTCAACCTTTCTGCTTCATCACGGGCTTTTACCAGAATATGGCGTGCACAGGCGCGATTTGCCATGGAATTCACTCTCTGACGTATAGATTGGGTCATTATACGTGATCTTTTAACCCGGATGTTGCAATATCCGAGTGAGGGCAGGTGTGAATAAGCCCCGCAGGACGTATTCACATCTGCCTTGGCAGAGGGCCATTTCGAGGGCGTGTTATTTGAGGAAATCGGAGGCAGGATCAAGATTGTGTGGGCCCAGGTTGCGCACATCTCTTTCGCCACACAATGCCATTGTGATATCCAGTTCATTGCGGATAATGTCCAGCACCTTAGTGACACCAGGCTTGCCCATTGCACCCAAGCCATACAGATAAGGCCGGCCAATATAAACACCTTTGGCACCTAAACACAGTGCTTTGAGGACGTCTTGCCCGGAGCGTATGCCGCCGTCCATATGTATTTCCATCTTGCCGCCGACCGCCTCGACAATATCAGGCAGGGCCTGGATGGAAGAGCGTGCTCCATCGAGCTGTCTGCCGCCATGGTTGGAAACAATCAATGCATCTGCGCCGCTTTCTACCGCGATAGCTGCATCTTCCGGGTCGAGAATGCCTTTCAGGATCAGTGGGCCACCCCAGCGTTCCTTAATCCATTCGATATCGGCCCAGGACAGCTGAGGGTCGAACTGTTCGGCGGTCCATGCGCCGAGAGATGACAGGTCAGTTACGCCTGTTGCATGACCAACAATATTACGGAAATCATGGCGCTTGGTGCCTGCCATTTTTAAGCACCACCTAGGTCGAGTTGCCATTTGCAACAGGTGCAGCGGTGTTATCCGTGGTGGGGCGGATAATTGATTGCGAATGTCTTTATGGCGTTGACCGAGAATTTGCAAGTCAAACGTTAACACCAGAGCGCTACACCCGGCATCCTTGGCACGGTCGATCAGGCTATTAATAAAGCCCTTGTCTTTCATAACATAAAGTTGGAACCAGAAAGGCTTGCTGGTCGCTTCGGCGACATCTTCGATGGAACAGATGCTCATTGTGGAAAGCGTATAGGGAACACCGGCTTCCTCACAAGCTTGTGCTGCCAGGATCTCCCCGTCTGCATGTTGCATGCCGGTCAGGCCGGTAGGGGCGATAGCAACCGGCATCGCCACATCTTGTCCAATCATCTGGCTTTTCAGGTTACGGTTGGTCATATCAACTGCTACGCGTTGGCGGAGCATTATTTTTTGAAAGTCACTCTCGTTAGCATGGTAGGTACTTTCGGTCCATGAACCGGAGTCGGCATAATCAAAAAACATTTTGGGTACGCGCTTTTGGGCGAGCTTTTTCAGGTCGGCAATTTCAACAATGGTAGGCATAGGCTTTTCCTTTTTTATTATTCTTAGATAATACAGTGTAGATAAATAAGAATGGGACTTAAATAGATTAATCAGCTCTGATCTGGCCAATTTATTGCGTAGTCAGGCTAAACTGTCCACTGCATCTGCCAGCGTTTCGGCAATGGGAGCATTCAGTTTCAGATCCAGAAGATCATCAGCCCGGGTGATTCCCAAATTCAGTGCGCAGATGGGTTTGTCCCATTCATGGGCTTTTTTGCAGAAGCGATACCCGGAGTAAACCATCAATGAGGTTCCAATGGTTAGCAGGGCACCGGCCTGCTGTAGCGCATCCAGTGCCTTGAAAACAGATGCCTTGGGCACATTATCACCGAAATAGACCACATCAGGTTTGAGTATGCCACCACAGACTTCGCATCCCGGGACTATGAAATGCTTAAATGCTTCGGTTTCCAAATCTGCGTCACCATCGGGACGGGCGCTTGCCGTGACTATTTGGAAGTCAGGGTTGGCTTGTGCGATTTGCTTGTGGATATCGCGGCGATCGTAATCTGCCGCGCAGTGCATACACTTGACCCGGTCAGAGCGGCCATGAAGGTCAAGGACATTCCGGCTGCCCGCTTGTTGGTGCAGGCGATCAACGTTTTGTGTAATCAAAAGTTGTACATAACCAGCCTGTTCCAGTCGGCTTAACGCAAAGTGCGCAACGCCAGGCTTGGCATCACGCATAAGAGGCCAGCCAATCAGACTGCGCGCCCAATAACGCTGCCGGGCGTAATGGTTCTCCATGTACTCTTTGTGCTGCACGGGTGCGGCGTGTTGCCAGTTGCCTTTGGCATCCCTATAGGCAGGGATGCCTGAATCTGTACTGACACCCGCCCCGGTAAGTACGACAAGCTTGGGGTGCTTATGGATAAACTCGGCAAGTTGCTCTGCATGTGTCATAGGCGGCCGGTAAAGTGAACGGAAAAATGGCGAATTGTTATTGGGTCAGTATAAACCTTTCTATCTATAGGTGTATATTTGGGGGTTGCCGCAATAAAAAGCCGCGTCCTACGGGCTACGGGTACGCGGCTGTTGTTTACTGTTGTTGCCTAATATCGCTTAGCCGGCAAATTTGGCCTTCGCTTCAATGCGGCGACGGTGCAAAACAGGTTCAGTGTAACCACTCGGTTGTTTGCAGCCCTCAATCACCAGCTCACATGCTGCTGCGAACGCAACGCTGTCATCAAAGTTCGGTGCCATGGGTCGGTATAGAGGATCATCAGCGTTCTGGCGATCCACAACGGCGGCCATGCGTTGCATGGTTTCCATCACTTGCTCTTGTGAGCAAATACCGTGGCGTAACCAGTTTGCGATATGCTGGCTGGAGATACGCAGTGTCGCACGATCCTCCATCAAGCCCACATCATTGATATCCGGTACTTTGGAGCAACCAACACCCTGATCAATCCAGCGTACAACGTAACCCAGAATACCCTGTGCATTATTATCCAGCTCTTCCTGAATCTCTTCAGCTGACCAGCTTGGATTTTGCGCAACGGGTATTGTCAGGATGTCATCCAAATTCGCCCGCTCACGTGTTTTTAATTCGTTCTGCCGGGCAAATACGTCGACTTTATGGTAGTGGGTTGCGTGGAGTACCGCGGCGGTGGGTGATGGGACCCATGCGGTGTTCGCACCGGACATCGGGTGGTCAATTTTAGCTTTCAGCATGTTGGCCATCTGATCCGGAATGGGCCACATGCCTTTCCCGATCTGGGCGCGACCTTGCAGGCCACATTGGAGGCCAGTGTCTACGTTCCAGTTTTCGTAGGCCGCAATCCAGGCAGAGGCTTTCATATCGCCTTTGCGGATCATGGGGCCTGCTTCCATAGAGGTATGGATTTCATCACCCGTACGATCCAAGAAGCCGGTATTGATGAAAACAACACGTTCTTTGGCTGCACGGATACATTCTTTCAGGTTAACGGTCGTGCGGCGCTCTTCGTCCATGATGCCCATTTTCATGGTATAGCGCTCCAGCCCCAGCGCATCTTCGATACGGGCAAAAAGCTCGTTAGCAAATGTCACTTCTTCCGGGCCGTGCATTTTCGGCTTCACGATATAAGTCGAACCGGTGACGGTGTTACTGTACTTGCCGTTACCCTTGATGTCGTGGATAGAGATCAGCGTTGTTATCATGCCATCCATGATACCTTCGGGCACTTCGTTACCTTCCTTATCCAGGATGGCTTCGTTCGTCATCAGGTGGCCTACGTTACGCACGAACATCAGGCTGCGGCCTTTTAAAGCCAAGGAGGATCCGTCCAGTGCAGTGAACTTGCGATCAGGGTTAATGGTACGGGTGAAAGTCTTGCCGCCTTTGCTGACTTCTTCCGTCAGATCACCTTTCATCAACCCCAGCCAGTTACGATAAACAACAACTTTGTCTGCGCTGTCTACGGCGGCAATGGAGTCTTCACAGTCCATAATAGCCGTCAGTGCTGCTTCGACGACGATGTCTTTGATGCCTGCGGCATCGTCCTTGCCAATCTGGCTGTCGCGGTCGATCTGAATTTCAAAGTGCAGGCCGTTATTAACCAGCAGGATAGACGTTGGGGAGGATAGCTCACCGTTATAGCCTGCCAGCTTTTCGGCTGCGGCAAGTGAAGTGGTGCTGCCATCTTTCATGGTCACAGCCAGCTTTCCGTCAACAATGCTGTAATTTGTGGAGTCTGTGTGCGAGCCTGTTGCAAGCGGTGCCGCCTGATCCAGGAATTCACGTGCCGCGGCAATCACCTTGGCACCACGAATCGGGTTGTATGCCCCTGTTTTTTCTGCGCCGCCTTCCTCCGCGATCGCATCAGTACCGTAGAGCGCATCGTACAGACTGCCCCAGCGTGCGTTTGCTGCGTTCAAGGCAAAACGGGCATTCATAACAGGCACAACCAGTTGCGGGCCAGCCATCGTTGCCATTTCAGGGTCAACATTGGCCGTTGATGCTTGGAAGTCTTCGCCTTCCGGCAGCAAGTAGTCGATGTCGGTCAGAAACGCTTTGTAAGCTGCCAGATCGAAAGCCTGGCCCTGGCGTTCTTGGTGCCAAGCATCAATCTTGGCTTGTATCGCCTCACGCTTTTCCAGTAATGCACGGTTCTTCGGTGCCAGATCGTGTACGATTGCATCAAAACCTGACCAGAATTGCTCGCTGGTTACGCCAGTGCCTGGCAGTGCTTCGTTGTTAACGAAATCGTAAAGAGCTTGTGCAATTTGCAGGCCGCCGCTCTGTACTCTTTGACTCATAATTAAATGCCCCAATTTATATTCTGACAGTTCCAGTATGTGGTTATTGTCGCTCAACTCGAAGCAAAAGTACGATAAGCAGGCTTTATATTCGCTATAAGCTGGACGAATGGCTCTGGTTTTAACGCGGACGTTACGCCAGTTGAGGGAATTTTTGCGCTGAGATCGCTTGATTTGAGTGAGTATGTACGCTCACATCAAGTGCGATGAATTGAAAAAACCAAATATACGGGTGCAATAGCCGGGTTAATAAACTAACTCGCTGTTTTTAAGTCCTTTTATATGGAGGATTGTGGACGGTATGACCGGTTTTGACCGAGAAACGCTTATACATGGGCTGTCCGATTTCAGCGATGCTGTGCCGGGCATTCCCTCGGCAAGCGTACGTGCTTATCTAAGCTACTATGGCCTTTTGGATATTGCTGAAATGGCCCGTTATAAGATTGGCAGGCTGATGCTGGATGGAGTGGCGGTGACTGTCCAGGGCTTTTCACAGCCGTCTGAGCGACAGGCGAAGGGCACGGTATTGGTGGTTCATGGTTATATGGATCATATGGGGCTGTATCAACATCTGATACTTCAACTGTTTCAGGGGCACTATGATGTACTTTGCTATGACTTGAGTGGTCATGGTTTATCGGATGGTACCCCATTGCTGGTGGATGACTTTCAGCACTATGCGACACAGTTGGCAGAGCTGTTGTTAATACTGGAGCACGAGTTGGTCCACCCCCTGCATCTGGTTGGGCAGAGCACTGGTGCTGCAGTGGTGCTGGCGCAGCGGCTGCTATGTGGCGATGAGTGTCGGCCCTTGTGCGGGGAAAGGGTGCTGCTGGCACCGCTGGTCAGGCCGGCACAATGGAAAATAATCTTGCGCAAGTATCGCTGGCTCAAATACCTGTTGCGTTGTGTGCCGCGCAGCCCCAGTCGCAACTCGCATGATAAACAGTTTATTCGCTTTATTAACAAACAAGACCCTTTGCAACACCGTAAGATTCCTGTCAGGTGGATTGGCGCGATGTTGTCCTGGGGAGACTGGATAGAGAAACACCCTCCTGTGGCAGGACGCATCCATATGATTCAGGGAAGTGATGATGGAACGGTTGCCTGGCAACACAATATGGCTGAGTTGAAACGGCTGTTTCCAAATCTTGAGTTACAGTTGGTTGAGGGGGCAAAGCATCATCTGGTGAATGAAACCCCTGAGTACAGGGATCAGGTATTTCACTACTTGCTCAGGGCACTTGAGGCTGGCAAAAACGCGAACGGGCCACCCTGAGGCAGCCCGTTTGGTGATCTGGAAAATGTCCGGGTTAAAACAGACGACGACAGCGAATCGTACCTTCGATCCTTTTCAGATTTTCCAAAGCCACTTCAGAGCAGTCTGCATTCACATCAACGACAACATAACCTACCTTCTCGTTCGTTTGCAGGTACTGACCGCTGATATTGATGCTTTTTTCCGAGAACACATTATTGATTGCCGACATAACGCCAGGCACATTGTTGTGTACGTGCAGTAGGCGGTGGACATTCGGGTACTCCGGCAGAGCCACTTCCGGGAAATTGACAGACGTAATAGACGAGCCATTATCACTGTACTTGATCAGTTTTTCTGATACTTCGTAGCCAATGTTTTCCTGGGCTTCCATTGTGGAGCCGCCTACATGCGGGGTTAGAAGAACATTATCGTATGCACGTAGTGGTGAGATAAATTCGTCGTTGTTGGTGCGTGGCTCAACAGGGAACACGTCAACGGCAGCGCCTAACAGGCGACCGGAATCCAGTGCTGTGCACAGGTCGTCAATGGCAACAACGGTGCCGCGAGCTGCATTTATAAAGATAGAATTTTGCTTCATCTCATTGAACTGTGCTGCGCCCATCATGTTTTTAGTGGACGCTGTTTCCGGGACATGCAACGAGACGATATCGCTTATGTTCAGCAGCTCTTTCAGCGAGCCAACCTGGGTTGCATTACCCAGTGGCAGTTTTGTGACGACATCATAGAAGTAAACATCCATGCCCAGTGCTTCTGCCATAACGCTTAACTGCGAGCCGATACTGCCATAGCCAACAATACCCAGCTTTTTGCCGCGAATTTCGTAAGAATTCTTCGCCGACTTCAGCCATTCACCACGGTGCGCTTTAGCGTTTTTCTCGGCGACACCACGCAGTAATAGAATGGCTTCTGCAATGACTAACTCGGCCACAGAACGCGTGTTGGAGAATGGCGCATTGAAGACTGCAACCCCGCGCATGGTAGCGGCTTCCAGATCAACCTGGTTTGTGCCAATACAAAAACAACCGACAGCGACCAGTTTTTCTGCAGCGGCAAAAACATTAGACGTCAATTGGGTGCGAGAGCGGATGCCGATGAAATGAACATCCTTGATGCGTTCAATCAACTCTTCCTCAGGCAAGGAGCCTGTTAGAAACTCAATGTTGGTATAACCATTCTGATTAAAAGTATCCACCGCAGACTGGTGAACACCTTCTAGCAACAAAATCTTGATTTTACTTTTATCAAGAGAGGTTGTTTTAGTCATGGTATGCAGCTCTTTTATTATGTGGCTTGGCTTCGCGTTGGAAGCTCCACAGGTTTAATGCTTCGGAACCTTTCAGGAACCTGATTCTGAGCGCGAATACTACCACAGGCAAAGGTGAAAAGGATGGAGGTTGAGGCCGGTTTGCTGGAAAAATATTCAATTTTACTTGCGCCGGGCCGAATTTTGGTTGCCAGGGAAGATGTGAATAAGTTTTGTGTGTACTCTGCAAGCCTTTAAGTCACACCATCACTGGCCGGGTTGAGTCAAGGGGCAGGTCTGCCCCTTGGCAATTAGCCGTAAAAGCAGAGGTAAGCGGTTGTTTGTTCCACTGTGACCTGGAATGTTTGGTTTGCGTCAACGTTGAATTCAGTACCCGCAGGGTAAGACTGAAACTCATCGTGTCCTGGCAGTTTGACGATCAATTCGCCGCTGGTGACTTTCATCAATTCCTTTTCGCTGGTACCGAACTCATATTCACCCGGAGCCATAACGCCCGAGGTGACATTACCCTCGCTGTTCTCAAAACCGATTGATTTTACTTTACCTTCAAAATACTCATTTACGTTCAGCATGATTTGATCTCCTGATTTTGCCGCGAATCATAAAGATAAACGAAGATGGCTGCAAGTTATCTGCAAATACCCCTACTATGCTTGGTGATAAATTAAAAAGGCGGTATTGGCAGGAAAAAGGTGACCGTAACAGTGCGTACCTCCGTTTATGATTGCGGAATATGCTTGTACAACAGCACTTCGTTGAAAAAGTTAAATGTACGGGTGTAAAAACACATTCTCTGTTGGCAGTGGGTTTCTATGCCGGGTAAACTCTGCGTCTGAGTTTATCTGAGGAGTTTCTAATGGGTTATCAGCATCGTTTTCTTAATGGGTCGTCTGTAAATTTACCTACCGGGAAAGTGATTTGTGTTGGGCGTAACTATGCAGACCATGCGGCAGAGCTGAATAATCCGATTCCTACAGAACCGATGCTCTTTATTAAGCCGGCCACCAGTGTCGTGGATATGACGCAGCCTTTTGCTATACCACGGACCCATGGTGCCGTGCACTTTGAAACGGAGATGGCGGTACTGATAGGCCAGCGTTTAACGGGTGCCAGTGAAGAGGAATCCGCCGCTGCGATTGCAGGTGTTGGTCTGGGTTTGGATCTTACCCTGCGTGACTTGCAGGGGCGCTTGAAAGCGCAGGGGTACCCTTGGGAAAAGTCGAAAGCGTTTGATGGTGCCTGTCCACTTTCCCCGTTTGTTGCGCCGGAGCACGTGTCGGATTTGCAAAATGTGGAGATCAGGTTATTGGTCAACGGTGAACTGCGTCAGCAGGGTAACAGTGCGCTGATGCTCAACAGGGTTTTACCTTTAATAAGTTATAGCAGTGCGTTCTTTACCCTGGAGCCGGGTGATGTTGTACTAACGGGCACGCCTGCCGGTGTCGGCTCGGTAAAGCCGGGTGATCAGCTTCAGGTGGAGCTGGCTGATCTGATGTCAGTAACAACACACGTAATCTGATGCTATTTATCCGTTTTCTGGGACTAATTGTTTTGCTTCTGGCTCCGCTTGCCCATGCGGAACCCCATTGGCAAAAGCCCGCCTATCTGCTGAAAGCGTTTTCCGAAATTGCCCTGCGGAATGAATATACTCGCCAAGGGCGTTTTGTTCGCCGTTGGGAACGGCCAGTGGCGATTTGGTTGGATCACCAGGTTGCTGATCAGGCGTTGCATGCTGATCTGGTGCGGATGCATATACAGCACCTTTCAGAGATTACGGGTCATCCAATCAGGCTGGTTCAGGACAAAAGTAAAGCGAACCTGACGGTCGTTTTTACGCAACAGGCGCTGTGGCGCGGGCAGGTGCGGAAAATGTTTGGCCCCGCAGCGGAAAAAGTGGTGCATGGTGCGGTTTGTATGGCTAACTTTCGTACCGATGAGCAAGGCCGCATTATTGCCGGGGCGGTGATTATTCCGGTGGATCAGGCGCGTATGCACGGGAAGCTGTTGACCTGCATTGTTGAGGAAATCACTCAGGTTATGGGTCTACCGAATGATTCTGAGCAGGTTTACCCGTCTATATTCAACGATAAAACCCCGGAAACACTGTTGTCTGGCCTGGATTATTTGTTATTGAAGATGCTTTATCATCCCCAGGTGGTGGCTGGAATGACACGGCCTGAGGTGTTGCCTGTGTTAAAAAAACTGATCCTGAACTGGCAGCAACAGGGTATAATTGCATCGGCGCAACGTGAGGTTCGGCACGGTGAGCTGTATTCTCTATTGGGTTATGAGTGAGGTTCTGTTTTGGCTTTTGCCTGGATTAAGGTTTTTCATATTCTAGCAATGACCAGCTGGATGGCCGGGATTTTCTATTTGCCACGTATCTTTGTGCACTATGTGGAAGGTCGTGAAGCGGGGCAGGATGTTGCTCGCCTGGAGATCATGGCAGGCAAGCTGTTTGCCTTTATGAGCATTATGGCGGTGTTTACCCTGGGTTTGGGCTTATGGTTGATGATTGGCTATGGCATTGGTGGTGGCTGGATGCACGCCAAATTGCTCTTTGTCGGCTTCCTGACGGGCTATCATTTGTGGTGTAAAAGCTATTTGAACAAATTGCGTGCGGGTACATTGGATAAAAGCGGTCGTTACTTCCGTTTGTTTAATGAACTGCCGCTATTGATTTTTATCCCTATATTGATTCTGGTAGTCGTAAAACCGTTCTGATTTTTATGGATGCGTGCTGGTGGTTCTGCTTGCGATTTTGGCGGCCAACCGTTCTACGCGCTCTTGCAGATCATCAATCCCCGAATAGAATGCTTCCACCTCCGGGCGCGTTGGAATGAAGCGTACTTCCTCTTTTAGATATTCATCAAGGTTCAAAAGCAGGTTATTCGCTGTGCTTTTATACCACTGCGCCTTCCATGCGGTATAAAGAGCCAACTGATGGGCGGGCAGGTCGCCAATGATATCGCCTAGCATCATTTCCCAATCGATTTGGGCATCTGCAATCATTTCCTGAAAGCGTGTGGCAAGCGCACTGTCACCACTGATCTGTATGGTTTTGCCAAACATAACATCGCTTTTATCTTTGCTCCTGAGCAGTGTCAGGAAGTCAGTTGCGCTACCGCTCAGGATGGCATCGGGGCTGTCATGATAGACCGATTGAATCTGGATGCCATCAGCATGGGGCAGCAGAAAAAGGTTTAGCTGTGGCAGTGTCAGCGCAACCTGAATCACCTTGCCGCTGAGTGTTGACAGGCGTTGCAAGGTTGTGGGGTCGCGATGAATCAGCTTATTGGCGAGCTCTTCAGTGCTGGTGAACAGGCTGGCCTGTAACATCTCGATCATTGTTGTCTACTGTCCTGTACGTTATGCCAGCTCTGCTTGGTTGAGCCGCGCTCCGTAGATTATGCAGTCACTCATCGGCCAGGCTTTGTGTGTTTGTCGAAGCGTGCGGTTAGGGTTTAACACCGGTATGCAGCGCTACCACTCCGCCAGTCATGTTCTGATATTTACACTGGCTCAGCCCTGCATCCTGCATCATGGTTTTTAGGGTTTCCTGATCCGGGTGCATACGAATTGATTCAGCCAGATAGCGGTAGCTGTCGGCATCCCCTGCGATCATTGAGCCCATTTGTGGCAAAATATTGAATGAATAGAAGTCGTACGCTTTGGTGAGTAGCGGGTTGTTGGTTTTGGAAAATTCCAGCACCATTAATTTGCCACCGGGTTTTAGGACTCGCGTCATAGAGCGTAAGGCGGCGTCTTTGTCGGTGACATTACGCAAGCCAAAAGCGATAGTGATGACATCGAAGGTGTTGTCCGGGAATGGCAAGCATTCTGCGTTGGCCTGCACAAACTCAACATTGCCAGTAACGCCCTTATCCAGCAGTTTGTCGCGCCCCACTTTCAACATGGAATCGTTGATATCGGCCAGAACCACTTTACCGGTCGGACCGACCAGGCGGGAAAAACGCATTGTCAGGTCGCCAGTACCGCCTGCAATATCCAGAACAGTATTGCCCGTACGAACACCGCTTTGTTCGATAGTGATGCGCTTCCAGAGGCGATGAATGCCGCCAGACATTAGATCATTCATCAGGTCATATTTGCCGGCTACACTGTGGAAAACATCGGCAACACGGCTCACCTTGTCTTCAGTTCGAACATCTTCATAACCAAAGTGGGTTGTGTCGTTATTGTGCTGATCAGCCATGGAATAATCCTGAAGTTCTCTAAATTAAAGCCAGATTTTAACCTTATAAAAAGAATTTGTCTGTTCTTCATATAGAGATATTTATTACAGCGCAAATTTGGCAAGCGCTTCGGGCTTTTGGTGGCGTGTTAACGTGAATGAATGATCGGGTACTGAATTTAGCGGCTGATGGCAATCAGGCCGCCATCCCGGCTTGCGCCAGCTTCTTTCAGCTTTTTGAGGTAGCTTTGCCAATACAGGTCATGGCTGTAAGCAAGGTCATGCAGGCAGTCCCAGGTGTATAAGCCGCTGTCATGCCCATCATCAAAGACAATTTTCAGGGCGTAATTGCCGGCAGGAATCAACTCTTTGATTCCTACCAGCTTCTTGCCGGTTTGCAGTACGCCATTGCCCATGCCGTGGCCGCGAACTTCCGCAGAGGGTGAATGCACCCGCAGGTACTCTGCCGTGAGTTCAAACGTATCCTCGCCGTAGCATAACTCCAGGGTGCGGGACTGCTTATGCAGTTTGACCTGAGTGGGCAAAGGGGCAGTAGGCATTTATGGCTCCATTACAAGATGTAGTGACTCAGGTCTTCGTCCTGGCTGAGTTCGCTTAACTGCTGATCGACGAAGGCTTTGTCCACGGTAATAGTTTGCCCTTGGCAGTCGGGGGCCGCAAACGAAAGTTCTTCCAGCAGCCGCTCCATCATGGTATGCAGGCGACGTGCGCCGATATTTTCTGTGCTTTCGTTGACGTTAAACGCCAGCTCGGCAATACGGCTGATACCTTCATCAGTGAAAACAACATCAACGCCTTCTGTTTTCAGCAACGCTTTGTATTGCTGTGTCAGGGAAGCGTTTGGCTCTTGCAGAATGCGGCGGAAATCCTCTGGGGTCAAAGCACTGAGTTCAACACGGATCGGCAGGCGACCCTGTAGCTCCGGAATTAAGTCAGACGGCTTCGCAAGGTGGAATGCACCGGATGCGATAAACAGTATATGGTCTGTTTTTACCATGCCATATTTGGTGTTGACCGTGCAGCCTTCAATCAGTGGCAGCAAGTCGCGCTGTACACCTTCGCGAGATACATCACCGCTGCTGTTGGAGCCGCCTTTACACACCTTGTCTATCTCATCAAGGAAGACAATACCGTGTTGTTCGACCAGCTCGACAGCATTGTGTTTCAGTTCATCTTCCTTAACCAGATTGGCCGCTTCTTCATCACTCAGTATTTTGAAGGCTTCTTTAATCTTCATGCGGCGCTGCTGCTTTTTGCCGCCACCCATGCCGGAGAACATACTCTGCAACTGGCTAGTCATTTCTTCCATGCCCGGAGGCGCCATGATCTCAACCCCGACTTTGGGTTGCGCAATTTCAATATCGATCTCTTTGTCGTCCAGCTGGCCTTCGCGCAATTTCTTCCGGAAAACCTGGCGCGTTGCGCTGTCTTCTGATTTTTCCGGTTCTTCGCCAAACCCGGTCGGGCGTGCAGGGGGTAACAGCGCATCCAGAATACGCTCTTCAGCGGCTTCTTCTGCATGGAAGCGGACCTTTTCCATTGCCTGTTCGCGCATCATCTTGATTGCCATGTCGACCAGATCACGGATGATGGTTTCCACATCGCGACCCACATAGCCGACTTCGGTGAATTTAGTTGCTTCAACCTTGATAAAAGGGGCATTTGCCAGTTTTGCCAGACGACGTGCAATTTCAGTTTTACCGACACCGGTTGGACCGATCATCAGAATGTTTTTCGGGGTCACTTCAGTGCGCAGTTCTTCATCGAGCTGCATACGACGCCAGCGATTACGAAGGGCAATGGCAACAGAGCGCTTGGCTTCATCCTGGCCAATAATGTGACGGTCCAGCTCGGAGACGATTTCACGTGGGGTCATATTCGACATGTTGTTTTCCTTAAGCTGAATCAGACGACAGAATCGAGTTCTTCGATTGTCAGGTTGTCGTTAGTAAATACACAGATGCCGGCGGCAATCTGTAGACTTTTATCAACAATATCTCTGGCGGACAGCTCTGTGTTTTCGGTCAGTGCACGTGCTGCTGCCAGTGCGAAGTTGCCACCAGAACCAATGGCTATTACACCATCTTCCGGTTCGATAATGTCGCCGCTACCTGAGATCAGGTAGGTTTTTTCTTTATTGGCAACCAGCATAAGGGCTTCGAGTTTGCGTAGCACGCGGTCACCGCGCCACTCTTTGGCCAAGCTTACAACCGCATTAAATATGTTGCCTTGATGTTTTTCCAGCTGGGCCTCAAACAGATCCAGCAGGGTGATGGCATCTGCGGTGCTGCCAGCGAAACCGGTAATCACATTGTGCTTGGCCAGGCAGCGAACTTTGCGGGCAGTACCCTTCATAACGGTGTTTCCCAGGGATACCTGGCCATCACCACCGACGACAACTTTATCGCCACGGCGCACGGATACAATTGTGGTCATTCTCCATAGCTCCTTCAGGGAGTGAGTTCAATGCCGACTAAAGCGATGTAAAAACGGCATTGATAATTGGGGTTTACGAAAAGATGGTGGCATCTGGCTAAATTTCAAGGGGGCGGTATTCGCGCCCGGCTGCCACCTTTTTTATTGTTTAATGCGTAATGGCTGAATATTTTGCTGAACCAGCTTGTCGTAGGCTTTGGATAAACGGGAGCGGTTTTCGAATGGCCCCAGTCTTACCCGGTACCAAATAGCTCCGTCCTGGCTTTTGCTGGTGTCGGTATGGACGTTTGGTAATCCTAAAAGAATCAATTGGGCACGCATCTGCTCCGCGTCAGATTTGGATTTGAAAGATCCGGCCTGCAAAAGGTATTTGTGTGCGGATTTTGCACCCTTGGGAGTCGATTTGTAAGCGTCTACCTCAGGGGCTTTCACTTCGCTCTTTTCCAGCATTTTATAAAATTCAAAGCGACTCTTGTCTGCCGTGGGGCTGGGCTGCTCAACAACCGGTGCTGTGTTTTTTGCGACTTTGGTTACCGGCTTTGTGACCGGTTTGCTTTTGGCGAGAGGGGTTGCCGCTGGGCCTGGGTCAACCTGGGTCAATTGATATAAGCCGTATCCCAGACCGGCAAGCAGCAACAGGGTAATGAGCAATAACCCGGTAGGAAAGCGCTTTTTGCTTTTGGCGGGCGCTCTTTTCGGGGTCTGCCTGGCACGGCTGGCTGCAGCCTTGCCGCGCTTGTTTTTAGCAAAGTCCTTGCGAGATGCCATGTGTTACATCTGCTCCGGTGCTGAAACACCCAATAGCGCCAGGCCGTTTGCCAGGACGTGGCGCACCGCGACGGCAAGGGTTAAACGCGCATTGCGCAGGTCTGTGTCTTCAACCAGGGTTTTTTCCGAATTGTAATAGGTGTGGAATTCGGCAGCCAGGTCTTTCAGGTAGTTGGCAATTTGGTGTGGCTCGCGTGCGTTGGCCGCATTCTTGACCACTTCGGGATAGCGGCCCAGCGTGATGACCAGATTCTTTTCCGATTCAAGTTGCAGGCTGCCCAGTGCGGCAATGCCTGTTTCTTCATCCCAGCTCTGGTTGTTTTCCTTCAGCTTGCGGAAAATAGAGCAGACGCGTGCATGGGCGTATTGAATGTAATACACGGGGTTGTCGGCTGATTCTGAACGAGCCAGATCGATATCAAAGGTCAGGTGACTGTCAGATTTGCGCGCTGCCAGGAAGTAGCGCGTCGCATCGCGGCCAACTTCTTCGATCAGATCACGCAAAGTCACGTAGCTGCCGGCACGCTTGGAGATTTTAACTTCTTCACCACCTTTCATCACGGTGACCATCTGGTGCAATACATAATCGGGCCAGCCCTGGGGGATATCGGCTTTTAGTGCCTGCAGGCCAGCGCGAACCCGGGTGATTGTGCTGTGGTGGTCAGCGCCCTGTTCGTTGATCACGGTATCGAAACCGCGCTGCCATTTGTTCAGATGGTAGGCAACATCGGGTACAAAGTAGGTGTAACCGCCATCTTTTTTACGCATAACGCGATCTTTATCGTCGCCGAAGTCGGTGGTGCGTAGCCATAAAGCGCCATCGTCTTCGTAGGTATAGCCATTGTCGATCAGTGTTTGGACTGCTGCTGCAACTTTGCCTTCGGAATACAGGGATGACTCCAGGAAGAAGACATCGAAGTCAACGCCAAAGGCTTTTAAGTCGAGGTCTTGTTCGTGGCGTAGATAAGCAACAGCAAAGTGACGGATCGCTTCCAGGTCATCCGCATCTTTGGTGCCGGTAAAGTGCTGATCTTCAGATTTTACCGTGTCACCCCGCATGAAGCTTTCGGCTAGCTCGGTAATATAGTCACCACGGTAACCATCGGCAGGCCAGCTTGGATCGTCTGGAGTCAGGCCTTTACAGCGGGCCTGTACAGACAGGGCCAGGTTATTGATCTGTTGGCCCGCATCGTTATAGTAAAATTCACGGGTCACATCCCAGCCGTTGGCCTCCATCAATCGGCAAAGGCAGTCGCCCACCGCTGCGCCGCGACCATGACCAATATGCAATGGCCCGGTTGGGTTGGCGGAAACGAATTCAACCTGTACTTTGCGCCCCGCGCCGCTCTTGTTACGGCCATAGCTGTCTTTTTCTGCCAGAATGGTTTTAATCAGGTTTCCGGTAGATGCGCCGCTAATAAAGAAATTGATAAAGCCTGGGCCTGCAATCTCGGTGCGTTTCAGGTTGTCCGACTCGGGCAGTGCGGCAACAAGCTTTTCCGCGAGTTGGCGCGGATTGCTTTTCGCGGCTTTGGCCAGCGTCATGGCGATATTGGAAGCGTAATCACCGTGGCTTTTATCACGGGTGTTTTCAACCATGATGTTGGGCTGTATATCGGCGGGCAAGGTGCCATTCTCAATCAGGGCTTTCAGCGCGGAATCGATCAGCTCTGCAATAATGTGTTTCATTCGTGTACTTATCTACCGTTTGAAGACTGTCAGTGGGCTTGTGGGTCTGAATGTGTCAGATTAAGCCGCTAAGGAACCGGTCATTATCCCTGTAAATGAGGTCTATGTTAAGAGTTGAGTGTGGTTAACTGCTTAAAAAGTGTCTGCGGGGTCGACATCGATTGACCAGCGCACCTTTCTGGACTCTTTGCTTTGTTCCAGATAGCGGCAAAGATTGGCCAGCAGTTGATGCAAGGATTTACGGTTTTGCGCATATATCATCAGTTGTGCCCGGTGCATGCCTGCCCGCTTTTCCATCGGGGAGGGGAAAGGGCCGATCCAATGGGTGCCGTGGGGGAGTAGCATGTCTTCTTCCAATTGCAGTCGTATTGCGCGAAGGAAGGACTCTGCTCTGCCCTGAGTGGGGGCTTCTGCTCTAAGCAAAGCGTAATGAGTGTAAGGTGGCAATTGCGCCATCTTGCGGTTGTGTAGCTCCTCTTGGGCAAACGCACAGTAGCCATGGTGAACCAGGCTTTGCAATATAGGGTGGTCTGCATGATAGGTTTGCATAAGCACTTTACCTGGGTGATCTGCTCTCCCGGCCCGGCCTGCAACCTGTAGTATCAACTGTGCTGTACGCTCCATGCCTCTGAAATCTGCACTGAAGAGCCCGCTGTCAGCGTTAAGTATGGCGACCAGGGTGACTTTCGGGAAATGGTGCCCTTTCGCCAGCATTTGGGTGCCGACCAGAATGCAAGGCTTGCCCGAATTAACCTGGTGCATAATTTCCTGCATGGCGCTTTTCCGCTGTGTGCTGTCCCGATCAACCCGGATGACCGGGTGCTCAGGAAACAGCGCTTGTAAGGCCTGTTCGCTGCGCTCGGTGCCTATCCCGATGGGGTGTAGCTGGTCGCTGTTGCATTCAGGGCAGTGTTGCGGAATGGCGGCTTGCTTATCACAATGGTGGCAGTGCAGGTGTGGCGGTCGCTGGTGTAGCGTCATATGTGCATCGCAGCGATTGCAGTCTGCAATCCAACCGCAATCATGACAGGTCAGCGTGGGTGAATAGCCGCGCCGGTTGAGAAAAACCAGAACTTGTGTGCCCGCTTCGAGATGCTTTCTGATGGCTCCGATCAGGGGGGCGGATAAGCCTTCACTGAGTCTTTCCTGGCGGATATCGAGTAGCTGGAACTCCGGTGGGGCGGAGTTGCCTGCCCGTTGTGTTAAACGCAGCCAATGATAGCGACCCTCAATGGCATTGTGCAGTGTTTCCAGTGAAGGTGTGGCACTACCGAGCACGATGGGGATCTGTTCATCACGCGCACGCATGACGGCAAGGTCACGGGCTGAGTATCTGAACCCATCTTGTTGTTTAAACGAAGGGTCATGTTCTTCGTCAATAATGATAATGCCGGGGTTCTTTAAAGGGGTAAAAACAGCAGAGCGGGTGCCGATGGTGATGCGGGCAATCCCTTCCCTGGCTTGTAGCCAGGCATCAAGCCGCTGGCGGTCAGTCATATTGGAATGCAGTGCAACGACAGGCACATTGAAGCGCTGCTTAAAGCGGCTTACGGTTTGGGGTGTCAGGCCAATTTCCGGAACCAGTACCAGTGCCTGTTTGCCTTCGTTTAGCCTTTTTTCAATGGCTTGCAGGTAAATTTCGGTTTTACCGGACCCGGTCACTCCGTCCAGCAGGTTGACGGCGAACTCTGCTTGCTGATTGAGGTGTTCAATGCTCTGTTGTTGCTCTGTATTTAAGGAAATAGGCGCTTCGTGCAGTATCTGTTCGTTATGATGTTGGTGTGCCCGCTGGAAGGATTCTGCGAGCCCTTTGGCTGCAAGCGTTTCCAGAATGGCTGTCTGGCCGCCTTCTGCCCTTAGGGCGTCAACACTGATGCCTTGAGGATGATCGATGAGTAACTGGAGTAATTCAATCTGGCGTATGGCATTCGCCTTGAGTTGGCTGATGGATGCGCTGTCTGTTGCTCGCCAAAGTGTCTCATGAAGATAGGCGCACGGTTGTCCTTTTCTGAGCAACACCGGCAGTGCCTGTTGAATGGCATCCCCTTCCGGATGTTGATAGTAGTTGGCGGCCCAGCGGATAAGTTTGAACAGGTGGGCTGGCAGTGGCGGGGTCGTATCCAGAATGGCCTTTGCCCTTTTGAGCTTCTCTGGGGCGAATTCACTCTTATGGGTGATTTCTACCAAAACCCCGATGACTTCACGTTTACCGAATGGCGCGATGATACGCATGCCGGGCGTGAGCGTATCGCAAGAAACATTTTCCGGCGGGAGATAATCGAATAGGCGCCGCAGCGGGCTTGGAATGGCAAGGCGGAGAATGCTCATATTTGCGTTAATTGCTCATAATTTGGGCGATTTTGAGTTGCTAAGCGAAATATGCATGCGTATAATTCGCCGCCTACTTAACGTGCTGATGATTTATAAGTCAGTAGTTTAAATCAATGCGGTGCCTGGCAGAAGAGTTGATCAGGTGGCGGCATGAATTATATCGAGGTTTGTCATGAAAGCTGGTATCCACCCAGAATACACAGACATTTCCGCAACGTGCTCTTGCGGTAATGTGATTAACACCAAATCTACACTTGGTAAAAATCTTCACTTGGACGTTTGCTCTGCTTGTCACCCTTTCTATACGGGTAAGCAGAAAGAAGCAACTTCAGGTGGTCGTATCGATCGCTTCAACAAGCGTTTCGGTGCTCGCGGCCTGAAAAAATAAGTGAAGTTGCAATGCGAATTCTAAAAAAGGCGCCTCCTATATGGGGCGCCTTTTTGTTTCTATGGCTGTATGGTTTTCAGGCTCATGCGGTCTGCCTTGCCCCCGTTCCCGGAAAAGGGGAATCAGTCACGATTAGCCATGTCTATGACGGTGATACCGTACTGTTGACGGATGGGCGCAGAGTGCGCTTTGCGGGAATGAATACACCCGAAACGGGGAAGAAAGGCCGACGGTCTGAACCTTATGCGGCTCAGGCAAAACGGCGTTTATCAGCGATCGTTAAACATGCTGATCTTCGCTTCCTGCCAGGGCAGAAAACAACCGATCACTACCAGAGAACACTGGGCTACCTTTTTGCTCATGATCGCTTGGTATCTGAGTTGCTGGTTGAGGAGGGGTTGGCCTTCTGGATCGCAATACCGCCCAATACGCGCTATCTGGATTGCCTTATGGCAGCCGAAAAGCGGGCCAAGGAGGCGCAGCGTGGGCTTTGGTCGCTGCGTGGGACTGTTCGTAAAGTTAAAAGTTTGCGCCACTCTGAGGCAGGGTTTCGACTCTTAACGGGGCGGGTTAGCAAGGTTAAGCCGGTTCGTTCCGGTACCCTAGTTGAGGTCGATGATACCCTGGCAATCATGATTGGGCGGGGTGCCGAGAAGCTGTTTACCGGGGCGAACTGGCAGCAACGCCTGTCTGGCCAACGCATAGAAATCCGGGGTTGGATTAAGCCTAAAGCTAACAAGGCACCGGCTTTTTATAAGCCATGGTCCATGCGGCTCACCCATCCTGCACAGATCCGTGTATTGAGGTAATCATTTTCTTTCCAGGCTTAGTTTGCCGCTAACAGTGCGTCCCCTGTTTAGAATTGCGGAATACGTTTGTATACCAGTACTCAGTTGAAAAAACTAAATGCACGGGCGCAATATCCGGGTTCGTATAATCGTTCAGAAAAAAAGATCTGTTGAATGATTCTGGCAGTTGTTCGAAATATCCCTTTTCTATATAGTTATTCATCGTTTTTTAACTAGATTGGAACAGCAGCTATGTCTGATGATATGAAACAAGCCGCTCTTGATTACCACGAGTACCCGAACCCGGGTAAAATCAGCGTGGAACTTTCTACAGCAGCTGAATCTCAGCGCGACCTCTCTCTGGCATATAGCCCGGGTGTAGCAGAGCCGGTTCGTGAAATCGCGAAAGATCCGGAAAATGCTTACCGTTATACTGCAAAAGGCAACTTGGTTGCAGTTATCTCTAATGGTTCTGCCATTTTGGGCTTGGGTGATCTTGGGCCATTGGCCTCTAAGCCGGTTATGGAAGGCAAGGCTCTGCTGTTCAAGCGTTTTGCTGGCCTGGATTCTATTGATATCGAGGTTGATGCCGAGAGTCCGCAGGCTTTTATTGATACCGTAGCCCGTATTGCAGATACCTTTGGTGGTATCAACTTGGAAGATATCAAGGCGCCGGAATGTTTTGAAATTGAACGCACGCTTATCGAACGTTGTAATATTCCTGTATTCCATGATGATCAGCACGGCACAGCCATTGTGACTGCTGCAGGTATGATTAATGCGCTTGAAATTGCCGGTAAGAAACTGGAAGAAGCTTCTATCGTCTGTCTTGGTGCGGGTGCTGCAGCCCATGCATGTATGAAACTGCTGGTGAATATGGGTGCCAAAGTTGAAAATATCTACATGATCGACCGCACCGGCGTTATTCACTCAGGCCGTGAGAACTTGACGCCTGAAAAAGCAGCGTTTGCTTCAGAAACAGATAAGCGTACTCTGGATGATGCGATTGAGGGTGCAGATGTCTTTGTTGGTCTTTCCGGGCCTAACCTACTGTCAGGTGAGCAACTTGCGAAGATGGCAGCTAACCCGGTTGTGTTTGCCTGTGCAAACCCGGATCCGGAAATTCGCCCGGAAGTGGCGCATGCAACACGTGATGATGTCATTATGGCGACGGGCCGTTCTGATTTCCCTAACCAGGTTAACAATGTATTGGGCTTCCCGTTTATCTTCCGTGGCGCGATGGATGTGCGCTCGACTGCGATTAATGAAGAGATGAAGGCAGCTGCGGTGCGTGCTTTGGCTGAATTGGCTAAAGAGCCTGTTACTCAGGAAGTGCTTGATGCTTACGGTCTGGATTCTCTGGAATTCGGGCGTGATTATATTATTCCAAAAGCTACGGACTCGCGTTTGTTGGGTGCGGTTTCTACTGCCGTTGCTCAGGCGGCGATTGACACGGGTGTTGCTCGTTTGCCTCTGCCGGAGAACTACCCGCTTTCATAAGTGTGGTAATGCGAGAAAACCGGCTTTCAGGATCAGGTAGGAGTATTCCTCACCTGGCTTCTGGAAGCCGGTTTTTTTGTATCTAGCCCACATTTTTCATGAAGCTATATACGAAAACGGCTGAAAGGCTTATGGTTATTGGTCTCTAAACAAATCCCATAGCCTAACAGCCGTTTACAA
>PDWJ01001599.1_pt1 | contig 27306 bp, 19 predicted proteins | sample 1430881 | NCBI WGS metagenome assembly PDWJ01 (sample SAMN01162460, study PRJNA174530) | Oral metagenome, whole genome shotgun sequencing project. | biome: Marine environment; feature: Marine mammal; material: Swab sample of the gingival sulcus; isolation source: swab sample of gingival sulcus...
ACTATCGGCATAAAGGCCGCACCTGGCTCCTGCCTGATCACATGCTTCAGCAGGCTGAAGGCCAAAGGGACATGAAACCGCAGGTGGAGTTTCCTCTTCAGCTTCATCCTCCGGCTCCGGTTCCGGATCAGTGTCCGTCTCCTGTTGCGTCTCGTCTTCAGGTTCAGGTTGCAGCTCTTCTTCAGACTCAGTCTCTGTTTCCTGTTCAGGGTCAGAAGCTTGAGACCCCTGTTGAGGGCCTGGATTATCACAGAGTCCGTCACCGTTTTCGTCAGAGAAAAGACCACAGGAGGGGTTGTCTGAACTGCAAGCGCCATCAGGGGTAAAACCCAATGGACACTGGGCAATACATACAAAGGCAAAAGCCAGTAAAACAGCTATTTGTCGCACATCGCCCCTCCTGTTTCAGTTCTATCTGAATGTAGCTTTTATTGAAGCGAAAGTACTCTGCTCCAGCTCCTCAGGACCCTCCAGCATAAGGTGGGGACACTGGGTATAAAGAGCTCCTGTGCTTGATTCATAGCCTCCTTTAAGCAAGGAGTTCCCTGGTGTTGGAAAATCATAGGAGTAGAATTCTTCACTTCCGTCGGGCCAACCTAGCTCAATTATCAGGTTTCCCTTTGATGGTTCATACCAGAAAGGGGTGTCCAATTCAATTGAAGTCCACGGCTGAACAGACTGAACTGTGTAGCTTGAAGTTCTTTCAAGCACTCTTAACTTATAACCTAAGGTATAATTATCATCAAACACAGTGCCAAGTTCATCATCAGAACAATAGCCCATGTCTATGTACAAAGCGTCAAAGATAACCTCATCACCTGTGCCCGGTACTGGATGGAAAGCTATGCTCCCAATGTCCATTACTCCAGGAAATTCATCACTCTGAACTATCACCTGATAGCGAAGGGATGCGGTTCAATTGGCACAGAAAGGCATTTGAGAGGGGTATCCCCCTGTGCCTATCTCCACCGAAGCAGCAACACTGACAGCTGCTGCGAGCAGAATAACTGTAATAGGTTTCATTTCGTACCCTTTCCATTTATGGGCTCTATTGAACCCAATTTCATGAGACTATAAAAAAATCGCACTAAATCAGGAAGTACCAGGCATTCAAAAGGGGGCTTGACAAACGAAAAAAAAGTGAAATATTTGCACTCCTTGAGTGACCCGGTAGTTCAATTGGTTAGAGCACCGGCCTGTCACGCCGGAAGTTGCGAGTTCGAGTCTCGTCCGGGTCGCCAAGGTGACAATGGGGAAAGCTTTTCATAAGCTTCCTCTTTTTTACTTTCTGTGGTTTAAGCCCAGTCCAAATTCCAATAGATATTGCATAATTTGCCAGTAAGGTAACACCTTACTGGTTGTCCGGCAGCAGCTCCACCTGTTTTGCAGGCTCTGTTCCAGAATCAGTTTCAAGTCTTCTGCGTTGACCTTATGCCTTTCACCGGCTATTTTGCTTCAGAATTGACCTTAAGTAAATCAGAGAGGAGATTTGTATGAGGGGTCTGCTGCCGGGAATAGTTACCGTACTCACTGTGGGAACACTCTTTGCCGGAAACATTGATATTCTGGGCATCAGAAGTGCCGAGTATCTCATGGAGCTTTCCAGAAACGCCGTTTACGACAATCCGGATGGTGTCACCTACAACCCTGCAGGACTGGCATTCATGGATGATGGGTTCCACATGAGCTTCGGATACCAGTATGTAGGCAAAAACTACACCATTGACGGAACATGGGTGGGATCAACAGACGAAACCCAGGTGGAGACAAATACACCAACCCTCTTTATCCCCAATCTTTACGCCGTTTACAAAACAGGTCAGTTTGCTGCTTTCGGAGGATTCAATGCCCCAGCAGGCGGCGGAAGCCTGGAGTACGATAAAGGTCTATTCTTCATGCCCAGACTTGAGTCTTTTCTGGTTCAGGCACAATACGGTCCAAATTTCTTTGCCATGCTCAATGATGGGCATATGGAGGGTTCATCTGTTTATCTCGGTGGTGTGGCCGGTGTTTCCTATGCCTTTTCTGACAAGCTCGGTGCCGGTATAGCAGGACGCTACACCCATGGACAGAGGAACTACAAAGGTAATGCCTCATTCACAGTTATTGATGCTGAAACGATGGAAACTGCTGGAACTGTAACTGAAGAACTTGATGTGGAAAGGTCTGCATCGGGGATGTCAGGAGTTCTCAGCATACATTACCGCCCTGTACCCACAGTAAACCTGGCTGCCAGATATGAAACTGCAACAGCAATGGAGTTTGAGTCTACTGCAAATACAGAATCAAACTGGGAAGCGATTCTTCCCTACCTTGCCGATGGCGCCCTTCAGCGGAGAGACCTTCCTGCAGTGGCTGCCATAGGAGTAGACTTTGCAGTTAATCCGAATTTGCGTCTTGGCGCCTCCGGCAACTACTATTTCGTTGAGAATGCAGATCAGGGTGAAGATGACGGCATAAATGACGCTTACGAAGACGGCTGGGAAGCCAGCATAAGCAGCCGGTATCAGATATCTGAGAAGGTCGCAGGTGCGCTTGGATACAGCTATTCCAATTACGGAGGATGCGACTCAACCTATACCGACCTTGAATACAACCTCAATGCCGGTCTGATTTCCGGAGGTGTGAACTGGCAGGCAACTGATGCTGTTGACTTTACCGCCGCACTGGGCCAGGTATTCTTTGAAGAGGGAGAAGGTCTCGGAACATACGAAGGTGAAACTTACAACAAGAGCGTATTCTTTTTTGCTTTTGGAGTTAATGCCTTCTTTGGTACTCTTTAATGCTTAAATAGGTCATTCTGTTAGCTCCTGCACGCCCAGACTGTTTAACTAAATTAGTTCACATAGCAAGCAAATAGTTATGCGCTATTGTCTGTGCATTCCCTGAGTGCATAGCCACTGTGTACTATATAGTAAGTAGAAGATTTACCCCTGAAACAGCGCTCGCAGTTTTTCAGAAAAATTGGCTGTAATGTAGAACTTGTCTTTAGCATAGCTTCTGATAATAACAGTATTGTTCGAAATAGTGCAAAATCCCATCTGCCCATGTAACATGCTGACAAGTCGGAACATTCAGTTTTAGTTTTTTCGGACCATGCTTTGAGGAATTTCTATAAAGTATAGAACAGCAGCTGCCAGGAACCAGAGACCTGATTCCAGCTGCTCCGAGTGAGGTACTATCGCCGGTGAGCTGAAGGATTCTCCGGCCAATCCAGTAACTCCCTGTAAAGAGATTCATGCGAAGCATGGCAGCAGGATTCGAAAATGCCCAAGCTACATGTGAAAAGCAGTGCAGCCACTTCAGAAAAAACAGTAAGACTCAGCGCCACAGTCTGAAGACAGCGGCTTCGCCTGCAACTAAAGTCCCCTAAAGTACCTTGTCGCACACATGCCATCATTCTGTTACCTTAAACACTTCTTCATTCCAGGGCTCGACATCCTGATTCTTTATGTATTCAGCAAGCACCTCATCTGTTACATTCCCTCTTGTTGCAATGAAGTAACCTCGTGCCCGGAACTGTCCGCTCCAGAATTCCTTTCGCAGTGTTCTGAAGTCTTGATGCTGAGAAGTCTTTGATGGCTTGTACAATACAACTCGGAGCAAGAGATGGAGGAGCACTGATTAGCATGTGAACATGGTCTGGACGAATATGACCACTGATTATCTCTATGTCTTTGCTTCTGCATATCTACATTATCTGCTCCCGAAACCTTTTACCCACTTCGTTCCTAAGAACCGGCTTCGCCTGAAGGCGAGGGATTTCGCCCATACCCGAGAGTGACATCAAGTAAATACACTGAAGTGCCGGTTAGAAATGGAAATGAGAAAGTGTTTTGCTCAGTCAAATGAATATTACACCGCTGCAGGGGGTTGACATTTATTTCATTTCCTGGTATGATGGATACTGTTAGAAAGGAGACTTCACTTGCGTGTTGCATGGGTGTTCAGTGTTATTGTTGTTTCAAAGCAATAAAGGAGGTATAAGCCATGAAAAATGTTCATTTTCAGGAGAAGTACCAACTATTTATTGGGGGTGAATGGCAGGATGCTGCTGACGGGAAAACAATTTCTTCTGTGAATCCGGCAAACGGAGAAATTCTGTCCAGATGCGCTGATGCAACAAAGGAAGATGTTGATGCTTCTGTAACCGCTGCCTGGAAAGCCTTTGACAGCTGGAAAAATACTTCAGTCAACGAGAGAGCAGTCATTCTTAACAAAATCGCCGATATCATCGATGCCAATGCTGAACACCTGGCCATGGTGGAAACTCTGGATAATGGCAAACCTATCCGCGAAACTCTGAATGTGGATATTCCGCTGTCTTCACAACACTTCCGCTATTTTGCCGGTTGCATCATGGCAGAAGAGGGAAGTGCCAACATGCTGGGGCCCGATATTTTGAGTCTGATTCTTCGTGAGCCCATCGGTGTCGTCGGCCAGATTGTTCCATGGAATTTTCCTTTTGCTATGGCTGCCTGGAAGCTGGCACCTGTTCTGGCCAGTGGATGCTGCACCGTTCTGAAACCATCCAGCACCACTTCTCTCAGCACACTGGAATTCACTAAACTTGTACAGGATGTGATTCCGGCCGGGGTGTTCAATGTAGTAACCGGTGCCGGTTCCCGTGCAGGTCAGCATATTCTGGATCATTCCGGCTTCCGTAAACTGGCATTTACCGGATCGACCGAAGTCGGTCGAGATGTTGCCCTGGCTGCAGCCCAACGGATCATTCCTGCCACACTTGAGCTTGGCGGTAAATCAGCCAATATCTTCTTTAACGACTGCGATTTTGAACTGGCAATGGACGGACTGCAGATGGGCATCCTTTTCAACCAGGGCCAGGTTTGCTGCGCCGGTTCCAGAGTGTTTGTTCAGGAAAAATTGTATGACAAGTTCGTTAAAGAGGCCGTTAAACGCTTTAACAAGGTTAAGGTAGACCTGCCCTGGAAGCCAGAAACCCAGATGGGTTCCCAAATTGATCGTCGTCAGATGGAAAAAATCCTGCGCTATGTGAAAATCGGTCAGGAAGAAGGGGCTCAGCTTCTTTGCGGTGGAGAGCAGGTAACCAGGGGCGAACTTGCTAAGGGTTCTTTCCTCAGGCCAACCCTTCTGGGGAATGTTAAAAACAGTATGAGGGTTGCCCAGGAAGAGATATTCGGTCCGGTTGCCTGTGTACTCAGATTCAGGGATGAAGATGATGTTGTAGCAATGGCTAATGACAGTATCTACGGTCTGGGAGGCGCAGTCTGGACCAAAGACATCAACCGGGCTATTCGGGTTTCCCGCGCTGTTGAAACCGGTCGTATGTGGGTCAATTGCTACAATGTTCTTCCTGAAGGTGCGCCATTCGGCGGTTATAAGGAATCAGGCATTGGTCGCGAGACACACAAGGTCATTCTGGAACACTATACCCAGATGAAGAACATTATGATTAATCTGAAGGAAACTCCGACCGGTTTCTATCCGAAATAATCGTCTGCAGGTGAAAAACGGTTAAGAAAAGGGCTGCAAGTTATACCTGCAGTCCTTTTCTTCTCGAAGTGGGGAAATCATGATTACAATCCAGGGTAAAAAACTGCTCCTTCTAGGTTCAAGAGAGGGTGTTTCCGGAAGTGCCATGGAAAAAGCTCTGGCTGAAACCGGCGCAGATATCTTCTATGTAGCCACGGAATGTATGGGTTGTACTCTTGCTGAAAGGCTGGACCCGACCAGTCAGAAAAGAATCAGGGATGCGGTCGAGCAGGGGGTAGAAAACTTACTGGTAATCATAGGCACAGCAGATACAGTCATAACCAGAATCTATGCAGAAACTGTTACCTGCGGAGCTCCTGATGAAACAGGTCCGCTTTATGGCATAGCCCTGGGGCTGCCAGTTTATCATATGCTTGAAGAGGAAATCAAGCAGGAGATTGACCCAGTTGTTTGGGAACAGAATGTCGGCATGATGGAACGAGTTCTGGACGGCCCGGCTCTCATTGCCGCAACCAGAGCAATCCGTCAAGCCAACAGTCGGTATTCTTTATAACTGAGCGAGTCTCTCTCAGTACAGTCTCAACAACAGCCCCAAACTGCTTAATTTCCGGTATGCAGTCAGAACATACTGAAATTCTTCACACTGCTCATCTCCTCTGAATCAGCGTCTCAAGAGGCACCAATCCAGTAATTGGAAGTGCAGCTTCATAACTGTCTTATACGAAATTCACAGCAGAGTTTCAGTTGAACCAGCAGTTCGAATCATCATAAGCTTTACATATGATCTTTCGCAAAATCAAAGTTCCTCACCTGTGAAAACACACCTGTCAAACTTTTCAATAACTGTCTGCGGCTGTGACCTTGAAATTCAAGCTCTGATTGAGCATCCTCAGAAAAACAATGTGTATTCATGTTAGGCTGTTTCTGTCTGTATGAGTGCTATCCATTTATTTACGAGCTGAAAAGAAATAACACTCTGAAGCGGCCCTTTCGACTATCTGGTGAGAAATGCGGGCTGAAGCAAAATTCTGACCGGAACAGGACAGTTTTAAGGAGAGGCCGAAACCTCTCCTTAAAACTTTTCTGATAGAGCCTGAAGAACTACTTTTTGGTCTGTCTTATCAGCGTCCCAGAAGTGTTCTAAGCAGTTCAGAGTGTTCTTGAAGGGGTTCCTGTGCATCATCAGCGGTATACCAGTACAAGTGACCCTGCAGGAAAGAAAGCAGTTTTCTCAGATCGTTCATGGATACCCTGTTGATAACCTGAGTTCCGTCTTCATATGAAACCTGAAGAACCAGACCCGGCTCTTCTGCTCTCTCTTCTGAGCAGAACTGGCAGAAAAGGGTTTCATCAAGAACTATGCTGAACTCTGTGGACTCTTCCATGCATTTCACAAGTTCCCGAGCGTCCTCTAAATCCTTTTCAAGGAAAAAGGCATAATCGCTTCCATGAAGGGTTTTCTCACCGCATACAGGGCACTCGTATTCTGCTTCAGAAGGCGCTGGCAGAACTACCGCCCGCATGGTTCCAGGCACTGTTTCCGGCGGTTCTTCCGATTCCAGCAGGTTCAGCATAGAGTCTATGTCTTCCTGAGAAACAGTATTTTGTGCCTCTACATACACTGAGGCCGAGGTGATTATGTCAGGTGTAACAGGTTCATTTGCCCCCTGTGATATGAGAGCCCCTGATAAGAGACTACCCATTACCGCAATAACTGCTGTGTGCCACATGAATTTTCCTCTCTTCTTTGGGTTCTAATGTAATTATCTCAATGTCCTGCAATTGTTCCCGAGTGGAAAGCATGTGCAGTTTTTCTCCGTTCAGACAGGCTGTATAAGCAGGTGCAACTAACCCTGCTCTGCCAGGGTCTCAAACCATTCCGAGACTTGTTCTCACAGCGCCTCTGCCAGTTTCTGCGATTACCCTTTGATAAATGCAACAGAGAGAATTGATCCTTGAAAACCCTAGAAAAGGCGGTAGACCAGCCCCAGTCCTGTTATGGCAGTAAGTGCGCAAATGATTTTTACAGGAAGGCCTGTTTTGAGGAAGTCGGTGGTTTTGTAACCTCCGGGACCGAATATCATCAGGTTGGTCTGGTATCCTACCGGAGTGAGAAAGTTGGCTGCTGCTCCGTAGGCCACCGCAAGGTAAAAAGGTACAGGGTCAGAGCCAACCAGTACCGCTGAAGCAGCTGCGAAAGGAAAAACTATGGTTGCAGCAGCTATTGTGGTAATGAATTCGGCGAGGATATTGGTGATAATGTACACTGCCGCCAGAACTCCAACGGTGCCGAGAGGTTCAAATGCACTGACTGTTTCTTCTGCCAGCAAAGCCCCCAGCCCTGTGACCTGAACAGCTCTGCCTATGGCCAATGCAAATGCCGCGATGGCAAGAATGTTCAGGTTGATCATGGTCTTGACTTCAGCAGGGGTCGTTATGCCTCCAGCGAGAAAAATGGCGGTTACTGCCAGAAGAGATGTGAAGAGAGGTACTATGCCTGCAATGCTCAGGACAATGCAGGTAAAGATGCTTGCGATTATGAAGATGGATTTGCCAAGCTCAATGTTGTGTATCTGTCTCACACTTGAAACCACATAAAAGTCGTTGTTTCCGCTGGTGCTGCTTCTGAAGTCTTTTCCGGTGAGAAGCAGCAGCAGGTCTCCGGACTGAAGGGTTATCTTGCCGATCTTGCCTTTGATTTTTCTGCCGTGGCGGTGAACGCCGAGAATAGCTGCATCGAATCTGCCTCTGAAGTTTGATTCCTTCACTGTTTTCCTGGAAAGGGATGAGCCCTGGGAAACCACAGCTTCAACCACATGAAGCTTTTCAGCCTGAGGAACAGTTACACTACCTCCGATGGAAAGACCCTGCCTGTTTGAAGCAATCTCAGCAACTGCTTCAGTACGCCCTGCAAGAATAAGCCGGTCACCTTCTCTGAGTACTTCACCTGGAGCTACAGGCGCTATCACCTTTCCTTCACGAATTATCTCTGTGAGGAAAAGATGCTTCAGGCTTCTCAGACTGGCCTGCTCTATGGTTTTTCCTGCAAGGGGTGAACCCTGGTCGATAACAAGGTCGGTTATGTATTCCCTGGGGCTTTCATTCAACCTTTCATAGGGATCCTTCCGTTCAGGAAATGTTCTGTAGCCGATAAACAGAACAAAAGCCATGCCGGAAAGGAAAATCATCAGCCCTACTGGAGTGAAATCCAGAATTGACATGCTTTCCCCGCCGTTTTCCACCACCAGACTGTTCACTATCATGTTGGTGGATGTTCCTATAAGAGTAAGCATACCTCCAAGAATGGCAGCCCATGAGAGAGGCATAAGAAGCTTTGAAGCGGAAATGCGGTGCTGTCGCCCCCAATGGTCAACAAATGGAATCATCATCGCAACCACCGGTGTATTGTTCATGAACGCAGAGCTTATACCAACAAAAGGCATCAGCTGAAAAAGAAACCTGCGATACTTGTCAGAAGGCTTTATCACCTTTTGAAAAAGCCACTGAATAAAACCGGTGCGCCATACGATCTGGCTCATTATGAGAAGAAGAAGCATCACCGCTACGGCAGTATTGCTGAAACCGGCAAGGCTCTCCGCAGGAGATATAATCCCGGTAAGTACAAATACGGAAGCTGCCCCTATGAATATCACAGCAGGCGAAAATCTTCCGAAATAGAGAAGAATCACCATAAAACCAAGCACAGCAGAGACAAGGATCTGTTCGCCTGACATACTCCTCCTTCAGAGAATACATACCCTCCCGGGTTTAACAAAGCAAACAGCAGCTAACTGACCGAACGAAAGTCTTCTGTAAACAACGGACCTCACAGATAAGTACAATCGTTCATGCTCCAGGGAAGGGTTACTCGGAATTCAGAAAAGAAATCAGTTCTTTTCAAGCAAACTTTTAAGATAACTGCAGCATTCACCACCACCTTTGAAACTGACACTATTTTCCACCTCTGATGAAGACAGTTGTTCTATGGGTCAGATACTGGTTTTGTCGAATGCAGCAAGGAGTTTTGTGGCAGCCATTGTTGCAGATATTCTGTCTGAAAGGAGTTCTTCCTTAAGAGAGGGAATAAGACGGCGAACTCCGTCATGGTTGTAGAACCGTTCCTTGAGCTGTTCAGTTACCATGTTGAAAACCCACTCAAGAGTCTGAGATCGCCTGCGCTCCTGAAAGACGCCGGATTCAACAGTGGTTTTTCTGAATGTACTTATAAGATTCCATACCTCATCTATTCCTGTTTTCTTCGCTGAGGAACAGGTAAGAGCCTTTGGAATCCAGCCTCTGGTGGCAGGCCTGAGATAGTGAAGCATATTGGTGTATTCAACTGCCGCGGAACGGGCGGAAATAATGTTATCTCCATCGGCTTTGTTCACAAGAATAGCATCGCATATCTCCATGACTCCCTTTTTCATTCCCTGAAGCTCATCTCCGGCACCGGTGATGAGAACAAGAAGAAAAAAGTCAACCATTGATCTCACAGTAACTTCACTCTGGCCTACGCCGACAGTTTCAATGAGTATTACATCAAAACCTGCAGCTTCGCAGAGAAGCATGGTCTCTCTGCTTTTTCTGGCAACACCTCCCAGCATTCCGCCGGAAGGAGAAGGACGGATGAAGGCATTTTCTCTTCTTGAGAGGTCGGCCATTCGTGTTTTGTCTCCCAGTATCGAACCTCTTGTAATGGAACTGCTGGGATCCACAGCAAGAACAGCAACTTTGTGACCTTCATCGCAAAGCTGATTGCCCAGAGCTTCTATGAAGGTGCTTTTCCCAGCTCCTGGAACACCTGAAACCCCTACTCTTATGGATTTGCCGGTATAAGGGAGAAGCCTCTGCAAAAGCTCCTGAGCGGTTTCAAAGTGGCGGGGCGCATTGCTCTCAATTAAAGTAATTGCCCTGGCAATAACAGTGCGGTTACCCTCTATGATGCCTTTGAAATACTCGTCAGGAGTAAGGATCTTTCTTCTTTTAACAGTGGGCCTCCTGCCGGTTCTGACAGAGGAACTGCCTCTCATGCCGTCGTGGCCTCCTGTGACTCCGTCCATCACATGGGTTGTAAAACCCTCTTCAGAACCCTTGTCAGCAGGGACCCACTCAGGGAGTTTCTTCTTTTCTATGGCCTATGCTCCTGTGTATCCAAGACGCTCGTTAAGAGTATTTATTACCTTTTCGGCACATTCGGTTATTATGGAACCCGGACCGAAGATATGAGATGCTCCGTGTTTGTAGAGGAAATCATAGTCCTGGGCTGGAATAACTCCGCCTGCGAACACCATGATGTCGTCTCTGCCAAGGTCCGCAAGGGCTTTCACCAGCTGTGGAAGAAGGGTTTTGTGCCCTGCAGCAAGGGAACTCATTCCCACTGCGTGAACATCGTTTTCCACTGCGTCTCTTGCTACCTCTGAAGGTGTCTGAAAGAGAGGGCCTACATCAACATCAAAGCCCATGTCTGCAAAACCTGTAGCAACAACCTTTGCTCCACGGTCATGGCCGTCCTGGCCCATTTTGGCTATGTAGATACGGGGTCTGCGGCCTTCACGGACCTCGAAATTGTCGGTCATCTCCTTGACTCTGTCAACATCTCCCTTTTTGGCATATTCAGAGCTGTAAACACCGGAAATTGAACGAATCACCGCCTTGTGCCTTCCGCTTACCTTCTCTATGGCATAGGAGATTTCGCCCAGTGAAGCTCTCACCCTTGCGGCATTTACAGCCATTTCAAGAAGGTTGCCCTCTCCTGTTTCAGCCACTCTGGTAATGGCTTCCAGAGCAGCGTCAACACTTGCCTGATCCCTTTCAGCCTTAAGCTTGTTCAGCCTTGCTATCTGGGCCTGCCTCACAGCGGTGTTGTCAATCTCCAGAATGTCGATAGGGTCTTCGTGGGCAAGCCTGTACTTGTTCACTCCTATTATCGATTCCCTGGTAGAATCAATTCGTGCCTGTCTTCTGGCTGAGCCCTCTTCAATTCTCATCTTGGGAAGACCGGTCTCTATGGCCTTTGCCATTCCTCCCAGTGATTCAACCTCCTGAATGTGATTCCAGGCCTTTCTGGCTATCTGGTGGGTGAGTTTCTCCACATAGTATGAGCCGCCCCATGGATCAATAACACGACAGATTGAGGTCTCATCCTGAAGATAGAGCTGGGTGTTCCTTGCTATTCTTGCCGAAAAGTCTGTTGGAAGAGCTATTGCTTCATCAAGTGCGTTTGTGTGAAGAGACTGGGTGTGCCCCAGAGAAGCTGCCATGGCCTCAATGAGAGTTCTTGCAACATTGTTGAAAGGGTCCTGCTCTGTGAGGGACCACCCTGAGGTCTGGGAGTGTGTTCGAAGAGCCAGTGACTTAGGGTTGGACGGGTTGAATTTGTTCACGATTTTCGCCCAGAGCATTCTTCCTGCACGCATCTTTGCCACTTCCATGAAGTAGTTTGTACCCTGCGCCCAGAAGAAGGAAAGCCGGGGCGCAAAAGAGTCAATATCGATACCTGCCTTGATTCCGGCCCTTATGTATTCCAGACCGTCTGCAAGTGTGTAGGCCAGTTCGATGTCATTTGTTGCCCCTGCCTCCTGCATGTGGTATCCTGAAATAGATATTGAGTTGAATTTGGGCATGTTTATGGAGGTGTACTCAAAGATGTCGGCAATTATTCTCATGGATATCTCAGGAGGATAAATGTAGGTGTTTCTCACCATGTATTCCTTGAGAATATCATTCTGAATGGTGCCTGTGAGCTTCTCTTTAGGAACACCCTGCTCTTCGCCGGCCACTATGTAGAAAGCAAGCACAGGAAGAACTGCGCCGTTCATGGTCATGGATACAGACATTCGGTCAAGAGGTATTCCATCAAAAAGAATGTTCATGTCCAGCATGGAATCAACTGCCACACCGGCCTTGCCCACATCGCCTACAACCCTTTCATGGTCAGAGTCGTATCCTCTGTGGGTGGCAAGATCGAAAGCGATTGAAAGACCCTTCTGACCTGCAGCCAGATTCCTTTTGTAGAAAGCGTTACTCTCTTCAGCAGTTGAAAAACCTGCGTACTGCCTGACAGTCCAGGGACGGAACACATACATTGTTGCATAAGGCCCGCGAAGAAATGGGCTGATTCCGGCGGTGAAACCAAGATGCTCAAGGTTCCTGTAGTCTTCCCTGGTGTAGAGAGCCTTCACCGGAATCTGCTCATTGGTCATCCACTTGAAGTCTTCTGCGTCTTTTCCAGTGGAGTTTCTGAAAGCCTCTTTCCAGTCAGAAAGGGAAGCAGAAGCTCCTGATGGATCAAAATCTATTTTTGTAAAATCAGGATGGTCAGCCATTGTTTTCTATCCCTTCCTGAAGAGTATTCAGCAGTTCGTAGCAATTTGAGCCCATATAGATGAAGTGGTCTATTCCAGCTTCTCTGTAAACCGGCTCCAGATCCTTTGCAGGTCTGCCTGCTATGACCAGCTTTATTTCAGGCCTCTTTTCCTTGATAACTCCAGCGGTCTGAGCAACTATTTCAGGATAGTCTGTATCTTTTCCGCAGAAAACAGCCACCTGAGCCGGGGTTGAAGCAGCTGCTTCAATCATTTCCTCAGGGGAGCTGAAGCCCTTGTTTGAGAGAACATCAAAGGCCCCTACCTCAAAATAACCCCTTGTAAAGTCAGCCCTTGGCTTGTGGTTTGGAACAGGACCGATATTGAGCAGAAGAACCGCTGGAACAATGTTGCTGCTCTTCATCTCAATTGTCTTGTCACGAAGAGCTTCAAATCTCTCTGCCCCCCGCTGTTTCTTCACAGGCTCCACTGCCGGAGCATTTCGGGAATCTCCTGAAGAAAGGGCGTAGAGCTCCTGAATAGTCGCCCCTTCTGCCGCTGCCCTGGTGAGACCTTTCAATCCTCTTTCAAAGCCGCTGAGTTCAAAATCTTTTCTTTTGCTGCGAACGGCGGCAAGGGTCTTTTTTCTCTTCTGAAGAAGCTCTTTTTCATTTCTCTCATGTACTTCAAGCTTCTCCTCCGACATGTTTGCGTACTTGTTGACACCAACCCAGACCCGTTTCCGCTTCGCCATATCCCTGAACTGCTCTTCATATTTGGCGGCAACTTTTTCAGCAGCTGTACCGTCAAGAATAATGCTGTTCATTCCGCCTGCAGCTTCTATCTCCTGAAAGGCTTTCCAGGCAGAAGCGGAAACCTCTGAGGTCAGAGACTCAATGAACCACGAGCCACCTGCAGGATCTATGGGACGGGTGAAATGACACTCTTCCTGCAGAATGGACTGAACATTCCTTGATACCCTCCTTGAGAAGGAATCAGCTTCTCTGATAGCCTCATCAAAAGGTATCACTGTCAGGCTGTCCACACCGCCCATAGCCCCTGAAAAAGCTTCAGATGTATTGCGAAGCATTCCTACATAAGGGTCGTAAACGGTTTTGGTCCAGGATGATGTTTTTCCGTGAATGTACATTTTACGCGCATCATCATTACCTCCGAACTCCTTAACTATTCTGTGCCACAGCATTCTGGCTGCTCTGATCTTGCTTATCTCCATGAAGAAGTTGGAACCCAGTGAGAGACTGAAGACAACCCGTTTGGAAACAGCTTCAACAGAGTGGCCGCGGTTTAACATTTCTCTCAGGTAAAAGGTGCCGGTGGCAATCATGTACGCAAGTTCTGTAACAGAATCTGCTCCGCCGTTGTGGTAAGGGTGCCCTTCCACAAGTATGGTTCTGAGATCAGAGTCACTTTCGGAAACAGCAGTCAGCACTTCCGACATGAGATTCATAGACTTTTCAATGGTTATTCCGATGGTTCCGTGCCCGGCAATTTGCCCGAGAGGGTCGTAACCAAGCACACCGTGCAGTGACGCAGGATCTGTTCCCCTTTTTTCCAGCAAGGCAAGAAACATTGCGGTAAGAGGAACAGGGTTGTTACCGGTATTGATATGAACAGGAAGAGCATCAAAAATTATTTCTTTGAAAGCCACTTCCAGATCAGCAACTGTTGAAATAGAGACCCCCCTGTTTCCCACGGAAGAGGTATCGGCGTTGTCAGCATCGATCCCTGCAAGAGAGGGGGCATCAAGAGGCATGTTCAGAGCATTCTGCCCATTATGAAGGTCTTCTATAAGAATAGTGTTGAACTCTTCAGGGTCTCCGGCATACACCTGCTGACAGATATCCCACGGCTTAATCAGATTACCGGACACCTTTGTGCCCCTGACAAAAGGAGCGTAACCGGGAAGGCTGCCTGTATGGGAAAGAGCATCCAGCGAAGCCAGATCATATATCGGATCAATGGTTATTCCTTCTGGAGTCTTTGTGTACATTGCCTTTTCGAATGGTCTTCCCTTGAGCAGGGCAATGGCAGCTTCTTTCCATTCTTCCCGGGACGGCCGTTGAAATTCATCGAAGAGAGGTTCGTTGCCTTCCTTATGAACATCGTCCAACTGAATACCTCATTTCATTTCCTGACAGGTTTCCGTCTGGAATTGTTTTCTTTGCCTGAGCCATGAAAAAGACACAGACAGCCTGCCTGACAGTCTTTCATTCATCGTTAATGTAAAGGCATTTATCTGCCCGGCTCTTCTATTGAAAGACATTCCTTTACAGCAGATGAAAACTGCTGTAACTTGCAATATATAACTCCGCAACACCTTTTTTTCAATAATCGCCAATCTGCTCTTTAGGCAACTAAGACTCTTCCAAATACCTGATACTCTTACTGAAGCAGAAGCAAAAAAACCCTGCCGTGAAGCCCGATGCCCGGCATCATACTTCAGAGATAATCAGGTAGCAGGAAATACTGTTACAGAGCCTGAATCATGCCACTCACCTTCCGAATAAATTCGGCTTGTCCCAGATCAAGAGCAACTGAACCCTTTACGGCAGAGTATGAATGATCCACCGATCTGTTCAGTCTGCAATCCGGATCAAGCCCCTGAAAAAGAGAATCGCAAAGACCGGTGAATACAACTGCGTGTCTTCCAGGCAGATTATTCGGGCGCTTAATGGTTGTTATAAATGCTTCTCCGGAAAGCAGAGTTGCCAGTTCAAAGTATTCCTCCATTGTGGAAGCCCTCACGCTGTTGAGCTTGTAACCATATCTGCAAAGCACAAGGTTCACATTCCTTTCACCCTGAACGAGCATTCCTGCAGAGAGTTCATTCTCTTCAGCCTTAAGTCTAAGCTGGTAAGGAACCTGAGATGAACCCACCAGCTCTCTGGCTGTCGTTTCGACTCCCTTTATCTGAAGAAGCATGGAGAAACAGTCCCAGGCACAGGAGTTGTTGTATCTCTGCTGTCTCCAGATTTTTTTCTGTCATGGGTTTTGCAGATCATGCAACGCCTTTCTCTCCTGCAATTAAGAGGCTTTCATTAATTCTGTTAACACCAGTTGAGTTTCCTCTGCTTATGGACATAATATATTACTGTAAAGGCAGATAGTTGAGATACTCAAAGGTGCTTACCTGATTGAAAACCTGTGTGAAACGGCATTCGTCCTGATGACCGGATTCTGGATCTTGAAATACTCAGAACACCGCTTTTCAAGGTGCAGAGAACCATGAAAGCTTTAAATTAATCAGAACAGTACTTTAGTTCCCGATAAGCTTCATGGCAGATACACCGTCCTATGTCTGTTCGTTCTGCGATTGCAGCATGGCTGCAAACATACCCTCTTTCTGTCGAAGCTCTTCCGGTGTACCGCTTTCCACTACTCTGCCTTTTCTTATGGCAACGATCTTATCCGCAGACACAACAGTGCGCATACGGTGTGCAATGATGATTACTGTTTTGTCTTTGATCAACTGGCTGATTGCCTGCTGTATGCGGCTTTCATTTTCTGCATCCAGGCTGGCGGTGGCCTCATCCAGCAGAATCACCGGCGCGTCTTTGAGAAGGGCGCGAGCGATGGAGATGCGCTGCCGTTCGCCTCCTGAAAGCCGTTCGCCGTTTTCTCCAATCAGAGTGTTATAGCCATCAGGAAGACAATTGACAAATTCGTCACACTGCGCCAGGCGAGCAGCTTCTTTCACTTCTGCATCGGTGGCATCTTTTCTGCCCAGCCGAATATTTTCCATAACACTGGTATTAAATAAAGCCACCTCCTGAAATACTATGGAAAAGTGTGAGAGCAGGGTTTCGGGGTCGATGGTGGCGATGTCTTCGCCACCCAGAGTAACAGTTCCGCTATCCACATCCCAAAAGCGGGCGGCCAGTTTGGCGGCAGTGGTTTTTCCTCCGCCGGAAGGCCCGATTAAGGCTGTTACTTCACCCTGCTTTGCAGTAAAACTGACGCCGCTGAGAGTCTGCATCTCTTTCTGATATGAGAAGTTAACATTATCAAATGCGATATCAAAGTTAGGAGGTTGGAACTCCTTCTTTCCTTTTTGGCGTGGCATGTTATCCATTTCCCGCATACGGTCAATCCGTACATTCAACACCAGCAGGGCAGCTAAATTTGCGATGGTTTCCAGAAAGGGATCGTAGATATGACCCACCATGATCAGAAATACAAGATAGGTGAAGAGGGGAATGGAGCCGTTGGCCAGGAAAAACGCACCGGCAAATATCACGCTGGGCAGACCCAGTTTAAGAAAAAACGCAGAAAGGTTGATCAGCGCACCGCCTGCAAGTTCACTCCGCTTGAGTTCAGCTTCATACTGCGACAATTTATCTTCAAGGTCTTCCAGGTAGCGTTTTTCTCCATTATACGCTTTGATCTCCTGCACCATATCTAGCCCATCCTGAATGGTATCCGTAACCGTTCGCTTTTTCCGGTAGACTGCAACCATACTTTTGTCCATGGTCCGCTTCGAGATATAGAACACGAGAAAGGCCACCGGAACCACCCAGAACATAGCAAGGCTCATTCGCCAGTTATACAGAAAAAGGGCCATGACCATCAGCAGCATACTGACCACAGAGGCAAATATCTGCGGGACTGCATGGGAAAATAGCTGTTCAATAATCGTTGTATCTTCCATGATAGTGGCACTCAAATCGGCAATATCCCTTTTACCGAAGAAGGCCATGGGAAGCTCTCTGAGAGTTTCCGCCAGTTTGATTCGCCGGGTGGCACTTTCATCGTAAATAATGGTGTATGTTGTACCGTAATCGATATATGCAATCACATACATCACTACAAAAGAAACAACGGTAAACATCACATAAAACATTGTTGTTCTGACAGGAGGGGTTCCGTACAGCAGAAGTCCCAGATAATCTTCCAAAAAAGCAAAAGCAAGTATCACAGGCAGAACACGGGAAATGTTTACAAGACTATGTGTTACGATTGCTGTCCGTAAGTCTCTGGCCCCTTTGGGGCTCATGGCAAATACCCGTTGAAAAAAGCGTATCATTGCGAACCTCCTTCATGGCCAAGTTTCCATTTGATGGAGGTTTGATATTCCTTCCACATCTCTTTGTAGCGTCCATCTTGCTTAAGAAGCTCTTCATGAGTCCCGCTCTGAACAATTCTTCCCTTATCCATAACCAGGATTTTGTCCACATCCTGCACGGTTATAAGTCGATGCGCTATCATCAGAGTGGTTTTGTTTCTGCTGAGTTCCCGCAAAGCTTTATGAATGAGGTGCTCATTTTCAGGATCTGCAAAGGCTGTAGCCTCATCCAGAATAACGACAGGCGCATCTTTCAGAATAGCGCGAGCAAGGGATATACGCTGCTGTTCACCTCCGGACAGATAGGTACCATCTTTACCAATAACCGTTTCCAGCCCATCAGGTAAACCGGCTATAATATCACGACTTTGAGACAGATCTATGGCACGCTCTATAGCTGCCTCACTGACATTGTCTCTGCCGAAGATAATGTTTTCCCGCAATGATGCTTTGAAGAGCCGCGTGTTCTGAAAAACAAACGAGATACTGTCCATCAGGTTTTCACGAGAGATAGTATTGATATTCTGACCGCCTATCGTTACTTCTCCCTCCTTTACATCCCAGAAACGGGCAGCCAGACGGGCAATTGTTGTCTTACCACTCCCTGAAGCACCAACAAGAGCCACGGTTTCACCCTCTTCTACCACAAAGCTGACACCGTCAACGGCATTTTGTTCAGCTCCTTCATAAGCAAATACCACATCCTTGAAAGCGAGGGTAGAAGCCGCAGGTTTGTCTCCGCCGGATAGAAAAACCATGCCGGGGTGCGCCAGAATAGCATCGAAACGGTCCATGGTTTGTTCAGCGATATCTGCATAGTTGCGTATATACATACTGCGCATCATGATAACAGTAAAATGAGGAGCGATAAGCAGATATAAAGTGAAGTCCGTGAGGACCAATGCAAGGCTGTCTCCTCTGCCCACAAGCAAAATAGCAAATGGAACAAGAAAGAACGAGGCGCACAGCATTATTACCATATAAAAAGACATAGGTATGCGCCATTTTTTCGTAAAAATAGTTACCAGCTCTTTATAAGAGTGAATACTATCTACGAACCGCTTGAATGCAAAAACACTTTGCCCGAAAGTTTTGACTACTGGAATACCTCGCACATATTCAACTGATTCACTGCTCATTTCCTCAAGCTTATCAAAATATTCTTGTCGCAATTCTCTTCCTTTTTTCGTCATTGTGAAAGAGATAGAGATGAATCCCAGCACAATGGGTATCAAGGATACCAGTCCCATTCGCCAATCAAAAATAAACAGCAATACCAGCAACATGAGCGGTGCCACTACTGTTGCTGAGAGATCCGGCAGTTGATGAGCTAAAAATGTATGTGTCTGACTGGCATTATCATCAATAATTTTACGCATTTTTCCACTTTGCTGCTGATCAAAGAAACCCATAGGCATGTGAATAATCTGTTGCATGCCAGCTTTGCGGAGACCAACCTCTACCCTGAAAGCTGCCAGATGGGATGATATCAGCGCAAAAAAGTACATTACAAGTGACAATATGGCTGACACCAGAGTCAGCCAGGCGTGGAGTCGTACGCTTTCCAGTGATATCTGACTGGTATGTGTAAACAGTTCCCGTGCAATAAACCAGAGGAAGACAAAGGGCAATAACCCCAGAAGAGCTGAAACGGCTGAAAGAATCAGAGAGAGAGGAAAAAGATACTGCTTCTGGCCCATATAGGGAATGAGACGCTGCAGTACGGATCGCTTTTTGGGTTGTTTTTCCATCTATCGGGATTCCTTTCCTGCTGTATCGGGCACTAAATACAAGCTGACTGGTACAGACGAAAAGCAAAGAATGCAGACTGCAAACATACCATCGCCTTCCTTTAGCAACTGGCTTTTCATGCCCGAAGAGAAACGATGTGCAGACCCGAGCATTAAATTATTAATTGAGCCAGGCTGGGCTGTCAAGGAAAAAAGCAACTGCTCAATCTGAGCATCTTAAGGTTCACCTGAACAGCATTGCCAAAGGCGGAAAAACAGCACCAGTTCGCAACAGTTGCATTACCTGTCTTTTGCTATAGATGGCTATTACATACTATATGCTGCAAAGAATATGCCAGTAGTAGAGCATATATTAATTGTCGTAGAATGCAGCCTTATTGTTTGATTATCTAACTCGAATTTAACCGATGAATACCTTCATAAATACTTCGATGATGGTAAAATTGATTTATGCAGGCTGAAAATACTTAAATAATTAACTCTATTTCGATAAGCTTGCTTAACTATATCTGATCCGGGCCGAAGAACTCAATGTTCATCTGCACCGGCTCAGTTCTTCCCGGAGGTATGGGAGGGATTCCGGCACTAGTAAGGGCATGCACAACTGCTCTGTCAAAACTGCTGTTACCACTCTCTCGAATGGTACTGTATGAAGTTGTGTTGTCCAGGTTCACAACGAATGAAATACGGTAACTCTGAGGCGGAACCACTGAAGTCCGGAAATTTCTTCTGATTGCGCCGAAAACCCTGCCCTCATAACTGGCAGGCCCTGGAGCACCGGCTCCCGCTTCCCCCTGAGCCCCTACTCCTATGAACTCTTCTGAAGAAGCAGGCAGTTCTTCAACTTCTTCCTGAACAGTTTCCTGTACTTCAGCGGGCTCCTCAGGCTCAACCTCCTCCTGCACCTCTTCAGGGGCTGGTTCTATCACCTCCTGAACTTCAGCACTTTCTGTTATCTCCTCTTCAACCACTTCCTCTGTCTGTATTTCATCGGCAGTATCGCCGGCAATCTCTGCAGCTTCAGCCTGGTCGTCACCTTCATGGAGAACAACCATCTCCACAGAGATAAATTCTCCGCCGCCTGCAGGAACAGATTCTTTATTCCCGAGAATCAGCGCACCTGCCAGAAGCAGAACAATAATCCCCAGATGTATTCCTGCTGAAAGAAAAAAATCTGATCGTCTCAGTCTGGAAGAAACACTTGCTTCCCTTGCAAAAGGATTATTCTGAAGCATGTCCAGATTCCTGAACAAGGCCCACATCGGCGTAGCCGCCTCTTCTTAGCTCTGTGAGAGCACCGGCAAGCTGCGCGTACTGAACCTGTCCGTCTGCACGGAGGTAGGCTTCTGTTCTGCCTGAGGAAAGAGCCGTTTCCGCCAGAGAGGCAAGTTCCTCAGGAGCTACTGCCTGCCCTGCAACTGAGATGTTTCCAGCACTGTCCATTTCAACCACAAGTGATGTTCCAGGGTCAAGCCTTCGAATTATCTCCCCCTGGTCTGTGGAAGGAGGTGTAATTTCAGTGCTTCTCTGTATAACAGGAGCACTGAGCATGAAGATAACAAGCAGAACAAAGGTGACATCCACCAGATTGGTTACATTTATGGAGGAGAACTGCCTGTACCTGGTTCTTATCATGAAATCGAACCCCTTCTGCAGACATCCACAAGTTCCGAGAGGAATCGGTCCATCTCACCGGCCAGTTCATCCACACGACCTACTACATAATTGTGAAAGACATTGGCCGGAATAGCTGCAAGGAGACCGGCAACAGTTGTGGTAAGAGCTGCTGCAACACCTGACCCCACTGCGCTGATGTCAGCTATACCGGCTTCTCTCATTCCAATGAAGCTTACCAGAACACCCCATACGGTACCAAGCAGCCCCAGAAGAGGACTTACACTGGTAACAGTGGCAAGAAAACCTATGTTTCTGCTTCTCTGAGCAAGGTCTTCGCTGGCTTCCCGTTCAAGGGCACCGTGCAGTATTGCCACTTCCTCACGGTTCAGCGGTTCCATTCTTCCCTGATCCTGACGCCGCCTGAGATACCTGCCTGCTTCAGAGTACATTCGAGCCAGCGGACCCATATCCGATGACTGCTTCATAAAATCTCCTCCTGGAGGCCTGCCGGTTGTTCTGAGAGCTTCCATGAACTTTCTGGAAGCACTCATTATTTTGCTGAGTTCCTTCAACTTTGAGATTGCAACGCCCCAGGAGCCTAAAGAAAGGGCAAGAATGAGAAAAAGTATGAATTTTGTAAAGCCATCGGCTCCTGTTACGGTACCCCATACCTGACCCAGCATTTTATCTCTCTTTCAGCCTTGCCACAGCTTCAATCTCAACCATGGCACCAAGTGGCAGAGCAGCAACCTGATAAGCTACTCTTGCAGGAAATGGCTCAGTGAAATAATCGGCATACAATTTGTTCACAGCCTTGAAATCATTCATGTCTGCCAGAAGAACGGTAGTTTTTACAACATCATCCATTCGGGCTCCGGCAGCCTGAAGAACACTTCTCATGTTATTGAGGGCTGCTTCTGCCTGTTCAGTCACCGATTCCGGAAGCTCTCCTGAAGAAGTAATTCCCAGCTGCCCGCTGACGAAAACAAATGATCCTGTTACTATTGCCTGACTGTATGGGCCTGCAGGGGCAGGAGCATCAGAAGTGTAAACAGCTTTCTTTTCGTACATGTGACCTCCTCAATGATTGTTATACGCTCATTTTCTGACTTGTGTTCCATTCAACTCTCAACTGTGAAAAACAACAGAGTGTGAGACATACCCGTGACTGTCATATATGAATTTACCGCTGAAAAACTCTCCGCAGTCAAGCCACTTCATAAAGTGACGATCACCTTCCCAAAGGGGAATCTCTTCAAGCTCCCTGTGAGAAAGCCAGTGGAGTTCTCCCTCATGGCAGGACTTCTTCAAAGTACCGCTGAATTTGTCTGCTGTAAAAACAAAAACATACCAGTCTTCCTCACCGTCAAATGCAGGGAATGTCAGAAGACCTTTGAGAGAAGGAGATTCAATAATAAGCCCGGTTTCTTCACGCACCTCACGCAAAACACATTCTTCCGGCGTTTCACCAGGCTCCATCTTCCCGCCTGGAGCATTCCATTTGCCGAAGTGCATATCATCTTCACGCTGATTGCGATGCATCATCAGCGTGGTATTGCCTGATCGTATGTAGCAGAGCACTGCGTTCTTCATAAAGGAAATATATTCAGGGCCGTGTGGAACAAAAACAGAACATCGGGGTTCAAACCGGTGTAACTACAACTCTGTTCGGAGGCAGCATGTTCCTGTTCTTCCTGATAGCAACGCTGGAAACTGACATATTCCACCCCTTTCCCCACGGGTTCACCATAACTGAGAACTCAGGGTTCTCACAGGTAACTGTAACAGATCATACAGCTTTTTACAGTGCATCTGAGAAAGACCCCCTTCTGCCTCTGGTATCCCGCACCTTTGTTATTCCAGGAACCGCCCGGGTAACCCATGCGGAGTGCAGCCTTAACTTTTCAGGTCCCGCCTCCACCCTTTCACTGCCGGTGGAAGCAGCAGGAACCCTCAGAACTACAAACAGCTCATCCCTCAGGGAAAGAACTGCCTCACGAATAAGCATCTCCGGAAAAAACCCACTTGTCAGCTGTCGTGCAGGAATACTGATGAACACCTTTACAGTGGTTTCCTGCGCTGTGAACCCCTGGTACTACAACCATGAAAACCGTAATCTGCAACTTGCAGAATCATGTAACCTGAGTATCACCTGGGAATCATCTGAAGCCCCTGGAATTCTTTCACCGCTTCAGGCTGAACAGCTTCAATTCCGTATGGAAATGCTCACAGGAAACAACATACATGTTCATTCCGGCACAGATGCGGCTACAGACTACCTCATTGTTACAGCTGATGCTTTCACCGATCAACTGGCACCTCTCACAAACTCCCTTGAGCAGCGGGGATATTCAGTTCTTGTCCTTACAGTTGAGGATATTCAGGGGGCATGGTCAGGCTCAGATATTCAGGAAGACATACGGAACTGTATATCCCACTTCGTAACAAATCAGGGAACAGCTTTCGTTCTACTGGCAGGGGATGAAACAGTTGTTCCTGCAAGGGAGGTTTATACAGAGTGCGAAGGTTTAGCGGAATATGCCCCGTGTGACAAGTACTACTCCGGCCTTGACGGCAACTGGGATGCAAACGGCAACGGAATCTACGGACAGTGGGAAGATGAACCTGACCTCTATGCGGATGTGATACTGAGCAGAATGCTGTTCTCAAACGAGGAGCAGGCTGAAGTTCTTGTAAACAAGAACCTTTCATACGAAGCTTCAGAAACAGGAGACTGGTACAGGAATGCAGTACTCTGCGGCGGAATGCTCTTTGAATCAATCGGCTACACCGGAGCAAAGGGTTGTGAGATAATGGCAAAGTATTTCCCTGAGAACTTCCAGTTGACCAAAGCTTACCAGTTCAACGGTGACGACCATCCTGACACCTATTTTCCGGCAATCTACCAGGGAGCCGGATGGAACCACTATGCCGGCCACGGAAATGACCGGTGCGTTCTGTGGGCAGGTACTGACCCTGTCATGATGGGCCTGAGCAGAATGGCAGGATTCAACAATCAGGGCAGATACGGTATTCATTCCAGTATCGGCTGCCACACCGGAGACTTCACCGACCCAGGCGTTAACTTTGTTGATACACTGCTTACGCAACAGAACGGCGGAGGAGTAGCGTGCCTCTTCAACACCTCATGGGGCTGGGAAGGATACTGGCCGGAAACAGGCTCTTCAGAAAGACTCTGCCGTAACACAGTAAGAGCTGTCTATCGCCACAAGGCACCTACACTGGGACTGGCATTCACCTCTGCATGCGACCAGGAAGTGCCCCTAATGACAGGCCCATACGACAGAGTGATGCAGTCAGTTATAGCCTACTCTGCATTCATGGAACCATCTCTTGAAGTGCATGGTGTACCTGAAGGAGAACTCATCCCCTCTCTGCCATTCGCTTTCAGATTGCACGGCCCTAACCCTGCCTGTGAAACAGTTTCGTTCAGAATCACAGGTATATCAAGAAATTACAGTATATCAGTATTCGACATAACCGGAAGAAAAGTTCTTGAATCATTTTCTGTACCTCAAAACACCCTGGCTGAGATAGATACAGCAAACCTGAATCCAGGTGTTTACTTCATACATGCAGCCGCGCCTGGAGGCGCCTCTGTATCAGGGAGTTTTGTCAAACTAAGGTAGCAGCTGCTCTGCGGAACTCTGTGACAGTCAATTGACGGAACTGAGCAGGTCTCTCCGGTTTGTTCTGATTCATTCAGTATCGCTGGTTGATGGTTTTGGATTGACCGGAAGCCAGCGCGATTTTTCCAGTAACCTGATTCCCTGCACAAGTGAGTAACTGCTGCAATTTGAATCTCTTCAGTTTTGATTTGGAAGAAGACCCCGAACTGAAAAGTGGTCGTCAGGCAATGGTGAATGCAACCTTCAACTTCAGGAAAGAGTTCAGAATTGAGCTTTACAGGGGTTACAGCATTCTGAATACACACCAGGAATCCGCTGCCCGGGCCATCTTGCCGGAACTGATGGCGTTCAGGCCATCCTTCTACGGTTCTGCGTCTATTCATGACTTTTTCAGAGGGCAACAGTAATCGGTCAATAGGGTTCGAGCTGATCCGGACGCAAATGCACTGTCTGCATCAGAGGCTTTTTGAAAGTGTTATTGCAGAAGCTTTTTCTGCTCGCAAGGTTACCGGAGTGCCTGCATGTTTGAAATGCTGTCAATGCCAAAACCGCTGATGTAAATAACTGTTTGGAACTTTATCGGTTATTTCCTGTTGATGTGTTTGATGCCGTCAGTCACGCAGAAAAAGAAATTCTTGACTGCTCATTAGTAAGGAAGTAACTGAAATGATAACCACGACACTGTTTCCAGGCAGGTATGTACAGGGGGCCGGAGTTTTCAACAGACTCGGAGAAGAAATAGCGAGGTTCGGCAGCAGGGCTTTTCTTATCTGCGACCCTTATGTGCATGACAATCTTCTTCACGGCTACAGAAAAAAGATAGAAAAGAGTACTGAGCTTGTAATCGAAAGGTTCAAAGGTGAATGCTCAGACGAAGAAATTGAACGGCTTTCAGCTATTGCCCTGAAGAGCAGCTGCAGTGTAATAGCCGGTATTGGAGGAGGAAAAACTCTGGATACTGCAAAGGCAGTTGCTTACAAAATGAAGGCGCCTGTTGCCGTTGCTCCAACCATCGCCTCAACAGACGCGCCGTGCAGCGCACTAGCAGTTATCTACAAAGCCTCAGGGGAGTTCAAGCGGTATCTGATTCTGCCTAAAAACCCCGATCTTGTCCTTGTTGATACACAGATAGTTGCCCAGGCTCCTGCCAGATTTCTTGTTGCAGGCCTGGGCGATGCTCTTGCCACCTATTTCGAGGCTGAATCATGCAGACAGAAGTATGCCGGCAACATGACAGGCGATGTGGGTTCAATGACAGCCTATGCCCTGGCTGAACTCTGCTTTCATACTCTTCTTGAGTACGGGCTTGCTGCAAAACTTGCCTGCGAAGCTCATGTTGTTACTCCTGCGCTTGAGCATGTGGTAGAGGCAAACACCCTTCTCAGCGGTCTGGGATTCGAAAGCGGAGGTCTGGCTGCTGCACATGCTATTCATAACGGTCTTACAGTGCTTGAACCTACTCATGATTACTTTCACGGTGAAAAGGTTGCCATCGGCACTCTCGCCTCTCTTTTTCTCACCGATAAGCCCACTGAGATGATCAGCAAGGTCTTTGACTTCTGCGAATCTTTGGGGCTTCCCACTACACTGGCGGACATTGGCCTGAAAGATGTTTCAGATGATGATCTGATGAAAGCGGCTGAAGGTGCAACTGCTGAAGGGGAGACCATTCACAACGAGCCGATACCTGTAACAACAGCAAGCGTTTTTGCAGCACTCAAAGCAATGGATTCTATGGGAAGAGCAAGAAAGTAAAGGCCGAATCTGTTACTGAGCCCTGCTTAAGCGTATATCTCTGTGCCGCCTGAAAAGGGATCAGGAAGGCGCTCTGGCTAACCTGAGCGATTCAAGGGGAACTGGCCGGCTATAAAACAGTGCTGACATATAGGTATACTGAGCATACAAAGCACCGGCACCGGCAGTTCCCCCTGCAAGTGAAAAGTTCACAGAAGAACTGTTCGGATAAGGCTCAAAAGGCTTATCCTCTACTTTAGCAGAATACACATTATTTTGTACTGAATTTTGTTACGGGGTTTTTGCGTCTCTGATTGCAGACACATTTCTGTTTATGAATTTCCTTGCTATATGCTTGTATATGAATGCCTTAATCCCTCTGAGATTAGAACCGTGTTTTTTGTAGAATGAATCCGGATCTCTGAAAACACCCAGGTATTTATTTATCGCTTCTTTTTGAATGTAAGTACTGCCATTCCAGTTGATTGGCGGGTTACTGAACTCCTGCGTAGCAACTCCGTATCCGTAGAAGTGATTTCCAGAATCAGGAAATATAAGTTGAAGACTGCTTAGATATTTCTTGTCTAAGATCACCCTCTGTGACAGTATAGGTGAGACATATCCCCTGACGATTATTAGTGTAGAAGGGCGGGGAGGTTTTACCGATGAAGGTATTGAGTTTCAAGAGAGAG
>PDWJ01001600.1_pt1 | contig 27298 bp, 23 predicted proteins | sample 1430881 | NCBI WGS metagenome assembly PDWJ01 (sample SAMN01162460, study PRJNA174530) | Oral metagenome, whole genome shotgun sequencing project. | biome: Marine environment; feature: Marine mammal; material: Swab sample of the gingival sulcus; isolation source: swab sample of gingival sulcus...
TCTTCTTCTTCTTCTTCTTCTTCTTCTTCTTCTTCTTCTTCTTCTTCTTCTTCTTCTTCTTCTTCTTCTTCTTCTTCTTCTTCTGGAAAGATTTAAAATAAAAAATGGAAAAATTAAATACACATATAAGATAAAAAAATATAATACTGTTTTTTTGCAGTAAAAAATGGTGTAATAAAATTGTTTTATTGAAAAAAACAGGGAGAAAAAATATTTTACATAAAAATAGTGGGGAAGAAAAAAAGACCTTCTAAAATTGTTTTAAAAGGTCTTTTGTTTTTAACTGGCGGAGAGGAAAGGATTCGAACCTTCGGTACCCTTTCGGATACACACACTTTCCAGGCGTGCGCCTTCAGCCAACTCGGCCACCTCTCCGTAAAAGAGGTTGTTTTATAAAGACGAAATACCTGCTTGGCAAGTATTTTTTAGGTGGTAATTGTTAAAACCGGACATTTGGAATATTTGACGACTTTTTCCGCAACCGAACCGAAAAGCATTCTGTCAAGACCGGTGCGACCGCGAGTTCCCATGATAATCATATCCATTTCGCCTTCTTCGGCAAAACGAAGAATTTCTTCGGACGGATAACCGTGTTGGATATGACCTTTTGCAGGAACTTCGCCAAATTCTTTCAGCAGGCTGTCCATTGCTCCTTGTGCTCCCGTGCTGATTTGTTCTTCAAAATTTTGAATGGAAGCGGCACTTAAGTCAAAGCCGGAGTAATGTCCCATGGACGGGGAAATGTACAAAACATCAACTGCAGCTCCCAGAGCTTCTGCCATTGTTTTGGCATATTGAGCGACTTTTGTACTGTATTCGGAAAAATCAACTGCACACAAAATCTTTTTAATTTTCATTGCAATTCCTCCTGCGGATAATGTTTGAATGACAATTTTTTATTGTACGGCAGGAATAAAGTCAATCTTTTGGCTTTGTTTTTTACAAAAGTTGCTCAGCCGCTTTTTCGCCGAGGTAACGGATAGAAAGGATTTCGTATTCTGTTTTGCCTTTTGCAACATCGATTGTTACTTCGTCTCCTTCTTCTTTGCCTAAGATTGCTCTTGCAAAAGGAGAAAGAATGGAAATGCTGCCTTTTGTAAAATCCGCTTCGTCTTCGCCCAAAATCATATAAGTCTTTTTTTCGCCGGTATCGATATTTTCGAGTTCGACCGTTGCACCGAAGGCGACTTTACTGCCTTGCATCGTATCGAGGTCGATAACTTCAAAAGCCCCCATTCTGTACTCGATATTGTTAATTCTTGCTTCGAGTATGCCTTGCCGCTCCCGTGCGGCATCATAACCGGCGTTTTCGCTCAAATCTCCTTCTTCTCTGGCTTCTTTGATTGCCTGAATGACTTCCGGGCGTTCTTTTTTTAGATTTTCCAGTTCTTGTTTGACTTTTTTGTAGCCGCTTTGGGAAATAAGAATGCGTTCCATAGTCTCAATCCTCCAACTTTTTTGTATAAACGAAAAACCGAACTTCGGCATATATATGTCAAGCCCGGCTTTGTATTTTGTAAATAAAGTTTATACTTTTAGGCAAAAGAAAATAATTCGTCAAGATAAACTGTAAGATAAACTGTTTTTTTTAATAACGGGGAAAATAGCACTGTGTTTTTTCTTGGCAAGCTGCTACTTATGGAGTAATTTATATATTTTTTATTTGAATTGATAATTTGGCGGTGTTGCATGCAAAGGAAAAAACTCTTGAAAAAAATACAAAAAATCCGTTTCGGGCTTGTCGTTACGCTATTTTTGTTGTTTTACGCAACGGTACTCGGTGCTGCGGAATTTACATTTTCCGAAGCATGGAAATGCCTGCTTGATTCAAGCGACAGATTGGCTGCACAAAAATCGGCGGTCAAGCGACAAGAACGCTTGCAAAAAGCCGCCAAAATGCTTCATTTGCCGCACCTAAGCGTAAGCGGAAATTATACGCATTTTTCCGAGTCGCTCAAAATGGACGGTTCCAAGGTCGAGCCGTTTGCCTCAATTGACCCGAAAAAGACGCAAGCAACACTGACGCAAATGGCACTAGGCGGAATAATTACGCCGCAACAAGCGGGAGCTATCGGCAAATTATTAAATAAACTTCTTAGCAATACTGTTACGAAAATTTCCGATGAAGATGTTTTTACAAGCAATCTTTTGTTGTCGTGGCCGATTTTTACCGGCGGACGGATTATGGCTGCCGGAGAGATTGCCGAGCAGCAAACGCTTGAAAGCAAAGAGCAGCTTGCTCTTCTTCGCAAGCAGCAATTTGTTTTGTTGGTGCGGACATATTTTGGCGTGGTGCTGGCACAAAAAGTTTTGGAAACAAGGCAGGAGGCGGAAAACGGACTTCGCATTCATCATCGTCACGCTCTTGCTATGGAAAAAGAGGGGCAGATTGCCAGAGTTGAGCGGCTCAAAGCACAGGCGGCACTCGACAGGGCAATTGTCGCCACAGGCAAGGCTCGCCGCACGCTGGAGGTTGCCGTTTCGGCACTTTGCGAAATGCTGCAACAAGACAAGAGCGTTACGCCTGTTAATCCGCTTTTTGTCAGTAATCGTTTGCCGCAGCAGAATGATTTTTTACAGCGTACGCTCAAAACGCACCCGGGACTGAAAATTCTTAAAGCAAAAGAAGCACAGGCAAAGGCATTTGTGAAAGTGCAGCGAGGCGAATATTTTCCGCAGATTGCGGCTTTTGGTTCGTATAATTTGTACAAGCCCGATTCGCTTTTGGGCGATTCGACGCCTGAGTGGTTGGCGGGAGTCGGGGCGAGTTTGACGATTTTTGACAACAAAGGTCGCTGGGACAGATTGCAGGCTGCCAAAGCGTCGTGCCTGCAGGCGTCGCATTTGTATCGGCAGGTTAATCGGGATTTGTCGGTTTTGGTTGAAAAGCGATGGAAAGAAACCATGCAGGCAAAGGAAGAATTTTTCGGTCTGCGTTCCAGCGTTGCTTTGGCGGAGGAAAATGTCCGTTTGCAGGAAAAAGGATTTTCGCAGGGGCTTTTTACTTCGCTTGATGTTGTTGATGCCCGACTTTTTTTGGAAAGTGTAAAAACGCAGCAGCTTGTGGCGTCGTATAATTATGTTGTGGCGTTGGCGGATTTGCTTTCGCTTTCAGGGCAGGCGGAAAAATTTAGTGGTTATCAAGCTGATGGCGGAGGAGTAAAAGATGAATATTGAAAAATTAAAAAATATGGAAAATGAACAAATAAAAAAGATAGCCGCACTCGTTGCCGGTGTAATCTTTTTTTTGTTGGCGATTATGTTTTATCAGGCGTACCGCCCTAAACCTGAGCGTTTGCAAGGGCAGATTGAGGCTCGGCAATACAGCGTTTCGTCCAAGATTGCAGGGCGGATTGCCGAAGTTTTTGTACAAAAAGGCGATAAAATTGTTAAAGGACAAAAGGTTTTTTCTTTGCAAAGCCCTGAGCTTGAAGCCAAAATCAAGCAGGCGGAAGCCGGAGAAAAGGCGGCAAAAGCTCTTGCCAATCAGGCGGAAGTCGGAATGAGAAAACAAGAAATTGCCGCTGCCAAAAATAAATGGCAAACCGCCAAGGCGTCGAGAATTTTGGCGGAAAAAACATTTTTGCGAGTGGAAAATTTGTATAAAGCAGGTGTGCTTTCCACGCAAAAACGGGACGAAGCCAAAGCACAAAGAGATGCTGCCAAAAATATGGAACGAGCGGCTTTTCAACTTTATCAAATGGCACGGGAAGGTGCCAGACGCGAAACCAAGCAGGCAGCCAGAGAAAAAGAAAAAATGGCAGCCGGAGCAGTGGCGGAAGTCAAAGCCTATGCTCAGGATTTGGAAATCACGAGTTGGTATGACGGCGAAGTCGAGCAGGTTTTGTTGCATCAGGGCGAACTCGCACCGCAAGGTTTTCCCGTCGTAACGGTTGTGGACATGAGCGACAGTTGGGTGGTTTTGCATATTCGGGAAGACTTGCTTGATAAATGGAAAGTCGGGACGGAATTTGACGGTGTTTTGCCCGGACTTGGCGGCAAAGTTGTGCGTTTTAAGGTGTCGCATATCGCCGTTATGGGCAATTTTGCCACTTGGCGTTCAACGAATATTGACAAGGATTTTGATATGCGAACCTTTGAAATCGAGGCAAGACCGCTTGAAGAAGTTGAAGGTTTGCGTGCAGGAATGAGCGTATTGGTCGAGCGATGAAAAGTGTTTCGTCTCAAAAAAATCTTAGTTTTTCGTCGCTTTTGGGGCAGGAGCTTTCTTTGCTCAAATTCGACAAGTGGCTGCTTATAAGCATTTCGCTTTTGCCCTTTTTTTTGTATTTTTTTCTGTTTTCTGTTTTTACCACTCCCGTTGTACGCAATTTGCCGCTTGCCGTTGTTGATTTGGACGATGGCGGTATTTCGCGAATGCTTATCCGCACTTACGATGCCAGCAGTCATTTGCAGGTGCAAAAATATGCTTCCGTAAAAGAAGCCGCTCACGCTATGCGGATACTTCAGGCGTATGCAATGGTTGTTATCCCGAAAAATATGGAAAAGGATTTGCGTTTGGGGCAAACTCCTCAGGTTCAGGTTTTTTATAATTTTCAATTTGTTTCAGTGGGCAAAATAATGCAGTCGGCAATGATTTTTGCTCATTCCACTTTTAACGCTCAAATTGCGACTATTGCGGGATTGGCACGGGGCAATGTACAGCTTGCACAGGCAATGGGTTCTGCCGTTGTTACCCAAAAACAAATTACGCCGCTTTATAATTTGGCGTTAAATTACGGGCAGTTCTTGATAACCTCGCTTGTTCCGAGTTTGTGGCAGATTTTGATTGTTGCCGTTATGATTTTGGCTTGGGCGGCGGAAGAGCGGCGGAGCGGTCTGGTTTATTGGATTCAAGACAGACCCATTATGAAAGTCGCCGTTCGTTTGGGGCTGTATTATTTCTTTTTTCTTGTGCAGGGGCTTTTGTTTTTTATCGCTTTTCTTTCTTATAATTGGCGGATTGAGGGCGGAATTTTGCAGATTTTTCTTGCCCAGTCGTTGATGATTGTGGGCAGCCAACTTGTCGGCTCGCTTTTATTTTGGTTTTTTCGCGATGCAAGCCGTTCGCTCAGTTTGGCGGCGGCATATGTTGCACCGAGTTTCGCTTTTTTGGGTGTAACTTTTCCTGCAAACGATATGCAGTTGTTTGCCCAATTTTGGAATGCCGTTTTGCCTGTAACGCATTATATGAAAGTCCAAATCGGAGCGATGAATTATGGCGTGTCGTTTCTGACTTTGTCGGGTGCTTTTTTTGCTTTGAGCTGTTTTTTGTTGCTTGCCGTTCCTCTTGTTTTTTTAATTCGAAAAAGACGAGTCGATGCGGCTGCGGCTTTGGCAGCATTTGCGGCTTCTCGTAAATCCCGTTTTGAAGTTCTTGGCGGCAGGGAGGAAAAATGAGTTTGCTCGATATTATGCGTCAAGAGATGCAAAATATTTTGCGAAATCATACGATTGTCCTGACTTTGTTCGGGGGGCTGCTTTTTTATTCTTTTTTGTATCCCAGACCATATTTAAATCAGTTTTTGGTTGAGCAAAAAATTGTTGTCATTAATAACGACAACAGTGCATTGAGCCGCAAATTGCTGCGAATGGTGGACGCTTCGCCGCAGGTAAAAATTGTGGGGCAGGTTTTTGACCGTAAACAGGCTCAAAACTTGATGGACAAAGGAAAAATTGCCGGCTTGCTGATTGTGCCGGAAAATTTTTATCGGGATATTTTGCTTCGCCGCAGCCCGACGTTGGTTTATGTGGCGGACGCTTCATATTTTTTAATTTACGGTACGATTGTTGAGGGCATTACTAATGCCGCCGCTACGTTGGACGCTCAAATTTTGTTTTTGCGGCAACTTACGGACAAACATCCGATTATGGCTGCACAGCTTGAAAACAGACCCGTTTTTAATCCCAATACCGGATATTTGGCTTATGTTATTCCGCCGATTTTTTTATTGATTTTGCAGCAGGTTTTGTTAGTCGTTTCGGGGATACATTCTTCAAGTATGGCAAATTGGATTCGAGACGGCGGGAAAAATCCCTATCCGCATTGCCACCCGCTTTTTGTGCTTTTGGGACGGGTTTTGGTGTTTTTGTTTTTGGCAGTGCCGTTTTTTTTGTTGTATTTCGGGGTGTGTTTTTCTTGGTACAATGTGCCGCATCTGGCTTCTGTTTCGGGGGTGTTGTTTTTGGTGTTTCCTTTTTTATTGGCAACGATTTTGCTCGGTTGCTGTATCGGAATGTTGATTCCCCGTATTGAGCTTGTAACTTTTTCGGTTTTGACAAGTTCATTGCCGCTGGTTTTTAGTGAGGGATTTGTTTGGCCAAGAGAAATGTTGCCGTTTTGGATAAAATGGTTGGCACAGTGGGCACCTTTTTCGCATGCGGCAAATGCCCTTTTTCAACTCAATCAGTTTGGAGCGGATTTTTACGATATTCGGGGAGAATTTTGGCAACTGTGGGCGCTGGTGTTTTTGTTTGCCGCCTTGAGCATTATATTGACCTTGCAGTTACGAAAAAGGCAGCCAAGCGACAAAAAAGAAAACGAAACGGAAGAAATATGAATAATCAAGATTGTATTGCGGCGATTGCTACGCCGGTCGGAAGCGGCGGCATCGGCATCGTACGAGTGAGCGGAAAAAACTGTTTGGCACTTGCGAAGCGGTTTTTTCGTTTTTTAAGACCCGAACAAAAAATTATTCCGCACCGTTTGCATTATGGTTTGTTTGTTGACGGGCAGGGGCAAAAAATCGACGAGGTGTTGTTTGTTTTTATGCCTGCCCCCGCTTCTTATACCGGCGAAGATGTGGTGGAAATTCATTGCCACGGCAATCCCGTTTTGTTGCAGGCGGTTCTTGACGAGCTGGTGCGGGCGACTTGCCGCCTTGCTACGCACGGAGAATTTACAAAAAGGGCATTTTTAAACGGCAGGATTGACCTTACGCAGGCAGAAGCCGTTGGCGAGCTAATCGCGGCTCAGGGGCGTGGAGGAGCGGAAATCGCTTTGAATGTTTTGGAAGGGTATTTGGGAAAAAAAGTCGGCGAGCTGCGAGCCGCCTTAGAAGAAATCAAGGCAGGATTTTGTTTGGCTGTGGATTTTCCCGAAGAAGATATTGAAGTTCCCGATGTGTATGATTTTGTTCCTAAAATAAAGCAAATCCGCTCGGATATGGAAGTTTTGATTCAAGGCTACGAACGCAACCGCTGCCTGCGGGAAGGGGCGGTTGTTGTTTTGGCAGGCAAGGTCAATGCAGGAAAATCGAGCCTGCTCAACGCTTTTTTGGGTAGGGAACGGGCGATTGTAACGGATATTCCCGGTACGACCAGAGATTATATCGAAGAACATATCGTATTGGGCGGGGTGAGCGTGCGGCTGGTGGATACCGCAGGACTACGGCAAACCGACGATACGGTTGAGCGAGCCGGGATTGAGCGTTCTTATGAATTGGCAGAAAAAGCCGATATTGTTCTTTGTTTGTTGGACGGCAGGGAAAAGTGGAGCGATGACGAAAATCTTGCTTTTTCGCCTAAAAAACAAATTGTCGTTTTGACTAAAAAAGATTTGTTGGAAGTATTGCCCGACTGGGCAAAAGAGCGGCAGGCGGTTTGTATTTCTTCCAAAACAGGAGAAGGCATTGCCGAGTTGGAGCAGCGGATTGTAGAAAAACTGGGCGGTGAAAGCATAGTAAAAGAAATGAATTTTTCTCCTAATTTACGCCAGCGAAATCTACTTTTGCAGGCAAAAGATGAGCTTGAAGCCTTGGAAAGCGACTGCGAAAATGGTGTACCTTACGATTTGGCAGGCGTTCGGCTGGACTGCGTTTTGTCGCATTTGCAAGAAATTACCGGCGAAATTACGACGGACGAGACTTTACACTCTATTTTTTCTAAGTTCTGCATTGGCAAGTAAAATAAAAAACGGCGGATAGGGCTTCGGCTCCGCTCAGCCACCAGTCCCGTTCCCCGAGCGGAGCCGAGGGGTACACTGCGTGGGATTGCCGGCTTTTCATTCCTTGTTTCCACACCACTCTCTGCCGTTTTTAATTTAATGGAAAATTAAAAATTATGGTAAAATGCCTAAGATTTTTTTCGGTGATTGAGTAGGGGCGACCCTTGTGGTCGCCCTTTTAATGTGTCTACTTTTATTATACAGGTTTCAGGTTTCCGAAATTATCAAGTCTCCATTTTCAATTAAAAACGGCGGAGAGGAATGCAGTGGCAAGGAGCGAGGAGTGGTCGGGAGTGTGGTGTATCAAAACATATACAAACGAACCGACCGCTCCGAAGCGACACCGCCAATGCGTTTCTATCCGCCGTTTTTTTTATGCGTTTTGCAGGTCAGAGATTAAGCGGTTTAGTCCCTGAGCAAGTTGTGCCAGTTCTGAAACTGCCTGAGCGGATTGTTCCATTGCCTCGGCGGTTTCTGTGGAGATGCGGTTGATTTCACCGATTGCCATATTGATTTCTTCGGAAGATGCGGATTGCTCCTCGGAAGCGGTTGCAATCGAGCGAACTCTATCGCTTGCTGTTTCGATTAAATTAACGATTTCTTCCAAAGCCTGTTCGGAGCTTTCGGACAATTTGGTTGCTTCTTCAACAGACGCAACGGAATTTTCCATATTTTTGACAGCCCCTCGCGTGCCTTCTTGAATATGTTCAATGGCATCACCGACTTCTTTGGTGGCGGTCATGGTTTTTTCCGCCAGTTTGCGAACCTCATCGGCAACAACGGCAAATCCGCGACCGTATTCGCCTGCACGGGCGGCTTCGATAGCGGCGTTGAGAGCGAGCAGGTTGGTTTGATCGGCGATGTCGGCGATAACATTCATAACCGTGCCGATTTCTTCAGCTTGCTGACCGAGTTGTTCCATATTGTCTTTGAGAACTTGGGCTTGGTTTTCCACTTCTTTGATAGCCTGCATTGTGTTTTTGACGATAATTTGACCTTCTTCCGCTTTTTCTTTGGCGTTATCGGAAACTTCGGCAGCACCGGAGGCGTTGCGGGCGACTTCCAAAACAGTAGTGTTCATTTCTTCCATTGAGGTTACAGTTTCGGATACCCGTTCTCTTTGAATTTCCGTTCCTTTGCTGGATTGTTCGACTTGGGCAGAAAGCTCTTCGGCAGCTCCTGCCATTTGGTCGGCAACGGAGAAGGCTTCTTGGGCGGTAGCTGCAATTTTTTCGTTTTGAACTTCGATTTTTCTCTGTTGGGCTTTAATTTCCGTAAGGTCATTAAAAATAGCAAATCCTGCCAGCAAATTTCCGTCTAAATCATAAATAGGCGAGGTATCGACAAGTACTTCAACTTCACCGCCATCTTGGGTGGGAAGAGTTCCTTGAATATTGCGTAGGGATTTTTCTTCTTCAATCGCTCTGTAGGTGATGGTTTTGCGGTCTTTATCTCCATATACAAATTCACCCAGATGCGTGCCGATGTAATCTTGTGGTTTGCCCGTATAATGTAAAACATCGATAAGTGCTTGGTTTATTTGTAAAATTATGTCGCTTTTATCAACGACTACAAACGGCATGGTAATGGCATTTAGTGTGCCTTCGGAGAAACCGATTTTGTTTTTGATTTCCGTAACCATTGCCTTAATATCGTCAGCCAGTGCAACAAGTTCGTATTTAAATGTGCCTTCCAGTTCCGCCTGATAATTACCGTGGCTCACTTTGCCGACAAAGCTGACAATACGAGACAGCGGAGCAAAAACGAGACGACGAGAAATAAAAGAAATAGCCAGAATAACGGTAAGAATCATACCAAAACCGACACCAATCAACACATTCCTTTGTCGCATGGCTCCTGATTTCATTTCAGAATGGTTGGCAGTCATACCGATGAGCCAATTTGTTCCTTTGATGCTTTTGAATAGGAGAAACTTTTTAATTCCGTTGTAGCTATAATCTAATGAGCCGTTTTTATGTTGAAGAGCATATTTTATAAAACTGACATTTGACATATCTTTCATGATATTTTTTTTGTCAGGGTGTGCCAAAGTAGTTCCTGTTCCGTCTAAAACAAAAGCATACCCGCCTTTTCCAAAATGCAAAGGATAAATATGGCGTTTGAATAAGACGTCTAAATCGGGACAAAGAGCAATACCGCCGAGTAGTTTTCCTTTTTCGTCTTTAACGGGTACGGAAATAATACCGATAAGTTTTCCTGTTGTTCTGGATTTTAATACGACAGGAGAAACATAAATTTCTTTTCCTGCCAGAATTTCTTTTACATATTGTCGGTCGCTGCGATCGCCTTTTGTCAGTATTTCACCGTTAGTATTGCTGCCTGCAACGATTTGTCCTTTTGTGTCAAAAATAAATGCAACTGTAATGGCATCTTGGGTATTTTGGAGAAATTCGGAAAAACTTTTTGCAGCAGCATTTACATCACCATATTTAAGGGCATTTATCATTGTTGCACGAGCTGCCTGATTTTGGGCAAGAAGAGAACCGTTGAGTACAAAGTCTTCAAAACTTTTGATGACGCAATCCGCTACATTGGAAAAAGTTCTTTCTTCCATTGTTTTTGCCATATTGCTGGAAGATGTGGATACGTAAATAACCAATCCTCCAATGGCAACAACAACGACTAAAGAAATGATCCAAATCATGATAGAATTAATACTTTGTTTGAGCATTTTTCCTCCTAAATATATATTGTTAAAAAATGGACTTGCTTTATCTTAATATTTTATAAAAAAGCTTTTTTATTTTTTTTTTTTCTGTAAATGTCAAGTAAAAAAAAGCATTTTTTTCTGTTTTTTAACATTTTTTAACAGTAGGAAAATATTGCTTTTTTTTTCTTTTTGTCTCATTTTGTGGGGCTTGTGAGTTTTTTTTCTTTTTTTGTATTTTGGGATTTGTTATGTGCAATCATCGTTCCGTTTTGGCAGATGAGTGTCTTGCGGCTCTTGCTCCCCACGCTGGCGGTCGGTATCTGGACGGTACGCTGGGGCTTGGCGGACACAGTTTGCGGATTTTTAAGGAAACGGACGGTTTGGCTTGTATTTTGGGAATCGACAGAGACAGACAGGCACTTCAGATCGCGAGCGAGCGGCTTAGCGAGTACGGCAAAAATTTTATACCGTTTCACGGCTGTTTGAGTGAATTTCCAAAAGCCCTCCATTTGGCAGGCTGGGAAAAACTGGACGGAGTTATCGTTGATTTGGGCGTTTCGTCTTTGCAGCTCGATTGTCGTCCCCGTGGATTTTCTTTTTTGGAAGACGGACCGCTTGATATGCGAATGAATCCCGAAAGTGGGATTTCGGCAGCGGAGGCGGTTAACAACTGGTCGTACGAAAAACTCAAAAAAATAATTCGGCAGTACGGCGAAGAACCGCTTGCCGCACGGATTGCACGGGCGATTGAGAGTCGGCGGCAAAAAAGTTTATTTCGCTCCACGCTTGAACTCGCCGAGTGCGTCAAGCAGGCGTATCCGACAAAACGGCGGTTTGCTTCCCGAAATCACCCTGCGACAAAGACTTTTCAGGCAATTCGGATTGCCGTTAATAACGAGCTTGGCGAGCTTGAGATGTTTTTGGAAAGAATCGTGCCGTTTTTGCAGGTCGGTGCGAGCATTGCGATTATTTCCTTTCATTCTTTGGAAGACAGGATTGTAAAGCACTTTTTTAAAGACGAAAGTTTGCCGTGTATTTGCCCCAGAGATTTTCCGTATTGCCGCTGCGGACGAAAAGGGCGCTTGCAACTTATGACGAAAAAACCGATTTATCCGTCGCAGGCGGAAATGGACGAAAATCCCAGAAGCAGGAGTGCCAAACTGCGGATTGCAAAACGGAGTGAAGAAAATTGAAAAGCAAAAAAACAATTAATTTTAAACGCTGGTCGCTCTTAGCTTTTATTTTGTTTTTTGTGCAGGCCGGTGTTTTGGTATGGCTCAATACCGAACGAATAGAGCTTTCGTATGCCGTTCAAAAAAATCAGCAAAAAATTAGCGAAATGCAAGTCTTGGGGGCAAAATTGGAAGTGGAAAAAAATAATCTGCTTGCCCCGTACAGTCTTGAGCAGTTGGCAGAAAAATTTAATTTGCAAAAACCGCGTCCCGAACAAATCCGTCGTTTTGACGAAAAATAAAATCCGAAAAAGGTTGAAAATTGGCTAGATTAACCTCTCAAAAAAATCTTGTACAGCGAAAACTGTTTATACTGGCTGTTTGTTTTCTTGCGATATTGTTGTTTTTGTGGATACGGGCTTTTTATGTCCAAATTATTTGGGGAACGGATTTAGCCAAACTTGCCGAGCAGCAATATTGGAACAAAGAAGAAGTGCATGGCTTGCGAGGAGAAATTTTTGACCGAAACGGTCGGTTGCTTGCCAAAAGTGTCCGCAGCAGTTCGGTTTTTGCAAGACCTCTCGAAATAAAAGACCCGTATCGGGCGGCAATGGTTTTGGCTGAGGTACTCCATACAACACAGCGGAAAATGTTGCAGCTTTTACGCAGCAACAGAAAATTTGTCTGGATTGCTCAAGGTATCAGCGACAGACAGGTTAGTGCCATTAAAGAACAAAAAATGTCGGGGATTTTTTTGGCTCGTGGCAGCACGAGACTGTATCCGCAGTCGCATCTTGCCGGACAGCTGCTTGGTTTTGTCGGGCGGGACGGCGGTGGGCTTGAGGGGTTGGAACGCTCGTTTAATACCGCATTGCAGGGCGAAAGTGCCAGAAATATTTTGCCCAAAGATGCTTCGGGGTCGTTGCTTTACGGCGAGCGAAAAGATGCCGAAGGCATGCGCGGACAAAATATTACGCTGACAATTGATTCTTCCATACAGTTTACCGCCGAAGACAGTCTTGCCCGTCGGGTGCAGGAAGTAAAAGGCAAACACGGTTTTGCCCTGGTTATTGATGTTCGCAACGGCGATATTTTGGCGTGGGCAAATTATCCGTTTTTTAATCCCAATACCTATATTTATTCTCGTCCCGTTAATTGGCGAAATCGGATTGCTCTTGATAATTTTGAGCCGGGTTCGATTTTAAAGCCGTTTTTGATTGCCGCCGCTTTGCAGGAGGGAATTTGTTCGCCAAATTCTTTGTATTTTTGTGAAAACGGCAGTTGGGAAATTAACGGACGCACTATTCGAGACGATTCGCATAAATACGGCTGGTTGTCGGTTGACAGGATTTTGCGTTTTTCCAGTAATATCGGTTGTTCCAAAATCGGTTTGGATTTGGAAGCAAAAACATATTATGAATATTTGAAAAAGTTCGGTTTTACCGAAAATTGTAATATGCCGTTGCCCGGCGAGGGGCATGGGATTTTGGCTTCGCCTCGCCGTTGGGGAAAAGTCGGGTTGGCTACGATTTCTTTTGGGCAGGGAATTGCCGTTACAGCGTTGCAAATGGCTCGCGGTTATCTTTGCTTGCTCAATAACGGGTATTTGCTGCCGCTACGACTTATCGCAAGTCCGAAAAAAATCGTTGACATCACGCAATATCCGCAAGTTGTTAGCCCCGAAGTGGCGGAAAATGTGGTTTTGATGATGGAACGGACGGTTGTTGAGGACGGAACCGGGACGCAGGCTCGTCTTTCTACGGTTCGGGTCGGCGGAAAAACGGGAACGGCTCAAAAACCTTCTCCAACGGGCGGATACGGTCAGGATTATTTGGCTTCGTTTGTCGGTTTTTTCCCGTCCGATGCTCCGAGATATTTGATTTTGGCTGCTATCGACAGTCCGAAAAACAATTATTACGGCGGTGCCGTTGCCATTCCGATTTTTCGGGAAATTGCCGAGCATTTATTGGCTGTTTCTTCGGGGCAGCAACCTGTTGTCAAAAAAGAATCTTCACTTGGTCGAAATATTCAGGGACAGATTGTTAAAAGTCTGCCTGCTCAAAAAGGCGACGTCGTGCCTGATTTGTGCGGAATTGCCTTGCGGCAGGCGGTTGAATATGCCGTACGAAACGGAGTTATGCCCGAAATTCGCGGCGAGGGGACGGTTGTTGTAAAACACTCGCCCGAAAAAGGCGAAAAATGGGATAAAAAAATGATTTTTTGGCTGGGCAGCCAAGAATAGGAAATCGGCGTGAAAGAAACAACATGGGAAACACTGTGCCAAGAGGCGGCAAGCGGTCGGGCAGTTCGCTCGCATTCGGGATTGGTGCAAAAGGGCGATATATTTGTGGCGCTTCTCGGCAGTCGCGTTGACGGAAGCCGTTTTGTCGCTGATGCAGATAAAAACGGAGCGGCATTTGTACTTACAAGCGACCGTAGCGTAGAGACCAAACAGGCTCGGCGTGTTTTGGTTGCTGACCCGACGGCGGCTTTGGGCGAGTTGGCGGCGTTATATTTTCAGGGAAAAAGTCGCCAACCGGAAATTATCGCCATTACCGGAACGAACGGGAAAACCACGACTTCTTTTTTGCTTGAGCGGCTTTTGACAGCAAATGCCCATTCTTGCGGACTTATTGGAACGGTCGCCTGCCGCTTTAAAGGATATAGCGAAGATGCCGCAATGACCACGCCCGATTGTTTGACCCTGCACGGTTTGCTGGCAAAAATGGCGGACACAGGGACAAAATATGTCAGCATGGAAGTTTCCTCGCACGCACTTGACCAAAACCGCCTTGCAGGACTTACGCCGAAAGTGGCGGTTTTTACGAATTTGACCCAAGACCATCTTGATTATCACGGCGATATGGAACGCTATTTTGCGGCGAAATTGCGGCTTTTTCAAACGGAAAATATTCTTCGGGTGGTCAATGTGGACGACCCGTACGGAAAACGGATTGCCGAGCAGTTTCCTTGTCTTGGTTTTACTTTTGCTGCTTCGGGCGAGCAAAAAAATACCTTATACGGACGGATTGCTCGTTTGGATACCGGCGGTTTGGAATTGGAATGCCGTTTTGAGGGGCAAAAATGGACGGTTCGCTCGCCCCTTGTGGGAGCGTTTAATGCTGCCAATTTGCTGGCAGTGCAGGGGGCAGGATTGGCTCTTGGATTAAAGCCGCAGGAGTTGAGCGTTTTTGATGATTTTTTTGGAGTTCCCGGGCGACTGCAACGGGTTGCGGGAACACCGCTCCATGTTTTTGTGGATTATGCCCACACGCCCGATGCTCTTGAAAATGTCTGTTCTACCCTTAAAAATCTTAATTATCGCCGTTTGTTCGTGCTTTTTGGCTGTGGCGGTAATCGGGATAAAGGCAAACGCCCCTTGATGGCTGCGGCGGTTAGTAAGTATGCGGACAGGATTTTTATCACTTCCGATAATCCCAGAAATGAAGATAAAAATGCGATAATTGCCGATATTTTGCCCGGCTTGGGAGTTTTTTCCGCATTTGTGAGCGAGGTCGACAGGAAAAAAGCAATTTTTCAGGCTTTGGCAGAACTTGGAAGCGACGATGTTTTACTAATTGCAGGCAAGGGGCATGAAGATTATCAGATTATCGGCGAAACCAAATATCCCTTTCACGATGCAAGCGTTGTGCAGGAGTGGTGCAAGGTGCAGGAAAAAAAGTCATGAATTTGCGGCTTTCACAAATTATTTTGGCAATCGGGGCAAAACGAGTGGACAGCGTGGAAAGCACTTTTAGTGAAGAGCAGGATTTTTTTTGCTCGCAAGTTGCAATCGACAGCCGTAAAGTTGAAAGGGGGGCAGTCTTTTTTTGCCTCAAAGGACAAAATCACGATAGCCACGATTACGCCGCACAGGCAGTGGAAAACGGAGCAGCGGTTTTGGTCGTGGAGCGGGAAATTGTCGTGCCAAGCGGCGTTGTTGTTTTGCGAGTTGACGATACTGCTCTTGCTTTACGCCACCTTGCCCGTTACTGGCGGCAGCAAACAAAGGCAGTCGTTATCGGTATTACGGGGTCGGCAGGAAAAACGACCTGCAAAGAAATTTTGCGTGCGGTTTTGAGCCGCTACGGCAGGGTCGGGCAAACATATAAAAATTGGAACAATCAAATCGGTTTGCCGCTGTCGATTTTGTCGTTTGACGGGGCGGAAGATTTTTGGCTGGTGGAAGTCGGCATCAGTCAGGTGCAGGATATGGACGAACTGGGTGAAACGCTTTTGCCCGATGTTGCGATTATTCTCAATGCAGGAATTTGTCATAGCGAGGGACTGGGCGATTTGTCTGCCGTAAGCTCCGCCAAGGCGTCGCTGCTTCGCTGGCTGCTGCCTACGGGAGTGGCTGTTGTTTGTGCGGATTATCCCGAACTTGTTAAGGCTACGCTTTTGTACGGCAAAAAAACGGTTTTTTTTTCGGGACGGCAAACGGACGCGGATTTTTTTACGCAAAGCGTGCGGACGGAAAAAAACGGCTCGCACTACGAGCTTGGCAGTAAAAACGGCGAAAGTGTCGAAGTCTTTATGGCAGGGCAGGAACTTTTAGAAACGCTCGCAGGAGTCTTTGCCGCAGTAAATATTCTGGGGCTTGATGTTGATAAAGGGTTTTCGCAGGGGCTTTTGGATTTTCAGCCCGTTGCCGACCGATTTGGCGTGCGTGAGTCGGGCGGTTGGAAAATCATTGACGATACTTACAATGCCAATCCGCTTTCAATGCGGCAGGCGGTGAGGACTGCGAAGAATTTGGCAGATGGCAAGAATTTTGTTTGTGTGCTGGGGAAAATGGGCGAGCTGGGCGAATTTTCGCATGACGAACACCGTCGTTTGGGCGAAGAGCTTGCCCGTCAAGGCGTACAAAAAGTCTTTTTTTACGGAGAGGAAGAAGCTGATTGTGTACGCTCGGGGCTTGGCGAAAAAAGTGGTATTTTTGAAAGTCTTTCTACGGAAGATGCGTTTAAGAAGCGGCTATTGCAGCTTAACTTGCTTGCAGGCGTAATTTTGTTCAAGGGGTCTCGCAGCTGCGAAATGGAACGGTTTATGCGAGTTTTTTGGGAATTTTTGCAAAAATAAACAAAGCGGATTTTCTATGTTTTATCATCTTTTTTATTCACTTGGTAATGATTTTGTTATTTTTAATGTTGTTCGCTACATTACTTTTCGCTCTTTTGCCGCAATGGTTACGGCACTGATTGTAAGTATTGCTTTTGGTCCGTGTATCATTTCTTTTTTGCAGCGCATAAAATGTTCCCAACCCATTCAAGATGATGTTGTTTCACATAAAAAGAAAGACGGTACGCCGACAATGGGCGGAATTTTGATTGCATTTGGATTGCTCGCTTCCGTATTTTTATGGGCAGACCTTTCTAACTATTTTATTTGGTTGACGATTTTTGTTTTTTGTGGATTTGGTTTTATCGGTTTTGTTGATGATTTTTTAAAAGTTAGTCGTAAGCATAATCAAGGGCTGACTGCACGGGTTAAATTCTTGTGCCAACTTATTATGTCTGTCGGTGCGATAACGCTTTTATTAAAAATGCCCGGATATTCTACGAATTTAATGGTTCCGTTTTTTAAAACGATTACTCCCGACCTTTCTTGGGGATATATGATTTTTGGTGTGATTGTCCTTGTCAGTTCGTCCAATGCCGTGAATTTAACGGACGGTTTGGACGGACTTGCTATTGTTCCGGCAGTTTTGGGGGCGATTTGCTTGGGCGGATTTATTTATTTGGCAGGACATGTGGATTTGGCAAATTATCTTCAGGTGGCGTATGTGCCGGGTGTTGGCGAGGTCTCGGTTTTTTGCGGTGCTTTTGTCGGGGCAGGGCTTGGATTTTTGTGGTTTAATGCGTATCCGGCACAGGTTTTTATGGGCGATGTCGGGAGTTTGAGCATCGGTGGAACGCTTGGGTTTTTGGCGGTTTTGTGTAAACAAGAACTCCTTTTGGTGTTGATTGGAGCGGTTTTTGTGGTGGAAACCCTGTCGGTTATCTTGCAGGTCGGGTATTTTAAAGTCAGCGGTCGCCGTTTTTTTCGTATGGCTCCCCTACATCATCATTTTGAACTCAAAGGTATTCCCGAATCAAAGATTATTATTCGCTGCTGGATTATCTCTATTTTATGTGTTGTTTTGGCTTTTGCTTCTTTAAAACTGCGGTAAAAAATGAAAAATTTCTTGCAAAATTGTACGGGTAAAAATTTCGCTGTTGTCGGAGCAGGAGTTTCCGGTGTGGCTGCCTGCCGTTTGCTTGTAAAAAACGGGGCAAAAGTCCGTTTGCTCGATAAAAACGGGAAAGTATTTTCTCGTTTGCAGGAAGATGAGGTTTTTGCCGATGTTGAAATGATTGCGGGAAAACATACAAAAGATGATTTTGCAGATGCTGATTGTATTGTTTTAAGTCCGGGTGTGCCGCAAACAGTTTATGATTTATTTCCTAAAGACATTTTTGTTGTCAGTGAACCGGAACTTGCAGCGGCTTTTTTGTGTGAGCCGATTATTGCGGTAACGGGAACAAACGGGAAGACAACAACTGTTTCCATGATTGAGCATATCTTAAAATATTGCGGTAAAAAAGTATTTTTGGGGGGAAATATTGGCACTCCTTTGAGCGAATATGTTGTATCGGGGAAAAAAGTCGATATTGTTGTTTTGGAATTAAGCAGCTTTCAGTTACAGAATTTGCATTTTTTTCGCCCGAATATCGGAGTATTTTTAAATTTTTCTCCCAATCATCTGGACTATCATACATCGCTTGAAGAGTATCTGGAAGCCAAAATGCAGTTATTTGCTTTTATGGAGGAGGAAGATATGGCGATTTTTTCTGAAGAAACGGAAAAACTCGTACAAAAAATGCTTCCTTGCAAAAAAGTTGTTTTTTCCGCATTTGACGAAAATGCAGGCACTGTTTTACAGGCAGGGCATAATGCACTGAATGCCGGAGCGGCGTTTTGTGCCGCCGAACCTTTTGGGATTACAAAAAAACAGGCGGCTTTGGCGTTTAAGTCTTTTGTGTATGCTCCGCACCGCTACGAAAAATTTTTGGAAAAAAACGGAATTTGCTTTATCAATGATTCTAAAGCAACGACTTTGACTGCACTTCAGGCTGCATTAAAAAGCAGTTCTTCTCCTATTCGCTTGCTTGCGGGCGGTATTTTTAAGGGTGGAGAACCAAAACTATTAAAAAAATATATGCAAGATAAAGTCGTACATATTTATCTTTTTGGGAAAAGTCGGGATATTTTTTCTGCTGCGTGGGAAAATATTTGTCCTATTGCTTGGTATAAAGATTTAAAAGAAGCTACAAAAGCTGTTTGTAAAGATGCAAAAAGCGGAGATACGGTTTTACTTTCTCCTGCAACGGCAAGTTTTGATTTATTTCAAAATTATGAAGAAAGAGGAGAAAAGTTTAAACAGTTTGTAAATGAAAATATGAACAGTTTAAATAATAAATAAAAATTATGGAACATATACTGAATACTTTATTTAAAAAGATAGATGTTTGGTTGCTTATATCTGTTGTTGCTCTTATGGGAGTAGGACTTATTATGGTAACCAGTGCAAGCTCGGTTATTGCCGATAAAACATGGCACGACAGTTATTACTTTGCCCGTAAGCAGTTTTATTTTTCCATGCTTGGAGGTTTTGTTTTATTGATGACTGTGGCGGTCGGGTATAAACGACTTGCGTCTGTTCCGTATTTGTGGCTGTTTGTAACGATTTTTTTGTTGTTTATAACGGCTGCAACGCCGCTTGGCAGAGAAATTCGGGGGGCAAGACGCTGGCTGAATGTTTTTTCTTTTTCTTTTCAGCCGCTTGAACTGGCGAAGGTTGCCCTTGTTTTTTATTTGGCAGATTTTTTCGCTCGTAAGCAGGATTTGGTAAAAACTTTCAGTATCGGGCTGTTGCCGCCGATTTTGGTTACGACTGTTTTGTGCGGACTGCTTATTTGGCAGCCGGATTTTGGCGGTTCGGTGTATTTGGCGTGCTTGCTTTTTATTTTGTCTTTTGTCGGCGGAGCAAGATTGGTTTATTTGGTCGCTCTTGGCCTTATGGGGCTTTTTAGCGGAGCGATGTTGGTGGCTTTTTCTTCGTATCGGCTGGACAGGTTGGCGTTTCTTGACCCGTTTAAGGATTTGCACGACACCGGTTATCAGCTTGTACAGTCGCTTTATGCTTTCGGTTCGGGAGGTTGGATTGGACGGGGGCTTGGGGCGAGTCGGCAAAAGCTGTTTTTTTTGCCTGATGCACACAACGATTTTATTTTTGCCATTCTCGGCGAAGAATTGGGATTTTTTGGCGTTTCGCTTGTTTTTTTATTGTTTGGCATTGTTGTTTGGCGTGTTTTTTTGCTTGCCTTGCGGCTTCCTTATTTAAACCAAAAACTGTTGTCGATTGGTATGGGACTGATTTTATTTTTGGGAGGCGTGTTAAATATGGCGGTTGTTCTGGGAGCTGCCCCGACCAAAGGTGTTCCCATGCCTTTTTTGAGTTACGGCGGAACGCATTTGCTGGCGTGTTATTTTTCTTTTGGGGTTTTGCTTTCTCTTTCCAAAGAGGTAAAAACACAATGAAAAAGGTGATTATTTCGACAGGCGGAACGGGAGGACATATTTTTCCGGCATTGGCGGTTGCAGGCGAAATTCGCCGTCGTTTTCCTAAGTGTCGGATTTTGTTTGTCGGCGGAAAATACGGCCCCGAAGGCGAACTTGTGCGGCAGGCAGGGATTGATTTTTATTCGCTTCCCGTGCGAGGAGTTATTGGACGAGGTTTGAAAGCTCTGTACTCGCTTTGTCTCCTTTTGTGGAGTTTAATAAAAGCGTTTTTTTTGCTTTTGCGTTTTCGCCCCCAAGTTGTTGTCGGTTTTGGCGGATATGCCGGTTTTTGTGTTGTTCGGCTTGCCTGTTTGCTGCATATTCCTTGTGCAGTTCACGAGCAAAATACGATACCCGGTAGTGCGAACCGAATTTTGGCTCCCAAAGTCGACAAGGTTTTTTTGACTTTTCCCGGCAGTAATTTTGGCGGCAAAGAAGAAATTTTAACGGGAACGCCGGTTCGGGAAGAAATTTGTGAATTGTATCGGAGGGACAAAACAGCAGGAAACGAGACGATTTCGCTTTTGATATTGGGCGGTTCGCAGGGAGCGCATGTTTTAAACGAAGCAGTTGTGCGGTCTTTGGGTGAATTTCGCCGCAAAAAAATTGAGCTGTGGCACCAAACGGGAAAAAACGATTTTGAAGCAGTAAAAGCCGCCTACGAAAAAGAATATCCTGCGGCGAAAGTTACGGCATTTATTGATGATATGGCGGCGGCATATCGTTTTGCTGATCTTGTTTTGTGTCGGGCAGGTGCGTCAACTCTTGCGGAACTGTCTCTTGCCGGCAAGCCGAGTATTTTGGTGCCTTTTCCGTATGCCGCTCACGATCACCAAATGAAAAATGCCCGAATATTGGAAGAATTGGGGGCGAGTCTTGTTTTGCAGCAAAATTATTTGGAGGAGTTGGATTTGGTGAATGTCATCGTCAATTTGGTATCCGTTCCCGGGAAATTAAAAAGTATGTCGGTTGCCGTTCGGACTTTTGCCAAGCCGCAGGCGGTGCAAAGAATTGTAGACGAACTTGTTGAATTGAGCGAAAAGAAAAGAGCGAAAAAATGAACATTCGAGCAAAAAATATTCATATGATTGGGATTGGCGGAACGGGAATGTGCGGCATTGCCGAAGTTTTGTTGAATTTGGGCTATTTGGTAACGGGTTCTGATTTGGCGGAAAATCAGGCAATCAAGCGGCTTAAAGATTTGGGGGCAACGGTTTTTGTCGGGCATGCTCCGCAAAATGTGCAGGAGGCGGAGGTTGTTGTGCGTTCCACTGCCATTCCTGACAATAATCCTGAGGTCGTAAAGGCACGCGAGCTTGGCATTCCTGTTATTCCGCGTGCGGAAATGCTGGCAGAGTTGATGCGGTTAAAGACAGGGCTTGCGATTGCGGGAACACACGGTAAAACAACCGTAACCTCGCTTGTGGGGACGATTTTTAAGGAGGCAGGTTTTGACCCGACCGTTATTATCGGTGGGCGGTTGAATGCCTACGGAGCAAATGCTTTTTTGGGCGAGGGCAAATATCTGGTTGCCGAGGCGGACGAATCGGACGGTTCGTTTTTGTGTTTGTTGCCGATTATGACTGTGGTTACAAATATTGATGCCGACCATTTGGATTTTTACTCTGACATGAACGCTTTGCACGAGTCGTTTTTGCAATTTATGAATTCTATTCCGTTTTACGGGCTGAATGTTGTCAACGGCGATGACGCAGGGATTGCGGCTTTGCTTGAAAAAGTTAAACGCCCGTATCTGACCTTTGGTTTTGGGGCGGAAAATATGCTTCGGGCGGAAATTGTTTCCTGTGGCGAAAATTCCGTTTTTCGGGTTTTTCAAAAAAACGGAGACGAAGAGACTTTGTGGGGCGAAGTTGAACTTGCCATGCCCGGACGGCACAATATTTTAAATGCTCTTGGGGCGATTGGGATTGCTCTTGCGGCAGAGATACCCCAAAAGGCGATTTTGTCGGTTTTGAAAAATTTTCGTGGTGTCGGTCGGCGGTTTGAAAAAAAAGGCGAAAAAAACGGGGTGCTTGTTTTTGACGATTACGGGCATCATCCGACGGAAATTCGCTCGACTTTGGAAGCCGCTCGCAGCTGTTTTCCAAATAGACGCCTTGTTGTCGCTTTTCAGCCGCATCGTTTTACCCGCACACGGGATTTGTTTGCGGAGTTTTGCAGCTCATTTGATAAGGCGGATTTGCTTCTTTTGACCGAGATTTATCCTGCTTCCGAAAATCCGATTCCGGGCATTCACAGTGAAAATTTGGCAAGAGCCATTCGGCAGGTTTTAAAGTTGCCTGTTGAGTATTTTGCGGATTTTGCCGCTTTGCAAAATTCTTTGGGAGAAATTTTAAAGCCTGACGATGTCTTTTTGACTTTGGGGGCAGGTCCGATTTGGAAAGTCGGGGAAAAATTTTTAGAAGATTCAAAGGCATAAGAAAAAAATGGCAGGCAGGACAAATTCATATAAAAACAGCAGAAAAAAAAATCGGAGTTTCAAGGCGGGGATTCCTTTTCTTTTGCAAAAACGCCGATTGTATTTTTTCTTTTTAACTGTAAGCGGTTTGTTTGTCGTCGGGCTTATGCTGTTTTTTTTCGTTTTTTTGTACCGCTGGACGCTTTTTCATCCTATTTGGCGATTGCGTGAAATTGATATACAGGGAAATACTCGTATTTCATATGAAGAGGTTTTGCAGTTGACAAATATGCAATTAGGAAAAAGTAGTCTTGATTTGCATCTTGCCAACATTCAAAGAATTTTGGAACAACAGAATTGGGTACAATCTGTTGTTGTCAAAAGAATTTTGCCCGATACACTTCGAATAGAAATGCATGAACGGGAGGCATTTTTTTGGGTTTTGAAAGATAAAAAGCTCTATTATGCCGATAAAAAGGGCGATATTATTTCTTTGGTAGATAAAGGGAAATTTGTATCTTTGCCGACTTTGTATAAAGAAAACGATGTTTCAAACGAAGTCGTGAAAGAATTTGCAGAACTGGTGCATAGCAGAAATTTTCCTTTCGGTTGGCATCAGATTACCTGGCTTCGTTTTTTGTCGTCTGATTTGCTTGAAATCGCTTTTATGCACAACAGAAAATGTTTGTTGGAGACAAAAAATTTGCGGGAAGCAAGTTTGCAGTTGTCGCAGTGTGGCAGTATTTGCAGGTAAAACAAAAAACCGAAGAAGTAAAAAAAATAGTTGTTATCCCCGACAGGGTTTGGGTTGAATTTTAGAGTTGCGGCTTTTTTTTGCGGTATTTTTACAATAAAACGGAAAATTGATTTTGCAAAATGAAAGGAAAAAAAAGAATTTTACAAAAGGAAATAAAATAAGTATGAATTTTTATTTTACAAATTTTTATTTCCAAAAAATAAACAACCTTGCGTTAATGAAACGGAGAAAGGAAAAATATGGCAAAGTCTGATTTGCTGGTTGGTCTTGATATTGGGACGACAAAAGTATGCGTTGTTGTTGGTGAGGTTACGGAAGATGGAGTGGATATTGTCGGTATTGGTTCAGGACCGTCCACCGGATTGCGTAAAGGGGTTGTGGTTAATATCGAGCAGACAATTAAGTCGATAAAACGTGCCGTTGAAGAGGCGGAATTGATGGCTGATTGCAATATTAATTCCGTTTATGCCGGAATTGTCGGCAGTCATATTCAGGGACTCAACAGCCACGGTGTGATTGCCGTGAACGGCGGTGAAGTTACTGCCAAAGATGTGGAACGGGTGCTTGATGCCGCCCAAGCAATCGCAATCGGTACAGACCGCGAGATTTTACATGTTTTGCCGCAAGAATATATCGTTGATGACCAACGCGGTGTGATTGAGCCTGTTGGTATGGCAGGGGTGCGGCTTGAGGCGAATGTTCATATTGTAACCGGTGCGGTAACCTGTGCCAAAAATATTACAAAAGCCTGTCAGCGTTCCGGGCTTGATGTGTCGGGGATTGTTTTAGAACCGCTTGCGTCCTCCAAGGCGACTTTGCGAGACGAAGAAAAAGAGCTTGGCGTGATTTTGATTGATATTGGCGGCGGAACAACCGATATTTCTATTTTTTGCAATGATTCTATTCGGTATACAAAGGTCGTCGGGCTTGGCGGACAATATGTAACCACCGACATCGCTCTTGCTTTGCGGACACCGCTTGTTGCGGCGGAAGAGATTAAAAAACAATACAGCTGTGCTTTGGAATCGCTTGTCGACAGCGATGAGGTTATCGAAGTTCCGGGAGTTGCCGGACGGGAAGGTCGTAAGGTTTTGCGGCGGAAGCTCGCTTATGTTTGTCAGTGTCGTATGGAAGAAATTCTTGACCTTGCACATCAGGAAATCTTGCGTTCGGGTTTAAAGCAGCAGGTCGGAGCCGGTGTTGTTTTGACCGGTGGCGGTTCTTTGATTGAAGGAATTGATAAATTGGCGGAAGAAATGTTTGATATGCCGGTGCGAATTGCCGGACCGGATTTTCGTATTGGTGGTTTGCGTGATGTGGTAAACAGTCCGATTTATTCTACTGCTGTCGGTTTATTGTTGTATGGTGCGGAAAAAGGCAGTGAGACCGGGGTTGAACGCTACGATAGTGAAGGCAAACTTTTTTCTGTTATCGCAACAAAGATGAAAGAATGGTTTCAAAATTCTATCTAAATGGGATTGGAATACGGGAGGTAAAGGGTGAATTTTACTGATATGGGCGGTGCCGATAATGGTGCCGTGATTAAAGTTATCGGTGTCGGCGGCGGTGGTGGAAATGCCATCAATAATATGATTGAATCGAAAGTGCCGGGTGTTATTTTTTTGGCTGCCAATACCGACATTCAAGATTTGGAAAAAAAATCCAGGGCACAGTTTAAAATTAAGCTCGGAGAAAAATTGACAAACGGTCGCGGTGCAGGCGGCGACCCCGAAGTTGGGCGTAAATCCGCTACTGAAAGTGCAGAAGAGGTTAAAAAGTTTTTGGCAGGTGCGGAGATGGTTGTTATTGCTGCCGGTATGGGCGGCGGCACCGGAACGGGAGCTGCTCCTGCTATTGCCCAGTTTGCAAAAGAAGTCGGGGCTTTGACTGTTGCCGTTTTGACCAAGCCGTTTACGTTTGAGGGTAAACACCGCAAGATTAAGGCGGAGGAAGGAATTGCAAAAATGCTCGAAGCCGTTGACAGTATAGTTATAATCCCCAATGACCGTTTGCTGACGATTGACCCCAAATTGACCTTTATTGATGCGTTTAAAAAGGCAGACGAGGTTTTGTGTTCCGCCGTTCGTGGGATTTCCGATTTGATTACGCTAAACGGAATGATTAATTTGGATTTTTCCGATGTTAAAACCATTATGACCAATATGGGATTGAGCATGATGGGAACAGGTTGTGCTTCCGGTGAAAATCGTGCCAAAGAGGCGGTACAAAAAGCAATTACCAGTCCGCTTTTGGAAGATTTTTCCATTGAGAGTGCCAAAAAACTGCTTGTAAATATTACGGGTGGTCCTGATATGACTATGGCGGAAGTAAACGAAGCGATGGATATTTTTAACAATGCCGTTGACGGTGAAGTTTGTGAAACTTTTTTTGGTGCAGGGATTGACCCGAATATGGGCGATAAGATTTTTATCAGTGTGATTGCCACCGGTATCGAAGATAATAAAAAAGAGGTGCGTATTGCTCCGCAGCTTGATTCCAAATCGGAAGATGAAGAAAAAATTATTCAATTACATCCGGCAGAGCGAGCAGATGATATTTTATTGAAAGAAGATAAAAATGAGGTCGATTTGACACAAAGTGATTTTCGCGAACTGCGAGACGACCCGTTTGGAACACCGGCATATATTCGTAACGGTCGCTCTAAACACTAATAAACAGTAAAATCATTTATGGTAGCCGAAGAAGATTTTTTCTCCTTCGGCTATTTTGTTTTGTGGATTTAAGTAAGACTTAAAAAATCAGCTCAATAAATTAAACTGGAGAATAAAAAAAGACCGACGATATTTTGTCGGTCTTTTGATTTTTGCGAATTTATTTTTTATTGAGCAGCAGGAGTTGGAGTCGGAGTTTCGGAAACAGGTGGCGTTGGAGCAGCCGAAGTCGGAGCGTCCAAAATGATGGATTGGCGTTCGGTGTTGAGTTTGTTGGTGCTCATGTAAGTAAAGGAAAGTGAGGTTACAAAAAAGACGGTTGCTGCCAAAGCGGTCAATTTGCTTAGTAAGTTTCCCGCACCGGAGCTGCCAAACATGGAAGAACCGCCGCCGCCGAAAATAACGCCCATATCTTCTTTGCCTGATTGTAATAATACCAACAATACAAGTGAAACGCAGGCTATAATGTGAATTGTTGTAATCAAAGATTCCAAAGTTCCAATCCTCCTTTAAGAAAGTGCTATTTTGCTAAATATAGTAGCATTTAAAGAAGCACCACCTACCAGCACACCGTTGACATTGTCAAGTGCTAATATTTGTTTGCTGTTTTCGGATTTTACACTGCCGCCGTATAAAATCGGAATTTCCTGTCCGTTTTTGCAGTTTTTGACAAGCCAGTTTCGGACAAAAGCGTGAGCCTGCAAGATTTCCTGCTCGCCTGCAACCTCGCCCGTTCCGATTGCCCAAACAGGTTCGTAGGCGACCAAAAAGGTATCGGCATTTTTGTCGTCTTGCAGGGCGGAGCCAAGTTGACGGCTTAGTACTTCTTCCAGTTGTCCTGCTTTTCGTTCGTCCAAAGTTTCGCCGATACATAAAACAGGTGTAATTTTTTCTTGCAGGGCAGCGTGCATTTTTTGTTTAAGCATATCGTCGCTTTCGTTTAGAATATGTCGTCGCTCGGAATGCCCGACAAGGGCGTATTTACAGCCCATATCACGCATTTGGGCGATTCCTGTTTCTCCTGTAAACGCCCCTTCTTCGGCAGGATAAAAGTTTTG
>PDWJ01001966.1_pt1 | contig 27296 bp, 26 predicted proteins | sample 1430881 | NCBI WGS metagenome assembly PDWJ01 (sample SAMN01162460, study PRJNA174530) | Oral metagenome, whole genome shotgun sequencing project. | biome: Marine environment; feature: Marine mammal; material: Swab sample of the gingival sulcus; isolation source: swab sample of gingival sulcus...
ACGCTTTAGGAGATGATAACAGAAAACTTTGAGAAAGCGCAAGTGTTTCATTCCGTTTTGTGGCTTTCTCGCAGAGAAAGGAATGGTCATAAAAATGAAGCAGTTTAGCAGAAGCAGAATTAGCAAGGTTTTATTGACGCTGGCGCTCGTCTTCGTGATGCTGACATCTTGGCAGGCGTTTGCCGACGACGCGTCTGACAATTACAGAACGATTAGCGGTCGCGCGGCGACGTTCTCGACAAATGGACCGAATCTACATTACGACTGCATTATCGACGTCGTCATCGACGAAGACGGCAGGATAGTAGAAGTAAAAGACAAGGGAACGCTCGATTCTATTAATGAGAGCATTGCCAATAGCGACCCCGTTATGGCTGGCATTTTAAAGGAAAATCTTCTACACTGGGATACTTTTATCGAGGGCGAGGGCTTTGCTAAATTTATCGGCTTGACGCTCGATCAAATCGACGTAGACACTCGCGATACCGACGGCGATGACGAAGTGGTAGAGGATGAAAGCAGTGCTGAAGCCGTTGCGGAAACGACTGATGCGTCAGAAAGTCAGCAGGAGAATGGCAAAGCCGAAGCGACTTCTGTCGAAAAGGTCTTTGTCGACACGCAGAACCACTGGGCAAAGGCAAGCATTAGCTACTTGGCGAATAAGGGCATTGTCAACGGCGTGAGCGCGACCAATTTTGCGCCGGATAGCAATATTAAAAGAGCCGAGCTGGTACAGGCTTTAGCCAATATGGCAAATGCCAATTTGGGTACCTATGGCGACGCCGGTTTTGTAGATGTCGATTCCAATGCATGGTATGCAAAAGCTGTCGCTTGGGCAGCACAAAACGGCATAGCAAGTGGCGTTTCCGACAAAATGTTTGCACCGGAAGCATATGTCACGAGACAAGATATGGCGGTTATGCTCGACAATTATCTCGCCAAAGTAGCGTGCGTGGAATTAGCTTCTAAGGTCGCAAAAATTAACTTTTTAGATGCATCTAAAATTGCCACCTATGCGCAAATGGCGGTTGAAAAATTACAGAGGACAGGCATTATTAGCGGTATTGCATCAGATGCAAACAGCTATAATTTCGAACCTCAAGCGCTGGCGACGAGAGCGCAAATCGCCAAAGTGTTGGCAGATTATTTGCAAGCGGCTGAATAGTCGATAGACGTAAGAACACATAAAAAAAGGTCAATGGAGGTATTTCCACTGACCTTTTTTGGGCTTTTTTAGACTTTATTGCGTTTAATCATCGACCCGCATGGCGAGTACTGCGTCGCGCTGTGGGTTGACGTATATCGTTCTGTTGTCGGTAAATATGACCATGCCGGGTTTGGCACCGCGCGGTTTTTTGACGAATTTGACTTCTGTAAAGTCGACTGGCACCTGCGACGAATGCCTGGCGTCGGAGTGGTAGGCGGCGATCATAGCGGCTTCGACAATGGTCTGTTCTGCGATGTCGGCAAAACATTTTGTGATGATGACATGCGAGCCGGCGATGTCTTTGGTGTGTAGCCAAATGTGTTCTTTGTCGGCTTTTTTAGTCGTCAGTTCGTCGTTTTGATAGTTGTTGCGCCCGACTAATATGACGACGCCTTCAGTCGACTTATATTTAAGGGGCGGCAATTTTTTTGCCTTTTTTTGCCTCTTGCGGGCACGCGCCTTAAAGTAGCCGCCGTCGACCAGTTCGTCGCTTAGCTGGTTGACGTCATCGCTCGTCTCGGCGCATTCCAGTAAACTGCGCACCTGTTTAAGGTAGGCGAGGTCGGCCTCGTTTTCTTCGATCAGCGCCTTGGCTTTGATTAGCGTCGTCTTGGCTTTATTATAGCGCTTGTAATAGTGTTGTGCATTTTCGTTGGGCGCCTTATCGATGGCGAGTGGAATTGTCATCGTTTTCCCGTCGTAATAATTGATCACTTCGACTGACTTCATGCCCTTTTTGACGGCGTGTAGGTTGGCGGTCAGTAGTTCGCCGTACAATTTGTATTTATCGAGCGCTTCGGCTGCCACTAAATCTTTGCTCAGATTGTCGATGCGGTTTACCGTGCGGACGATTATTCCGTCGATGCGCTTGATTGTTGTAGCGGCTTTTTGAGCGATTTGGTTGCTGTCCTTTTTTTGCTTGTAAAAGTCCGTTAATGCTTCAAAATAGGTGCTGCCCGAGGTGGCTTCGGCATCGTGCTCGCTGGCGATTTTGACGGCGGAAAACGACTTGATAAGCCCGTCTTCGCGGTATATCCACATTTTGTCATCGCCTAACTGCGCCAGCATCATTTGGCAGGATTGCCACAGCGCCGCGTATTGTTCGTCGCTCAGCTGATCGCATTTCGAATTGCTTTCGACTGAACTGTGCAGGCAAATCGTAGCGGCAATATCGGGGCTGACGCCCTCAAAATACTGGTAGAGCGCCTTGCGAATGACTGTGCCCTTAGCAGCTAGCGCGTCGCGGAATTGCGCGCCGTCGATTTCCGTTAAATTTTGCTTTTGCGAGGGCGGTTGACTGTATTTGATATTTGGCAAAACCGGGCGAATGCTGATATTTTCGCCGACGCGCTTAATGGCGTCGACGATTTTCATGTCGTCGTCGAGCAAGATTAAATTGGAGTGTTTACCCATGATTTCGACGCGGATTTTATAGTTTACTAAATCGCCAATTTGATTTTTGACGGCGATGTCGATGTCGACAATGCGCTCCATACCGAGCTGTTTGATGGCGCTGATTCTGCCCGATTGCAAGTGTTTGCGCAGCAGCATGCTAAACATCGGCGGCGTATTTGGCGTATCCGGTTTTTGGTCGATTAAGAGTATGCGCGGCTGTGCCGGGTGCACGCTAATCAACAGGCGGTGTGTGCCGCCGCCCTTTAGCTGTATAAATAAGTCGTAGCGACCGACCTGATAAATTTTGTCGATTTGCGTGCCAGTTAATAAATCGGCGAGTTGCCGACTGTGTTTGCGGTAAAAAAAACCGTCAAAAGCCATAATATCACCTCGTGTTGGACTTTGCGAAACGTCGATTTATATTATATCTCAGTTTAATCGATAAGTCGACGTCCTATTTGAATGGTTTTCTTAAATTTTTTTGCCACATAAAATGGCTTGAGCTGACTTTATGTAAAATCGCAAATATATAGCTTAAAATGTAACTTTTCAGTCGAGTTGCTGAACCTGTGTCATCTCGATGTTACTGGAATTGTCCGGATGCAAACTTGTGAGCGGCGTTTACGAAGTAAACATATTACATAGTGCGAAGTACGGAGTGGCGAAATCTCGCTTTTAAAACCCGAGATTGCTCGATTATGCTTCGCCTCCACTCGAAATGACAACTTAATTGAATAGTTACCTTAAAATATTAAAATCAAGCCTTTAAATGGGTGGGTAAAATATAGTATAATGGTTACAGTACGGATTAGTGAGCTAAAGAGCGAAGGGAATGGGATATATGTATAGTATGACCGGCTTCGGCAGGGGAATTGCCGAAAACGAAGGCGTTAGAGTTAGTCTTGAAATAAAGAGTTTAAATCATCGCTATTGTGACTTTAATATTAAAATGCCACATCAACTTAATCCTTACGAAGATGTCATTAAAAATTCAATTAAAAGCCATTGTAAACGCGGTCGATTTGACGTATATATTCAATTGACAATGCTCGCCGAGAGCGAATATGCAATTTCACCCAACTTTGGCGTTCTCGATCAGTACGTTAAAGTGTTTGACGAAATATGTGCGCGCTATGAGTTAAATGAACGACCGCGCGCCATGTCTTTACTAAATTTAAAGGATAGTTTGACGATTGAGACAGCTGAAATCAACTCTGAACTGCTACAGGACGCCCTCCAAAAAGCGCTCCAAATCGCCTTGGCGGGACTCGTCGAAATGCGTCGCTTGGAGGGCGAAAAATTGATGGCGGACATCGTCGAACAGATTGGCGTCATGGAAGAGACCATCGCAAGTGTTGGCGAACGCGCACCGCAGATTAGTCAAGATTATCACGCCGGTTTAAAGCGCCGTTTAAATGAACTGTTGGCAAACACCAACATCGACGAATCGCGCATACTGACTGAGGCGGCAATATTTGCCGACCGCACCGATATTTCAGAGGAACTGGTGCGACTAAAGACGCACATTGGTCAACTGCGCAACATGTTGTCAGAGGACGAGCCAAAGGGTAGGCGAATGGATTTCTTAGTACAGGAAATGAACCGCGAAATTAATACAATCGGTTCCAAGTCGCCCGACGTCGACATATCGCAATACGTCGTCGTATTAAAGAGTCAAGCGGAGAAAATTAGAGAACAAGTACAAAATATTTTCTGACGAAGGCGCAATTTGAACATCGCGTTGCCATAGACGAATTTTACGAATACGCGATTAACTACGGCAACTACTACGGTACGCCCAAGCAATTTGTCGAAGAAAAATTAGAAAATGGCGAAGACGTCATTTTGGAAATCGATATTCAAGGCGCCATGCAGGTGCGCGAGCAGCGACCGGACGCCATTTACATATTCATTTTACCGCCCAGTATGTCAGAATTAAAAAGCCGCATTATTAAGCGCGGCTCCGAAACCGAAGAAAGCCTCAACACGCGCTTTAGCAGTGCCTATTCCGAAATCGATAAAATTGACAGTTATGACTACTACATCGTCAACGACGACGTCGACCGCGGCGTGGCGATTATGGAGAGCATTGTAATGGCTGAAAAGCAGCGCGTAAACGCGGAAACTCAACAAATGATAAACGAGATAAAGGAGCTATAATATGTTAAAACCGAGCATTGACGAATTGGTCAACATGGCGGGTAGTCGATATTCGCTGGTCATCATGACTTCAAAGCGCGCCCGTAAAATTATCGAGGGCGACGCGCCGTTAATCGAGACGGAATACAGCAAGCCGGTTTCAATAGCGGTGCGCGAAATGTACGACAACAAATACACTGCCGTCGTCGATTACAGCTACGACGAAGCTGCAGAATAAGCACATTGTCGCCAAGCGCCCTATGGAAGGTGCGGCAGACTTTTTAAGGCAGTCCATGAGCTATGCAAATATAATCATTAACTTAAAAACGCGCCAACTGGACAAGTTGTTTACCTATGCTATTCCCCCTCAATTCAGGGGGAATATTTCGAGTGGGCACAGAGTAGTCGTCCCGTTTGGCCGCGGAGGGTACGTCGACGGCGTCGTCTGGTCGACGACTGAGCAAAGCCCCGACTTTAAAGTCAGACCGATTGCACAAATATTGCCCGATCGCTACGCTTTGTCTCAGTCGCAGCGCATCATCATGCAGCTGTTGCGCAAATACTATATGGCGACCTATCAAGAGGCGTATTTGGCAGTTTTGCCCTCTGTTCAAAAATTAGACAAAATTGTCGTGTATAATGTTATAAGAGCATTTGACGACTACTCGGCGGGGCAAGTGCTAAGCGCCGAACAACTCGCAAATTTCAGCGCGCGACAACTCGCCGAAAAAGTAAACTGCGGAGAGCTCGAAAAGCACTTAACATTTGATTTTAAACACCATAAAAAGACAGTCGAATGGGTAATTAAGCAATACGACGATTTGCCGTCGGCGCTCCAAAAGGTAGCTAAGCGCGCCGTCAAAAAACAGCGCATTTTAAAACACATGGCATATATAGACGCATTGCCGCTGAGCGATTTATGCAAGGCGACGCGGGCGACCCGGCGCGATCTAGTGGCACTCGTCGAAGCCGGGTTTTTTAAGCTCGAAAAGCGCGATTGGCAGTATCAAGCTGCCAGCTGGCAACCGTCTAAACAGTCGGTTGCAGCGCCGCCGCTGAGCGCCGAACAGGCGCGCGTCGTACGAGATTATTTAGCGCAGTCGGAGCCGCGCGCCGCACTTTTAAACGGCGTGACCGGTAGTGGCAAGACGCGCGTTTACATCGAACTCGCCAAGCGCGCCATTCAAAGTGGCAAGCAAGTGCTGATGCTGGTGCCGGAGATTTCGCTGACGCCGCAATTGGTGGCGCGTTTTTCGTCACAGCTAACGTCGGACATTGGTGTGATACATACCTATATTAGACCGACTGATAAAATTGCCGTCTATCAGCGCATTAAGTCGGGCGACATTAAAATAGTCATCGGCGCGCGTTCGGCGATATTTGCCCCCTTTGATAATCTGGGGCTAATTGTGATTGACGAAGAACACGAATACTCCTATAAGTCGGAGACGATTCCGCGCTATCACACCGTTGAATTGGCGCTGGCATTGGCAAAAAAAATGAATATCGATATTCTGCTGGGGTCGGCGACGCCGGCGATTAAGACACATCATCTGGTCGACATCGGCGCACTTAAAGCGCTCTATTTAAAGCGCTCCTTTAGCGGCTCCGAGCTCAGCGACATACAAATCGTCGACATGACGGCGCTGCCGTCCGGCACGACGATATCGGGACCGCTCTACGATGCGATAAAGGGCTGCTTTGCCAAGTCCGAACAGGTGATACTGTTTCACAATCGCAAGGGCTTTGCCCGCATGCGGCAGTGTCACGGCTGCGGTTACGTTCACATGTGCCGCAACTGCGCCGTTCCGATGACCGTATACGACAACGGTCGGCAATTCGCCTGTCACTACTGTGGTTACCGCGAACCGGAAATAGCCGAATGCCCGATTTGCGGTGAACAAATGGCAGATATCGGCATAGGCATTGAACAGATAGAGGCGGAATTACAGCGCTGTTTTGCAGACCGCAAATTTGCCGTCGTCGACGCCGATACGACGCGCAACCAAGTGCGCTATCGAGAACTGTTGCGCGATTTTGAAAGCGGCAAAATCGACGGACTAATTGGCACACAGGTGTTGGCAAAGGGACTCGATTTTGCCAACGTTACGCTGGTCGGCGTGTTGCTCGCCGATCAATTGATACACATGCCCGACTACAACAGTACGGAGCGGGCGTATCAGCTGTTGACGCAAGTCGCCGGCAGGGCGGGGCGCAGTGCGCTGCGCGGACGCGCCTTAATTCAGACCTATCAACCGGAACACCCGCTGTTCGACTATGTAATCAACCGCGATTTCAGTGGTTTTATTAAAGAAGAAAAACGCCTGCGCGACCTGGTCGGGTATCCGCCTTACGTGACGCTATTTACAATTAAAGTTCAGTCAGAGCACAAGTTAAAAGCATTTGAACAAGGTCAGCGCATCTACGAGTTTTACGATAAAAATTTTATAAAGAATCAAATCGATGCCAAAGTGTATCCGCCGCTGGAACCCTATTATGGAAAAATCCGGCAGCAATATCGCCTGCAAATCGTCTTTAAAGTCGCCAAGCGATGTCGCGCTGCGGTGCTTAAGACACTGTATTACGGCATTGTTAAAAACAAATACAATTTAATCGATCCGAGCTGTTGGGTCGATGTAGATTTCGATGGATAGTGAGGAGATAGTATGGCACTGAGAACGATAAGAAAAGATGAAGACCCGATATTGCGCAAAAAGTCGCGCGAAGTCGGCAAATTCGACGACCGTCTAAAGCAGTTGTCGGACGATATGCTGGAAACCATGTACGACGCCGACGGCATTGGCTTGGCGGCGCCGCAAGTCGGCATTTTAAAGCGCTTAATCGTCATTGACTTATACGACGAAAACGGTCCCGGCATTTACGTCAATCCGCAAATCGTCGAGCAGAGCGGCGAACAGTACGAAATCGAAGGCTGTCTGAGCGTCGTCGGCTTGCGCGGCAGAGTAATGCGCCCCAATCGCGTTAAAGTCAATTATCAGGATTTAAACGGCGAACAAAAGACAATTGAAGCAGAAGATTTATTGGCGCGCGCCTTTTGTCACGAAATCGATCACTTAGAGGGCGTTTTGTTCACCGATAAAGCGGAACTGCTGAGCGACGAAGAGCTCGCCGAATTAGAGGCGTAAAATGCGCGTCGTATTTATGGGAACGCCGCAATTTGCAGTGCCGACGCTCGAAGCGCTAATTGCCGGTCACGAAGTCGTCGGCGTATTCACGCAGCCCGACAGACCGGCTGGGCGCGGCAAAAAACTAAATCAACCGCCGGTTAAAAGAGTTGCGCAACAAGCCAATATAGCAGTCTTTCAGCCCGAAAAAATAAACGATTCAGAAATGATCGATCAACTTAATGCGCTCGCGCCCGACGTCATCGTCGTCGTCGCCTATGGGCAAATACTAAAGCGCGACATATTGACCATGCCGCGCTACGGCTGCCTCAACGTACACGCTTCGCTGTTGCCGCGTTGGCGCGGCGCGTCGCCGATTCAAACGGCGATTGTGGCGGGCGACAAGGCGAGTGGCGTGACGATTATGCAAATGGACGAAGGGCTCGATACCGGCGATATGCTACACAGCGTAGCACTTTCGATTGACGATCGCATGACGGCGGGGCAATTGCACGACGCCTTGATGGAAATGGGTGCCAAGGCGCTGCTCGAAACACTAAAGCAGCTGCAATCGGGCACTGCCACAGCAGTTAAACAGGACGATGCAGCGGCGACCTACGCACCGCTAATCGACCGCAAGATGGCGGCAATCGATTGGACGGCAGATGCACAGGCAGTCGTCAATTTAATACGCGGCTACAATCCGTGGCCGTCGGCACATTGTGAATTGGGCGGTGTAAAAATGAAAATTCACCGCGCCGAATGCGTTGCCATCACAGCGTCCGGCAGACCCGGCGAGGTCGTTGCCGTAACGCGCGATTACGTAGATATAGCTTGCACAAATGGCGCAGTGCGCCTATTGGAAATACAGCCCGCCAACAGTAAGCGCATGGAAGTTTCAGCTTACTTGCGCGGTCACGCTGTTGCGGTTGGACAACTGGCGAGCTAACTGAGGAGGTTAGTATGAACGGTTTATACTTTTTTGGATTGTCGAATCCGTTAATTTTGGCGTTGGTCTTTGGTACATTTGTTTGGTCGTTGATTGCGCAGGCGCGCGTTAAATCGGCGTATCATAAGTATTCGCAAATTAGAAATATGCGCGGTTTAACCGGTCACGATGTGGCGCGCTATATTTTAGACAAAAATAATTTGATAAATGTCAGAATAGAACAGGCACAGGGCGTCTTGTCGGATCACTATGACCCGAGGTCGAACACGGTCAGACTGTCAAATGGCGTCTACAACGGCAATAGCATTGCGTCGGCTTCAATTGCCGCGCACGAAGTCGGTCACGCCATTCAATACGCCAACGATTACGGCTTTATCGGCATGCGCAACATATTGTTGCCGGCAGTCGTCGCCAGCTCGCGCTTTGTCGGCATAATCTTTATCGTCGGCATATTGTTGGCGCGTGGCACAATAGGACCGCTCTTAATGGACCTCGCCATTTTACTGTATTTGGCGGTCGTCTTATTTCAGACGATTACCTTGCCAATTGAGTTCGACGCCAGTCGTCGCGCCAAAATCCAGCTCGATGAACTGGGCTTAATCTACGACGACGAAATAAAGGGCGTTAAAAAAGTGCTTTCGGCGGCGGCGATGACTTATGTTGCGGCTTTGGCAGTTACTGTCACGCAATTGATTCGAATGATTTTAATTAGAAACAGTTACCGGGATTAAATATGTATAATTCAGATATTAAGTGGATTGTCAAGAGCATTGTGCAGATTATGATGCGCGGCGGCTATTCGACTATAGTGATTAACCGCCAGCTGAAAGCCGCCAACTTGACGCACCGCGAAGAAAATACGCACCGCAATACCGTTTTGGGGGTCGTCGAAAACTGGCTCTATCTGGAATACCTGTTGTCGCTTTACGTCGACAAAAAAGTGCGCGGCGAGTTAAAGTGCTTTTTAATGGCAGGGCTCTACGAATTGCACTTTACAGATGGCAGAGATAGTCACGCCGTGGTCAACCGCTATGTCGATAGCGCAAAAGTCGACTTCCCTAAAAACGAAAAGTTCGTCAATGCAATATTGCGCCGTTCGCAGCGCGAAGTGCCCGATTTGTCAAAGTTAAAGCCGCTGCGCGCGCTGTCTTTAAAATATTCCTTTCCGGAGTGGTTGATTAAAATGTGGACGGAGCAATACGGGGCGGCGACGACTGAACAAATCATGCGCAACAGTTTGGCGCAGCGCGGCGTATTTTTGCGCGTCAACAGTACGCAAATATCGCGCCGTGCGCTAATCGAGGAACTGTCTGCACATGGCGTCGCGGCAGCTGAGGCAGAATTGCCCAACGCCATCGCCGTTAAATCTTTTGGCGACTGTCGTATGACGGATTTGCCGGCCTTTAAAGCCGGCTATTTTAGCGTTCAGGACTTGAGCGCCATGTTGGTCGGTCATTTATCCGCCGCCAAGCCGGGCGATCAAGTGCTCGACCTGTGCAGTGCCCCGGGCGGCAAAGCACTTGACTTGGCAGAGCGCATTGGCGACGACGGGCACTTAATTGCCTGCGACATTCACGACCACAAGTTAAAGCTGATTGAAGAATCTGCCAACAGATTAAAACTCTGTAACCTGACGGTCGAAAAGTCGGACGCGCGCACATTGCGCACAGATTTTTTGGACCGTTTCGACGTCGTATTGCTCGACGCGCCTTGTTCGGGGCTCGGTACAATCGGAAAAAAGCCGGAGATAAAATATCGAAAATCGATGCAAGATATACAAAAATTGGCAAATATACAACAAAAAATGCTAGAACAAGCGGCTAAGTATGTCAAAGTCGGCGGAAATTTGGTATACTCTACATGTACACTAAATAAAATCGAAAATCGCGATCAGGTAAATCACTTTTTAAGGGCAAACGCCAATTACGCGTTAATCGCGCCGAGCGAGCAACTTGATGTAGTCGTACCGGTCGTCGACGGCGCGGTCGAAATCGTGCCCGGTGCGCAGTGGTCTGATGGATTTTTTATTGCAGTGTTTAAGAGAATAGAATAGGTGATATATGAAATACGGTATTTATACAGCCGAGGGCGATCGTCGTACCAACAACGAAGATTTTGTAATCGCCGATCATGAATTGGGATTATTTATCGTCTGCGACGGCATGGGCGGTCACGCGGCGGGCGAGTACGCCTCGTTGCAAGCCGGCAATTTTTTATTGCAACTACTAAAAGAAAAATTAACGCATCAGTTGACCGAGCGCGAAGTGCTAAGTGTCTTGACTTCGGCAATCGATCGCGTCAATCGGCACATTTATGCGCTATCGCAAGAGGACAGCGCCTATAACGACATGGGCACAACTGCCTTAATGACTTTATTTAGAGACCGACGATTGTTTATTTGCCACGTCGGCGATTCGCGCGCTTATCTGGTCGATAGCAGCGGTGCAAAATTGCTAACGCGCGACCAGAGTTACGTGCAAAAACTAGTCGAAGAGGGGCAAATAACTGCCGAAGAGGCGCGCATTCATCCCAAGCGCAATATTATATTGCAGGCGATTGGCAGCAATCAAAAGCTCGATCCGGAGTTGTTGGTAAGAGACTATACGAGTGATCAAGTCGTCGTTCTGTGTTCGGACGGCGTGAGTGACGCTTTAACTGAAGACGATATTTATAACGTAGTAATGGCTGCCCAGGACAACCAAGCGGCGGCGCGTCAATTAGTAGAAATGGCATTCAATAAGGGGAGTCGCGATGATTCGACTGCAGTTGTCGTCGGCGATCTGGCATTAATAAGTAGTAGGGTGAACAAATGATAGGAAGAAAATTAGCGGATCGTTATGAAATAATTGAGCGCATCGGCGATGGCGGCATGAGCACTGTGTACCGCGGACAGTGCCACGTTTTAAATCGACCGGTGGCAATAAAAATATTAAAAGATGAGTTTGTCGACGACAAAGTCTTCGTCGATCGCTTTGACCAGGAGGCGAAGTCGGCGGCGAGTATACAACACGCCAATATCGTCAACGTATTTGACGTCGGCGTCGAAGACGACATTCACTATATCGTCATGGAATTGCTCAGCGCGCGCACCTTAAAAGACTTTATCCAAGAGCAATCCGTCTATTTGAGCACAAAGGAAATTGCGCGGATTGGCTTGCAAATTGCCGAAGCGCTACAAGTTGCGCACGACAAGGGCATTGTGCACCGCGATATCAAGCCGCAAAATATATTAATGACGGAAGATGGTCACCTCAAAGTGGCGGATTTTGGCATTGCCCGGGCGGCGACGCGCTCGACGATGATTAATACGAAAGAGGCAATTGGCTCGGTGCATTATTCTTCGCCAGAACAATCGCGCGGCAGCGTGGTCGACAAGCGCACCGACATTTATTCGCTCGGCATATTGCTTTACGAATTGGCGACCGGGCGCGTGCCGTTTGAAGGCGACACGCCGATTGCAGTGGCGTTAAAACACTTAAAAGAAAATCCGGTGCCGCCGCATTTGATAAACGTACATCTCAATCCGGCACTTGAGCGGTTAATTTTAAAGTGTATCAGTAAAGAGCCGATCAATCGCTATCAAAACGTCTTTGAAATCATAGAAGTGTTGGAAAAATTGCAGCGCAATCCCGAGGAAGAAGTAGTCGTTGCCGAACCGGTAAAAGAAGAAGCGACCTTTGCGACCAAAGGCTTGCCAAAGCTGCCCGAGGACAGTTACGCGGATCCCTATTTGGAAATCAATGGCGAAGACGACGAAAAGGCGTCGAAGATTGCCATAAAACCGCTCTTTATCGTGGCGGCAATTCTGGGCGTCGTCGTCGCACTCGCCATGTTGGCAGCCACTTTTGACGTTCCGCTGCAACCGATTAAGCAGCAAGAAAACTACTTTGAATTGATTAGCATCGAAAAAATGGACTACGCCGATGCGGTCGAAGCGCTCGCCGAAAAAAACTTGACGTTGGAAGTAACAGAACGGCGCTATTCTGACGAACTGGCAAAAGAACAAATTATTTCACAGCACCCCAAAGAAGGTACTATGGTAAAACCGGGGCAAGAAATAGCTGTTGTCGTCAGCAACGGTCCAAAGCTAGAAGAATTGCCCAACTTACAGGGCAAGACGATTGAAGAGGCAAATGTCATCCTCGGCAATATCGGCGCAAAACTGGGCAAAACGGATAAAGAAATCAGCACAATCGAAGAAAATCTAATCATTTCGCAGGACCCAATTGCCGGCACGGCGATTCAAAAGGGAGCAATCGTCAACATCGTTATCAGTTCCGGAGAAGAAGTGGCAACGGTAGCAATGCCCGACTTAAAGGGCAAGAGCAAAGACGAGGCGCTGCAACTGTTGACGCAGAACAACTTGGTCTTCGGCGAAATTGGCACTGAATACAGTGAAACCGTCAAAGAAGACTACGTCATTTCGCAGTCGGTTGAAGTCGGCACAGAATTGGACGAAAAGTCAATTGTCGACTTCGTCATCTCGCTCGGCATCGATCCGGCAACGGTCTCGGCGCAAATTGGCGACACTAGCCAAAACGGTTCAACTAAGACGTTTAGAGTACCGCTGTCGAGCGCCAAAGAGGCGCAGGCGGTCGAAGTTAAAAAAGTAGTCGACGGCGAAGAACAGTTGCTTTACGGTAAAGTTCACCGCCTCGAAGAAAAAATAGTCGTCTTAAATATAAAAGGCGAGGGGCAACAGACATTGCGTTTTTATATTGATGGCAGTTTAGTAGACGAAAAAGTTGTCGATTTTTCGGGAGAGTGATTTCAATAGAAGGCATTATCTACAAATTATTAGGTGGTATTTATTACGTCAATTGCGCTGAAAAATCCTATGCATGCAAAGCGCGCGGGCTATTCCGACTGAACGACATCAAGCCGTTGGTGGGCGATCGCGTAATCGTCGAACCCGATCAGTTTGAAGACGACAAGGGTTACATAGTAGAAGTGTTGGACAGGCGAACGCAATTGGTCAGGCCGCCGGTCGCCAACGTCGATCAGGCGATAATTGTGGTGGCGACTAAAAACCCCAAGCCGAACGTCGTATTGCTCGATAAAATGTTACTGTCTTGCGAAATTGCCGGCGTCAATCCGGTAATTATCGTCAATAAATCCGATTTAAAAAAGAATGCGAAATTGCCCTCAATTGTAGAAATTTATGCTACGACGGGCTATCCAATAGTGGAGACCAGTGCGACGCTTTCACTGCGCCTCGCCGAGTTGACCGACATATTAAAGGGTCATGTATCGGTCTTTGCCGGGGCGTCGGGGGTCGGCAAGTCGACGCTGTTAAACGCACTGATTCCGGAAATTGATCTCGCCACCGGCGTGGTCAGTACAAAGATTAAGCGCGGCAAGCACACTACGCGGCACACCGAGTTAATTCGACTGCCGCAAGGTGGCTACGTGCTCGACACGCCCGGCTTTACGTCGCTGGATATTAGCGGCGTGAGCAAATACGATTTGGCGCAGTACTTCCCGGATTTACAGGCGCATGCCGAAAACTGTCGATTTGACGACTGCTTGCACTTAAAAGAACCGGACTGCGCCGTTTTAAAAGCGCTAAAAAACGGAAAAATACACGAGAGTCGGCATCGCTCATATGCGATGATAATGGAGGGGTTACAGAGCTGAGGAATACTGTCATCTCGAATGCTTATGCCTTTGTCATTTCGACTGACCAAAGGGAGTCGAGAAATCTCAAGCCGTTTGTCATTTCGACTGACCAAAGGGAATGGAGAAATCTCAAGCTCTTGTCATCCCGACCAATTCCAACTTTACTGGAGGACACATGAAAATACTATCACCATCAATACTATCTGCCAACTTTGCAGATTTACTAACAGACGTCAAGCGCGTCGAGGCGGGCGGCGCACACTGGTTACATATCGACGTCATGGACGGGCACTTCGTACCCAATATCAGCTTTGGACCGGTCGTGATGAAATCGCTTAGACCGCATACAAAACTGTTTTTTGACGTTCACTTAATGATTGAAAACCCGCAAGATTACATTGAGGCCTTCGTCGCGGCGGGCGCCGAGATGATCGTCGTACATCAAGAGGCGTGCCGTCACTTACATCGCGTCGTGCAGGCGATAAAAGCGAGCGGCGTTCAAGTGGGCGTATCGCTCAATCCGGCGACGCCAGTGGCGCAGCTAAAAGACATTTTACACGAACTCGATATGGTATTATTGATGTCGGTCAATCCGGGTTTCGGCGGTCAAAAGTTTATTGAGCACACCTATAGCCGCATAAAAGAACTCAAGGCGATGATAGAAGCGCGTTCCCTAGAGACAAAAATTGAAATCGACGGCGGCGTCAACTTAGACAATGCTGCCGAATTAATTCGCTGTGGTGCCGACGTGTTGGTGGCGGGCTCAGCCGTGTTCGGCGCGGAAGACGTCGAACAGCGCATAGCCGATTTTTATAAAGAGATGGCACTATGATAGTGGCAATATGTGTAAATGGCGATTCGACAGATCGCCATTTTTTAAAGCGAGAACTCAGCGCGGTCGATTACATTATCGCCGCTGACGGTGGCATGTATCACTTAGACGCCATTGGCGTCGTGCCCGATGTGTTGGTGGGCGACCTCGATTCCTATACAGTCGACAACGGGCAATTGCCGGGCGATTTGAAGGTTATTAAACTGCCCTGCGAAAAAGACTTGTCGGATTTAGAATTTGCCGTTCAACTGGCAATCGAAAAAGGCGCAACCGAAATCAGATTGTTCAACGCGCTGGGCGACCGGCTCGACCACACCTTAACCAATCTCAACGTACTAATGCAAATAAAAAAAAGCGGCGCCAAGGCTATGTTAATCGCCGAAAACCAGCGCCTGTTTTGCGCGCAGACAATCCAACACCTCGACGGCATAAATGGTCAAACCTTCTCTATTTTGCCGCTAACCGATTTGGCGGGCGTTTCGATAAAAGGCGCTAAATATCCCTTAGACAATCACAATGTTAAGCACTACAGTTCGCTGTGCCTTTCCAACGTCGCAATAGAAAACCGCGTCACGATAACCATTCAAAGCGGCGACGCATTTATAATTGTCAATGAGTAATATAGACAATATGTCATCTCGACTGAAGTGCAAAGCACGTAATGGAGAGATCTCGTTTTTAATTTGTCTTGTCATGTCGACCAACGTGGAGACATCTCGCCTTTGAATTTGCCTTGTCATTTCGATGTTACCGGAATTATCCGGACGCGACTTTAGGAGCGGTGTTTACGAAGTAAACATAATTACATAAGTGCGAAGCACGAAATGGAGAAATCTCGGTTTTTAATTTGTCTTGTCATGTCGACCAGCGTGAAGACATCTCGCTTTTGACTTTACTTTTTCTGCCTGAGCGCATCCTTTTCAATTACCAATTCGTTCAGGGTATTTTAGATATTTTGCAATAAATTAGTATTTAACCCATATTATTCTCCAAAAAATTCACAATGTTAAGATGTTTTATACCATCTCTGCTAAAGTCAAATTCGTCCATTGATAGGACTAATTTGGGGAACATGTCATCTACTTTTTTTAAATTATTAAATTCTCTATCAATTGTTTCTTGGCTGGCGAGCAAATAACAAACTTGTACATATAATTTCTCACCAAATTTTTCGCAGATAAAGTCAATTTCAGAATCGCCAATGCGACCAATAGTTATATCATAGCCTCTTTTAGACAGTGCGTTATAGACGATATTTTCTAATACCAACCCAATATCGCGTTGGTTATTTTTAAACAGGGCTTGTCTTATGCCGTGATCGACGAGGTAGTATTTATCGTAGATGGTAAGTAGGCGTTTGCCAACCAGGTCGTTTAGCGCTACGCTATTGAGCAGAAAGGCTTCTTCGCAGGCGTGCACGAAATTTAAAATCGTTTCCGGTGCGGCTTTTCTGTTTTCACTTTTTAAAAATTTAGATAAACGCGATGCACTAAATGGCTGACCAATTTGATTGATAAAGTAGTTTATCAATCGTTCCAGTAAGGCGACATTTCTAATATTATTGCGCAAGACGATATCTTTGATAATAACGGCTTTGAAGATGTCGTTTAAATACTGCATCGACGCAGCTTCATCGTAGTTTAATTGCGATAAAAATGGCATGCCACCAAAGTGAATATACTTTAAAAAAGCATCTCTCTTAGTTGTTTTGGGGTGAGATAGCGTATACGCTTGATAAAATTCGTTAAAGTCAAAGGGTTGTATTTGAAATTCGATATATCGACCGGCAATATAGGTAGCGAGCTCACCTGATAACAAATGGGCGTTTGACCCAGTGATATAAATATCGCAGTCAATGCTAACCCTCCAAGAATTAACTATTCTCTGCCAGTTATCTAAATCTTGTATTTCATCAATAAAAATATAAAGTCGGGCGTCTATTTCTCTTTGTTTTTTGACAACGTCATCGTGAAGTGAAATGCTATTATTTAAAAAATGCCGATTTGCCATATCTTCTAAGTTGTAGTAGATTATTTGCTCTTCGTCTATGTCTTTAGCGTAGAGCAGGTCTTGTATCTGCTTTAGTAAAATTGACTTACCGCAACGCCTTAAACCAGTAATAACCTTGATTAAGTCTTTATCGATAAAGGGCTCTATTCTATTTAGATAATCTTGACGAATAATCATAATAACCTCCAAACCGAGCTTTTAAAGCACTAGTATTAACAATTCGGTTATAAATATTTTATCAGTTACAATTTATAAAATCAATAAAAATAAAATTTTATCATTTATAAATTATAAAATCAAAATAGATATAAGGATTATTGCGCAGCAATCATAAGATGGGCTGCGTTTTTCTGGGTGTGGAGTAAGAAATTGAGAGATCTCGCTTTTGAATTTTTCTTGTCATGTTGACCGATCCACTTGTCATTTCGATGTTACCGGAAAAATATCCGGACGCGATTTTAGGAGCGGTGTTTACGAAGTAAACATAATTACATAAGCGCGAAGCACGAAATGGAGAAATCTCGGTTTTTAATTTGTCTTGTCATGTCGACCAGCGTGAAGACATCTCGCATTTAATGGATTTGACTTTGCACTTTCATGTCATTTCGCCTTTGTATTTGCCTTCCCCGACTAACGTTCATCGCTTTACCCAATATTTTGAATCAACTCCAGAATAATGCCATCGGGGTCCTTAAAGTAAATCGCCTTACTTTTGCCAAAACCATAATTAGTAGAATCGAATAATTGCGGTTTTGACAGTATCTCCACGCCATGCGCTTGTAAGTGCGCAAACCACTTATCAATATCGTCGACCTCAAAACAAAGTTCCGAAATAGACGTTTTAAACAAAGACGCCCTATCTTGAGCAATTTCTTTATTGACAAACTGAATGAGCTCAACTTCCGGTCCGCCTTGCTTTGTCTTTAAATAAGCAACCCTAACAGTTAAGTTATCATCGGCAAATAAAAGGTCAGTTTCACGACCTTGCATTGTCATTTCACCGACATAATCGAGTTTTAGTACATCCTTATAAAATGCTACCGACCGCTCTAAATCAATAACAGTTAAACCAATATGGGCGATAGTTTTCATAATTTCCTCCATTTTTGGATATAAAGTTCTATATTTATTATTAAGGTTTAACGTTTTAATATGTAGCCGAAGCCCTGCGCATTTTTACTGCCCAATCCACAATAAAGTGCGGTTTGCAGTAGTCTTTTATCGCCTTTTAGTTGGCAATGAAATTGGTAACCGATTATCGGCGTTTGAATTCTACCATTTTTCGTTGTTTTAATATATTTTTTTCTTATTTTGTGGCAGTTTGTTATATTGCGAATTTCCAGCGTGGCATCGTCGATTATATCTTTGTGCAGCGAATTGTGTTTATCGATTAAGTTTTTTTTGACAATTGGTAAAAATTCGCTAGCTTTTGGCGAATAAAAGAGTCTCTTTTTTCTGCCATCAGTATGTACAGTACGATCGACTACAATTGGTGAAGCGGTTGTAATATTAAGTGAATCACCTTCAAATGTACTGTTTACAACTTGTATATCTTGGCAAATCAATAGACGGTGCCCGTATACAATAGGTGATTCGTAAAGTGCATGGCAAAAATTGGGTATAATTTCATGTAAGGCAGTGGCAAAGTAAAAACTAAATTGCTTACCGTAATTTACTGTATCCCTAGTAATAATGTCTTTTTCAGTTACAATATCAGAAAAACAAAAATGACGAAACACTTTATCGTTGTATTGGTAGGTGTCTTTGTGAATATGTTCCGCGCCGATGGATTGTAGTTTTTTATAAATAAAGCCCTGCATTACACGGATGTTGTTTTCGTCAAAAATCAAGTCTTCGTTACAGTTGAATGATAGTTTTAATTGCATATAATGTCCTTATTGATTTTGGGGTTAGGTAATAATTTGCTAGTGTATAATTGAATTATGTTCGATTTGAGCATAAATACAAGTTGTTCTATAATATTTCTATAATAAAAATATATTTTTTTTGTTTTATTATTGTAGATAATAGTTTATAATATTACTTAGTGACTACGCAAGGGGAAAGTTATGGCATATAAATTAAAGATTAAATTAAAACAAGAAACGCCTATGTTACACTTTCAGAGTGAACAGCCTGGCGCGATTATCAGAGGTAGCGATTTAAAGCCTCGCCTTGATAAATTCTTAGAAAATAAACTGCCAAAAGACATTGAATGCGCCAAAGATTATAAAGTTAAACTTTGGGTGGAAGGTACAAAGCTTAAAACCATACTAAAAGGTAATACATTAAATATTGCTAAAACTAGTAAAAATATTAATTACAAAGAAATATTGAATTATTCATCAGATATTAACTTGGAAATCATTTGTTTTAATGAGGATATACTAAATGTAATTAAAGATAATATTTGTGCTTTCTTTGCATTACATAACTTTGGCAAAAGACAAACAAAGGGATTTGGTAGTTTTACTGTTGAGTCAATTAATGGCGAAGAAATTAACTATCAATAGAAGGATGAAAAACGCAATGAGTAATAGTATGCGGACAATAAATATTGAAGATATATTAAAAACAATTGCCAATGCAACTGATTTTGATATTTGGTATAAAAAAATAGAAGGCTCGAAGGATGATTACAATTTATTTTATAATGAAGTAGCTAACTTTTATAGTGCGCTAAAAACAGGTAAAGAACCTTACATTCTTGATGAAAAATATTGTAATCATAAAAATGAACGGCAATTTTTTCGTCAAAAGAAATACCTGCTTTGTAATTACGATGAATCGGAAAAGGTTAGTGGTATTGAAAAATGTTTTAGAAAGACGTTGCTTGCTTATGCGCCAAACTTTTCATATAAGTCAGGGAAATTCTATAATTTTGTGCTCAAAATAGATGATATCAGTTCTTCTCGCGCCAGTATTGAATTTAGAAAACTCGCTGATTATATTATTATCTTAGTGGGCGAGCCACCGGAAAAAATAAGAAATGCAGAGATGGCAATAGAATTAAAAATAAATAAAGAGGAATATGTTTCTAAAGGACAAGTTGGCGTTAATCAAACAATAAGAGTTAAAGAATTAGTTGAAAGTTTTATCAAAAATTATACTGATGAAAACAGGGGGAAGCCATTTAATGACTACAAAAAATACAGACCAAAAGTATCTTTGCGGTATTACAATAGGACCAATATACGAAACAATTAAAAAGGCAAATTCGCCAATTTCGCTGTGGTATTCTAGCATTTTGTTCTCGTATATTTGTTTTGAACTATTAGAAGCATTAAATAAAGCACCTTTTGAACTGTCAATTATTAGCCCTGTGCCAGCAAAAGAAGATAGCCCTGTGCCAGTAAAAGAAGATAGTCCTGCACCAGAAAAAGAAGATAGTCCGGCGTCAGTAGAAGAAAAAAAACAGAGTGCTAACAGCACAGATTCTCTATTGACCAAAAATTTCAGACAGGGCATCGGTGTATTTCCCGATCGCATAATTTTTACTATAACAGGTGAACCGGATATTATTAAACGCCAACTAGATAAAATTTTACTTGAAACTAAAGCAAAATTTGCCAAAAAAATATATGATAACTTGCAAAAAACAGATTGTAGAGATGAATTTTCGCCGGAAAATGTGCACTGTTATTTTAATTACTATTTACAATTTCACTATTATTTTGAACCATGTAATAATGATATTACTGGTAAAAAAATACTTGCCATACAAAGCAAACTTAGCTTTATTGAAAACTCAAAGACCTTTAACACTCAAATTCGCAAAGGTGAAGATTACTTAATAAGGCTTTATCATGGTCCCGATAAAAATGAGAATAAAAGGCTTAAGCAATCTAGTGAGGTGAAAGAATATAAAGAAGAAAACACAAATATGTCAAAGGAAAACCCTGACAATTTAGAAAAAATCGACAATTATGCGGCTATTGCCAGTAAGGCAGAAGAAAATCTAAAAATTGGCAACTATTTTGCCATGGTAACAGCTGACGGCGATAATTTTGGTGCGGCTATTGGTGAAATGAGTGCAGCTAAATTAAGCGATTTTTCGGTCAAGTTATCAGCGTATTGTGGAGCAGCCGCTGAAGTTATTAAAGCGTATGGCTGCCCAGTTTACTATGTTGGTGGTGATGATCTTATGTTTTTAGCGCCACTTAAAAATAATGACAAGACCCTATTTCAGCTATGTGAAGATTTAAATAAACTGTTTAAAAAGTCTTTTAAAGCACATGAAGTGAGTGGCAAACCTGTTAGCTTAAGCTTTGGCATTTCAATTCAGTATAAAAAGTTCCCACTTTATGAAGCGTTGGAAATTGCCAATGCCATGCTAGCTCAGGCGAAGTCGTCTGATATTATTGCAGGTAAGGCTAAAACGGCACTGCATTTATTTAAGCACAGTGGTAAGGGCATGGGAATCGTATTTAAAAATGAGATGCTAGAAAAGATAGATAAACTTGTTAAAGTGGCATTAGATCAAAGAGAATATTTAGTACGCGCTATTATTTATAAACTGCCGCAGTTTTCACCATTATTTGAAAGCGCTTATAACAATAATAAGTGCGCCAATGTATTGTTTGATAATTTATTTGATGACTTTGGGGTAGAACTTTCGGCAGGCTTTGACGAAGCGATTAAAGAATTTTATAGCTACATAGACCGTGAAATGATTTCTGCTAGATGTAGTAAAGCAGATGATAGTGCTTTCTTTTATTCACATGATAATTTATTGTTTGACAAATTACTATCGCTAATCGTCGTTTTAAAAATTGCTAAGTTTTACATAGAAAGTGGTGACAAAAATGAGCAATAATAGTGGTACCAGTTATTTAGTTAAATTAAAACCACTAGAGCCTTATTTTTTAGGTGGTGAACGCAATTACAATTACTTGGGCGTTGGGCCAGAAAAATATAATTATTTGATTAAATCACAAACTGTGCCAAGCCAGACGACTTTGTTAGGCGCACTGCGCTTTGCGATATTGCAGGCATTTGGCGTTTTAAAAAGTGGTTTTGACTATAATACTGATGAAAAAAAGATACTCAATCAATTAATTGGTAAAAAAAGTTATGCGTATGGCGGCAATTTTGATTGTGGCATTATCAAGCGCATTTCGCCGTTGTTTTTGATGGCGGGCAATCAAAAATACATCAAAACACCATTTAATCATATCGTCAAAGAATCAAGCTATCAGCCATTTGCTACAGAATTAGGCGCATATTCGTCATTGGGTGATCAGATTATTATTGCTCAAAAATTTAATGCAAAAACAGAAATTGCAGATAGTTATGTTAATATCGAAGATAAAACAATTGTCGACAATTTGTTTTCTGAACACCTGAAAACGCGCATTCATAAGCGACACGGCAATAATGATGGAGAAAGCTATTTTAAAAAGGCATCAATTGCTTTAAATGCCAATTACTGTTTTGCCTTTTACGCAAAAATTGATGATGGCTTAAAAATCGAAGGGGATAATTTTGAAGGTGTTAGTAAAAAGGCTAATGTAGTCTTTTTAGGTCAAGATAAATCGGCGTTTCAAATTTCTTTTGAGAAAAAAGAAAGTAAAAGCTTTTATACTAGCGTAAAAAGATTAATTAGTAATGGCAATAATCGCCGAGTTTACTATGCGCTATCTGATATTGTGCTCAATGATGTCATCAGTTATAATCAAACGGCAATTGTGCGCACTAAGCAGAGCCGCTTTATGACGACTGAACGGAAAACTAAGTTGAATGGTCGTTATAGTCTTAGCAATCAGCTGTATACTATGGTAGCAGCTGGCAGTGTGTTTTATGGCAGCAATCCACTTTGTTTTAATAAAGATGAACAAAAAATTGGCTTAAACTACATTATAGAGAAAAAGTAAGGAGATCAAATGAAAGCAAAACTATTTTCGTTAAATTGTTTAACCAATATGCACGTTGGCACGGGCGACTATAGCGTTAGCATTATCGATAATGAAGTGTCGCGCGATGTTGTCGACAACGCCCCCAACATTAATGGTTCGGGTGTAAAAGGGGCACTGCGCGAATATTTTGACAGTCATATTAATGATGCCAGCCGATGTACTGAAATATTTGGCGGAAAACGCATTAAAAACAAAGAAGAAAATAAAACTGAAACCGATGGAAAAGATGAAAAAGATTCAGCCGTACAGGGAAAGTTGAAGTTTTTTAGTGCCAATTTATTAGCGCGTCCCGTTCGAGCAAGTGGTGGCGAGCAACCATACTACTTAGTGACTACAAAGACATTGGTTCAGCGCTTTAATCAGCTTTGTCAAGCGCTTGGCATTGCCAATTCAATCAATTTAGATAGCAACAATAAAAAAGAAATAAATATTGAGGGAGAACCTATCGAAGAACCTGTAATAGATATTTGGGGTCAACAAGTGTATATAATATCTGAGCAAACATTCAATGATTTCGATTTGCCAGTGGTGGCGCGAAATCAGGTTAAGCGCGAAGCGATTGGCGAAAGAGAAGCGGTCAGGGGTAACCTTTGGTTTGAAGAAATTGTGCCCTATAACAGCTTGTTTTACTTCTTTGTTTTAGCCAATGATGGTGATGAAGCTTTACTAAATGATTTTGTGAGCGCAATTAATGGAAAAGTCGTTCAGTTTGGTGGCAATGCTTCAGTTGGTTATGGCTATACAGTGCTAGCTGATAAAACTGAACAGAAAGGGGAAAAGTAATGGTCGATAAAAAGAACATAGATGCTTTAATACCTGCGGCTGTAAAGGCAATTGAAGCGTGTATTCTTGACAATGGTGAAGTCAGCAGTGTTTATCGCAATTACTTGGCTTCTTTTGGCACAGTCGCCCGTTTTAGTGGCATTAAAACAGCAGTAGCCGTTTATTCAAAAGATGCAGCTAAAAGTAAAGAGGACAAGGGTCAAGTGATTAATATGGTTTATTGCGTACTTAAAGAAGAAGTCAGATCTTCTGATAATGATTCTAATGACGGAAAAAACCAAGAAGAAAATCAACTTGGTATAGAATTGCTTGAATATATCAAAAAAGACGAAAAACGTGCCAAAGATCGCATTATCGAAGCCGCAATTGCCATAAAAACGGCACTTAATCTATTTAAGCAGGTTGATACGGCTGATAGTCAAGGAGCAAATAATGGCAACTAAAACAGCTAATTTACACTATTTCTATTATCGTGATTATTATAGCAAAGATTGTTTAAAGGATAATGAATTGAGAAGTATTAATGAGGCACTATACAATTATACCTTTCAAGGAGCTGAACACTTTGCTAACAAAAATATTAAACAGGTACGTAATTGTAGCTTTAGCTTAGTTACACTCTACCCAGGGGTGTTAGTTGGCATGGGGTATGAACACGGCAAAAGAGCAAATGATGGCAATAGCTTTATTGAAGCGGGGTTTAGCTTTGATTATGTATCGGGGCTACCTTATATTCCGGGGGCATCAATTAAGGGTATGCTGCGTTCTTACTTTGTCCATCGCGAATACATTCAAGATTTATTAAGAGATATTGAAGCAATTGGAAAACAAGAAGAGTTATTGCCAGAGGTATTAGTAGAACTCGAGCTCAATCTATTTGAAGCGAACGACGTCTATCTTGACGCTTACCCAGTAATCGTGGGTACTGACAGTAAAAGGTTAAAATTGCTCAATAATGAAGTCATTGCGCACCATGAAAATCAGTTTGGCAAAATCAATGTCAATAATTTAATTAAAATACGCCCTGAAATTACAATTGAATTCAGTTTTATTTTAAATGATTCATCTTATCAAAATAAATCAATTTCAAAAGATCAAAAATTAGAATTGTTCAAAAAAATTATGCTCGATATGGGCATCGGCGCGCGAACTAATGTGGGTTTTGGAAAATTAAAGGAGAAGAAAAATGTCTGAACAGAATAATAATAAGCTTGCTGAAGAAAAGACAAATGAAACTAATAAAACAGATGTTTACAGTTATCATACCTTTATTTTGCCGTTTTACTATGGTAAAAAAGGCAATGTAAAGGCGATTGATGACACGATATTTAACGATAATTTACAAATAAGTGAATATTTGGAAGCCTGCGATTGTTCGGAGTGTTCTCATGGAAGTGACAATGTTACTTATGATGTCAAAAGCTACTTTAGATATGGAAGTGATAATGTTGCTTATAATGTCAAAAGTTACTTTACAGAAAGCGCCAATAAGTTGGTTTGTTCTAAAGGACAATTAGTAAAAGTTTACACATTAAAAGAGCAATATCAAGAAGGTAAATTTATTATAATAAAGTCAAAAAAAGGGGAAGATAAAGAGAAATCAAAAGGAAAAATAGAAGAAGGGGAATCAAAAGGTAAAACAGAGGGAAAGTATAATTTAGATATTTTTAACATTAAATTAAAATTATATAAAAATGGAGTTGGCTTATTAATTTATGAATTAGAAAATAGAGATAAAAAGTCTTTAGACGATGTCAATCGCATTAATGAATTTGGGCGCAGGATTCGCGCGCCATTTTTAAATGCTGAGGGTCAATGTCATTTGGTCGCTAAACAAATAGAAATTCAGTTTAATTCAAATGAAACGAGAATTACGTCCACCTTTATAAAAGATAAAACAGAAAAAGAAGAAAATGCAGAAAATGAGAATACGAAAAAGCTTGACGAAAAACATATCCCTCAGGTGGTTAAGAAACTTATTTTTAGCGATAATGCCGATTTGATAATTGAGGCAGTTGATGATGATAGAATGTTCGTCTGTTGCATGGTAAAAGATAATTATTGGTCAAAATTAATAGCTGATAAGAAAACGTGGAAAAATTTTAGTGATTATCAGAAAGAGAAATTATATAAATTAGCTTATATAGAGGGAGATTGTAGCTGCCAAAGCGATAAAATGATAGACCAGATTATGGATAGAACGATGTATGACAGATGGATAAAGTATGGTACTTGCGATTTTATTACTAATCATTCGTTTGTTAGATTAACGTCTAATATTGACGCAATTATTGATTCAGTCATTAACCCTTTTCTCTATCAGTATGTTGAATTTGCTGCCATTGCATTATTGCAAAGGGCAACAATTAAAAAAGTTCAAGATAATTTAGGTGATATTAATGACTATACGAATAGCTTGTTTAAAAAACAGAAAATCACAGAAGTATCAGAGTATTACTCGAAACAAAAGTCGCGTACGCTAATGGGCAAGATCACCTTTCAAGAACAGGGCGATGAAGAGTATAAAATTATTAGGCAAGAACTTGACATTGATGCTATGAAAACGGAATGTGATAATCACTTATCAGCATTGTATAATCATTTTTATTCAGAGCAACAGCGAGGTACGAATATCGTAATAATAAGGCTTACAATTGCTGTTTTATTATTAACGTTTATGACGATCGTCAACGGATTATGTAGTTCAACAAATTGTTTTTGTTTTATATTTAAGGGTCTAGTAGGCTTGTTTTCAATTGTAATAATGATTAAATATTTTAAATTATCTGGGGTTAATTCTTTTAGAGATATTTGGAGTTATTTTATGAAAAATTAAGCTAAACGAATTGTGTTTTTACTAATGTTAGAATATCCGTTTGCGATAATCTAATTATTCGTTTTTGAGATAGAATACATTTTTTTAAGTTGCTATTTTGAATCTCTTTGTGATTTAAAGAGAATAAAAAAAATATCGCAACTGTTCAGTCGAAAGGTACTACTTTGTGTCATCTCGACCGAAATGCTAGTGAAGCAGAGAAATCTCGTATTTAAAACCCGAGATTTCTCGACTTTTGCAATATGTTTATTCCGTAAACACCGTTCCTGAGGTCGCGTCCGAATAATTCCGCTAACATCGAAATGATAACTTGATTGAATAGCTATAAAATAAACTTAAAACACTTTGGGAAAAATGTACATCGATTGGCTGTTTGCCAAAAATATAGTAACTATTCAGTCAACTAGCTAAAGAGCAATTGAACAGACTGATTATTAATAGCCGCCTTGATGGCGTGATAAGCATTAATGCCTTGTTTTCTAGCGG
>PDWJ01001841.1_pt1 | contig 27258 bp, 19 predicted proteins | sample 1430881 | NCBI WGS metagenome assembly PDWJ01 (sample SAMN01162460, study PRJNA174530) | Oral metagenome, whole genome shotgun sequencing project. | biome: Marine environment; feature: Marine mammal; material: Swab sample of the gingival sulcus; isolation source: swab sample of gingival sulcus...
ATCGAATTCCGGTTTCACCCCAAACAGTATTGGCTCGGTTTCTGGATAAGCTCTACGACACTTTTGGGGCTGGCAGTGTTTTGGCTGATCTCCAGAAACAAGGATCTGACAACCCCCTCAACACGCGACAGTAGATGAGAAAAGTTTACGACCTGTGCCAATGAAATATAGAATATCGCTCGCAAAAAAGAGACATCTCTATTCCGAACATCAGATGCATGTCGAGAACAGGACATTATACGTCGTAAACGATTCACATGATATCATTTTTTACTCACCTTACGCAAAGACACGTATTATCGTCTCTCACCGCGTAAGGTGAGATTTTTGAGACAAAAATTAACATTTTGTTATGAAATACCTTCCATTCTTACCAAAATTCATTTGTACAGGTAGAAAGTTTATCCTGCCGTCCAGATGGTTTTCGCGTCGGACTCTATCATTTTTTATCGATCGAGTCCTGTCCTTCGTCGTTCGTTGGATGATCTATATGGCTCTGGCCGTCTTGCTGGCTGCAGCCTTTCTCAACATCCAATACGGAATTGACCATATTTCGATGATTGCAGTATTTTCAGTGGATGAGGCTTTCGCCATTCAGCTCGTCTCACAAAATTTGCAGCAGAATCGACTCGATCCGCAGGGTTTTTATAACTACGGTTACTTTTATCACTCTCTCGTGTTTTATACGGCTGCATTCCTGGGAAATCTAGGTTATAAGATTGATGGGCGTCTTTTGGCCTATCTGTTTCGTTGGATTTCGCTCGCCTCATATGGATTGTTGCTCTTCCTGGGCTATAAACTTACGAAACTCCTGACGAGAGATCGGCTCTTCTCTCTCTGCACAACGCTATTTTTGGCCTCTGTGCCTGGGGTGTATTCCTGGGCGCAGCAAACACATCCCGATATGCTTCAAGCTGTCCTGGTCACCGCCGCGGCCTATGTCGCCTGCCGACGGCATAATTTGATCCATGTTATCGGCGCAACGCTCATCGCAGGATTGGCCTTCAGCACGAAATATACGGGTATTTTTATCTTTCCTTTTGTCGTTCTTCCATATCTGTTCAGCGAAATCGAGCGAGAACACCAGAAAAATGGCACATTTCAGTTGAAGGACTGGGGAAAGATGCTTTATATTGCTATCGGTATGAGTGTTGTCTTTGTGAGTGTCTGGCTCATTACCAACCCGACAGTTCTTCAGAATTCCTCTGAGGTTCTTAAGGATATTCTCTTTGAAAAGCGCCACGTCTCCTGGGGCGATGGTCGAGCAGAACCGAAAAATCCTCTCTTGTGGCTCTCATTGCTTTTTCATCAGTTCGGTGTCGCTGGGAGTATGTTGCTGTTGCTTGGGATTGCAGTATTGATAGGGGTTCTCATAAAAAAGACATTCCGCCGACGCTCATTATTTTGCGATCCTGTCGAGCGTAACCTGCTTATGCTGCTGCTGTACAGCAGTACAGGACTCGCGTATTTAATGTTTCAGGTGAATCTGAGGCAAGATCGCTATATTCTGCACCTTATTCCGATTCTGGTAGTGCTGGGGTTCGTCGGCTTATATCGCTGCATCCACGATTCTGCCATTCTGAAGAAAAGAAAAAATTTGTTCTCGGTCGCTCTGCTGGTGATAATCTTACCTCTCTGTCCGGCGACGATTCAAACCCAGCAAGATGCCTCTCACAAATACGAACATCAATATCTCAAAGCGACAACCTGGATTGAAGAACATTATCCGCCGGATACTCACATTTTAGCTGATAATTATAGCTACCGAAGCCCTCGGCTTTCCCAGTTTATGTATGTGTGGGGAGTCGAGCCGGAGGCACTCGAATACGCTCAACCGAAACTGATTATTATTAATAAGACGCTGTCGGGACGCTGGTCATGGAAAAAAACGGGGACAAAATATCACCGTATGCCATTGTGTATGAAGATACCGAGATTGTCATCCTTGAGGATCCTCGAAAAGATGAGGCCAGCCAACAGTCGCAGCCCACACCATAAGTTGTTATGATGTCCCTACCCACGATTTCCATCATTATCCCCAGAAAAGCTGATGAACTCGCTGACGCAGCAGTACAGGCGGTGCTGTATTCTGAATATCCGCAGGAACGAATTGAGATTATCGAAGTTACTGGCGAGAACCCTTCGAAGCAGCGCAATAAGGGAGCGGCAACGGCCCAGGGAGAGATTCTCTATTTTCTCGATAACGATTCGGTTGTAACGCCAGCTCTGTTTTCACGTGTTGTCAAACACTATGAACCCCCAGGGACCGGAGAAACACACGGAAGCATTGTAGGAGTTGGCGGACCCAATTTGACACCGAAAATCGACAACTTCTGGCAGAAGGTTTCCGGCTATGCCCTGGCGTCGTTTTTTGCCCATTTTAAAATGGCTGCTCGCTATAAGCCGGTTGGGGGTGTACGAGTGACCGGAGAGCAAGAGCTTATTCTCTGTAATTTCAGTATCCGGCGTGACGTGTTTCTTCAGGAAGGCGGATTAAACGAAACTCTCTACCCGAATGAAGAGAATGAGTTTCTGAATCGCCTAATCACAAAAGGACACCAATTTCTCTATGATCCTGAAGCGGTTATTGAACGCAGCCGTCGCAAGGATATGCGCAGTTTTATCCGACAACTCTCGAACTATGGCCGTGGTCGGGCAGAACAAATTCTTGTTGAGGGGTTTTCCATACAGACCCTGATGTTCTTTCTCCCTTCCGCGCTGCTCGGCTACTTGTTACTGCTCCTTCTCCTGAACACCGGTGGGAAATGGCTTTGGTGGTCGTTCGTGCCCCTGATATTCTATCTGATTCCTGCCTTCTTCTCAGCCATCCAATCGGCACGAGAAGCGAGGAATCCCTTTTTGCTGCTCATCCTTCCCTTCTGGTATCTTATCATGCATTTGTCTTACGGGGCCGGATTACTATGGGGATTTGCGAATGCAGTCAGCACTTTCACAGGAAAAGAAAAACAGCGTTCAAACGAGGTACAAGTCATTGTGAGGAAAACGCTGGGAGAAATGGACGAGAACGGGTTGTTCCCCAATGTTGATGGTGTATTCATGCGGGCTTCACTGTCTAAAGCCAGCAGATCCTGAAGTGGGACCATCGCCATATTTGCCACTGATGACCAGGCGGCATGAATGAAATCCCAACAAATATCGTTCCCATCGGTCTGTAAGTATGTTCTGACCTGATGTTTATCATCATCCGAGGCTTTGTCAAACCAGCCGCGTGTCGTATCATTATCGTGGGTTCCGGTATAGACGACACAATTTTTGTCATACGTATGCGGGAGATAGTTATTATCTTCTCCAGAATCAAAGGCGAATTGCAAAATCTTCATGCCTGGCAGATCAAATGCTTCACGTAAAGCCACCACATCTGGCGTAATCACACCCAGATCCTCTGCAATAATCGGCAATTTACCGAGCGCGTTCTCGATGGTACGGAACAAATCCGCTCCCGGCCCTGGTTCCCAACTTCCTTTGATTGCAGTTTTTTCGCCGGCAGGAACCCGCCAATATTTGGCAAAACCCCGAAAATGATCGATTCGGGCAATATCTACGAGTTCGAAGGTTTTTTTGAAGCGTTCGATCCACCATGTATAGCCGCGTTCTTTCATCACATCCCAGCGGTATAGCGGATTGCCCCATAGTTGGCCGGTTGCACTGAAATAGTCCGGCGGCACCCCCGCCACATACAGCGGATGACCTTTTTCATCGAAAAAGAACAAATCCGGATGCGACCAGGCGTCGGCGCTGTCGAAGGCGACAAAAATCGGGATATCGCCGATGACCTTGATGCCTTTGCTGTTGGCGTAGGCTTTGACCTTCAACCATTGTGCGAAAAAGAGATGTTGAATATACTTCTGATAATCGATCTGTTCGGAGAGTGTTTCTTTCCAGACGTCGAGAGTCGCAGGATCAAGAGTCACAAGTTTCTCGTCCCAGGTATTCCACACCGTTCCATCGTGGGTGTCTTTCAACGCCATAAATAAAGCATAATCATCGAGCCAATCCTGTTGCTGTTCGCAAAAATCTCCATAGCGTTGTTTTTGCTCAGCGCTTGAAGAAATCCGGAAATTCTGATGAGCCTTTTTTAAGAGAGCAGTTTTGAATTGAATCACCGGCCAATAATCCACACGATGGGCATCGAAAGGCTCATGCGTAAGATCGCTTTTCGAGAGTAAACCTTCATCGACAAGCGTCTCTAAACTGATTAAGAGTGGATTTCCTGCAAACGCGGAAAAACACTGATAGGGCGAATCGCCGTAACCGGTCGGGCCTAATGGGAAAATTTGCCAGAGTTTCTGGCAGCAATCTGTGAGCATGTCGAGAAATCGATAGATCTGCTCTCCCAGATCGCCAATACCAAACTGCCCGGGCAGAGAGGTCGGATGCAACAATACGCCGCTCGCTCGTTCAAAAGTCATGATGTATGCTCCTATTTATTCCTGAGAGGTGTCATCTTCCTGGCTATTCTCTTCAAAAAGATTGTGTACTTTTTTATTTTTCAGCTTTTTGCCTCGGAAAAAACGGTTAAAAACTCCTTTCTTTTTTCGCTGCTCTTCTCGTTGCCGATCTTCTTGATGGATCTGATTTTTGACTTTGAGCATCAGGGGCATCACTTTGGCTTTGGCTTCTTCGAGAGATTCCTGATAGCCTTCCAGTAACGCATCTATCCGGCTTAATGCAGAACTTTGAGCCCAAATTCCATGACATTGTGTACAACGATACAGTTGAATATCAGAAGAATAGGCATAGGCATAAGGAGTAAGGATATGCGTTTGACAGGCAGGGCAATGAAATTCCTGGTCCTCTGGAGGAGATTGCGAATCGAATTCTGCGTTGTGGTCTGGGAGCAATTCAGACAATTTTGCAAACCCGGTCTTTTTGACCTGACGGAACTGCTCTCCTTGAAACCAGAAACTTTTACAATCAGGACAATGCAATAGTTCGATACCTTCATAATCGAACAATGTTAAGGTTTTTTGACAATTCGGACATGCACTCACACGTTTTCTCCCTATAGAAGAGTTTGTTGTCTATTTACATTCATTCTCTGAAAAAGAATACTCCGCGTTATTTTCCTGTCAAGCATTTTCCATGAGAAGTCCGAGAATTCAGGAATGGTAAGGTCATTGGTTGAAGCAGCGCAGACAGGAGTTGACAAAATCTTTCAGAAAGAGAAAAATTTTTATTGACAAATCCTCCTCTTTCTTCACAGTAGGATCACAAGTCACGCGGGAATAGCTCAGTGGTAGAGCATCGCCTTGCCAAGGCGAGGGTCGCGGGTTCAAATCCCGTTTCCCGCTTTTTTTATTGGGGCGACATACCCAAGTGGTTAAGGGGGCGGTCTGCAAAATCGCTATTCTCCGGTTCGAATCCGGATGTCGCCTCCATTTTTTGTGGCTGCCGGGGTGGCGGAATTGGTAGACGCCTGGGACTTAAAATCCCATGGGAATTTATTCCCGTGCCGGTTCGAGTCCGGCCCTCGGCACCATCGGAAGAAAAAGCGTTTCATCGTACATGATGAAACGCTTTTTTTCTATCTATGACACAGCGCTATCCGATTCCAGCCAAAACAACTCGCACTGAAATTATTATAAAACGTTCGCGGTTCATCGCAACAATCAGCTTTGCTGACACTGTAGAGGTGGCCAGAGCCTTCATTCAAACCATCCGTGACGAAATGCCCGATGCGACCCATCATGTGTATGCTTTCCGTGTCGGTTACGGCAGCAGTGTGAATGAAGGACTTTCCGACGACGGCGAACCGGCAGGGACATCAGGTAAACCGACGATGGCCGTTTTGCGCGGCGCTGATTTGGGCGATGCGGTGCTGGTGATTACCCGCTATTTCGGAGGGACAAAACTCGGCACCGGCGGCTTGGTCCGAGCATACAGCAGCGCGGCAAAAGAGGCGCTGGAACATCTTTCAGTCATCGAAAAAGTGGAAAGGCTTCCCGTGACACTCGAAGTGGCATATTCCAATTACGAATTGGTCAAACGTCTCTTACCAGATTACCAGACCCGCATTCTTCACGAAGATTTTGCCGATCATATAACTTTCACCTTGAGCGTTCCTGAAGATCTCTTTGACACCTTTTCTGTTTCCATCCGAGAACTCAGCCTTCATAACACGGCCCCGGTTGTTTCAGAATAACCTCTGGGATGTAAAAAGCTTGACAAAACCTACAAAACAACGCTATATATTCTCCCCATTATGTGAGCTTGCCGGTAGTACATTGCCAAGATGATGCTGACAGGCTTTTGCAAATGTTTATTGATGGGAGAACTCATGTTGAGATCTGAGAGGATAGCGCGTGTCGAATAAATATGATATCATCATAGAAATAGGCATTATCGGCCTGCTTGTGTACATGACTTTAGCGTTTGGCGGGGTTCTGGATGGTTCGATCGCGTTGATGGAGATTGTGACAGCTCTTCTTCTCCTCGTATGGTTGACTAAGCTCGTATCTCAACGCCATTCCGCTTCCCATGCGTTTACTGTACAACATGGAAAATGCCAGGTACGGATTGCGACGTCTCCTTTGCTTCTCATTCTTGTGGTTTTTACCGGACTGATACTCTTTCAACTGCTGCCGCTGCCCGCTTTTTTCGTTCGGATAGTATCCCCGGAAACCTATCATGTATATGCTGAAGCCGCTACAAACACTGCGCTCCCTCTTCCGGCCTTTTTGCCAATCTCAGTGTGTTCGTATGCCACTGCAATGGAACTACGGAAACTGCTGGCCTATCTGATGATATTCGTTTTAACCGTCAATACGATTCGTTCCCCTCGACAAATTACCCGTCTGATCTATGTGATCATAGCGCTAGGCTTGTTTGAGTCTCTTTACGGAATACTTGAATATTTTTCAGGCCATCAGCACATTTTTTTTCATAAAAAAACCAGCAGCCTGGCAGTTTCAGGAACGTTTGTGAACAAAAACCATTTTGCCGGGTACCTGGAAATGGTTATTCCTCTCGCGTTCAGCCTGTTATTTACCCGCCTGACGGAGCACAGTCAGACCTCTTCAAAGAAATTGGTGCGCTTCCTGGATGAAAAATATATGAAAATCCTCCTGACCTGCTTTTTGCTTGCGATTATGATTGCCGCACTCATCCTGAGCAGTTCTCGAGGAGGGATGCTCAGTTTCGCGAGTGGGATGGGCTGTCTTATGGGCTTAGCGTATAATCGCCGGTTATTGCGAAAAGGAGTGATTGTTGTGCTGATTCTTGTGGTTTTTGCCGGCGGACTATCGGTCTTTATGGGCTACGATCTGATTATGACGCGCTTACATACGCTGGTCCAACTCGATACAGAGCTCTCGTTTCAGCTTCGTTGGAATATCTGGCATGATACATTGTCCATTGTTCGCGATTTTCCCATTTTTGGCACAGGCCTGGGTGCATTTTCTCATATCTTTCCCCGCTATCAAACTTTTCCATCGCATTTGGCGGTTTTGTATGCGGAAAGCGATTACCTGCAAACATTGGCCGAGACCGGGGCTGTCGGAATGATTCTGATTCTATGCGGCGGGATCGTATTTTTCTCTCGCACGCTGAAGGCTTGGAAACAGAGATATTCACGTTGGTCGATCGTGATTGCAGCCAGTGGTATGAGCGCTGTCTTCGCGATACTGATTCATGCTTGCATTGATTTTAATTTACACATTCCCGCAAATGCATTATTGTTTAGTGTAATTGCCGCTGTCACATCGACCGCAGCCCATTCACAAAGGCGGTCACCACGATGAAGAAACACTCATTTACCATATCCTCAGCTCAATTATATTGCATATCCGGCATTATCGTACTACTCATCGTGATCTATCTATTTTGGGTTGTCCGCTTATTGATTGCGGCGGTTCATTATCAACAATCCATTGCAGCCACAGCGCAAGGTGTTCCAACAATGACAACGGTGCAACGTGATGCGGCAAGACGTTCTTTGACAACAGCGATTCGACTGGATGGAAAGAACCCACGTTACCACTTTGCGCAGGGAAGTTTTTTATTTCAATTGCACAGCGAGTCATCGCAGCCGGATATTGAACAGCAACAAGAGAAATGGATTCGAGACGCGGAATCTTCTTTGAAGAACGCCATACGGCTCGACCCCGCGAATGCGTGGAATTATTATGAATTGGCTCGTTTCAAGGAATTTATGACTCCTTGCGCCGATATTCACGGTATTGATACCCCGGAGAGTTGTCCTTCAGCAAAGTTGTTTGTGCAGGCCTTGCACTACGCGCCGAATCAACTTTTTCTGAGGAATTCGGTGGGACTCTGGCTGTATTATCAGGACAGGGAGACAGCGTTTACGGTCATACGCGATGTTATTGCACGATATACCACAAATCCTCAAGAACGAGAGATCGAATTTTCAAAATTCTTGTATGACATGCGTCTTGATTATGAAAGTGATCTTCATTCAAGCGTCTGGAAGGAAAGTGTGGGGAAATGTGCGGGGCCAATAAAACAGGATCAGCATTCGATCGAATTAGGCAGTGATGATGGTTTTGCAGAATGGCGGACGTATTTGGCCTCAAAAAGGAGTCGAGTTAAAAAAGTCATTTGTCTGCCTGAAACGACAGAGCAATATGACTATGCTGCTCTAAAAATCATGATGAGCCACGGTGGTCATGAAAATTTCATTGCCAGCATTTATATTGATGACCAGCCTGTTCAATTCTATGATCGAGAGGTCCCTCATCAAAAACACTGGTATGAAATACCTTTTGCTCCCTCTTTTCTTCGTGGTAAGACTTTTATCAATGTGTATATACGAGTGGATGAAGCATCATACCGAGGGGGGAATTATCTGCAAATTTGGGGCGATCAGAAACCCGCCACAGAGCATAGCAGCCGAGATTATCACCGAAAACGCGACTTATCAGATGATCGGGAGCTTCAGACCGGTGAATTTATGATACGACTCGTTTTAAAAAAATCTCCATGAACAAAGTCCGGTTTACTTTTCAACGCATTCAACAGGCGAGTCTTATCCTTATGGCAGGGAGGCTTTCGGCAAACGCCGTCGGCTTTGTCAAATCATTACTTATCGCAGCCTATTACGGGACATCGGCAGAACTCGATGTCTATGTCCTTTCGCTTGCTCCATTCAGATTAGTGTCGGGGGTGTTACTCGGCTCGATACAAGCCGCGTTTATCCCCAGATATCTCGATCTCATTTCCAGGAAAGGAAAGCAGCAGGCCTGGACGATGTTTCTCACATTCCTATGCTGCATGATGTTGGGAACCGGCTTTGTAAGCATCATGTTGATTTTGGGAAGCCCATTCATTGCTGAATACCTTGGCGCAGGATTTACTGCCCACCAAGTAGAATTCACCGAATCACTCCTGAAGCTTTCAGCGCTGGTTCTCATATTTAATATGCTTGGAGAAACCGGACGGTATGTCTTTAGCGCCCATAAGCGCTTTGTACTTTCAGCTTTTATCCCCCTCCTAAGCATCATTGTGTCATTAGGGTATCTCTTGTATTATCATATTATAGGAGTTTCCGCTTTAATGTACGGCTTAATCCTGGGAATGCTCGTTCAAGGTCTGGTTATTATGTACCTTCTTCGTCGTTTCTATGCGGAAGAACGTCTCACGTTGTTTTCTCCATTTCACCCTGAAATTCAGCAAACCATAAGAGTGATGATGCCTTTGCTGATAGGGACTGCTTTCGCACATGCCAACATCGTCATCGATCAGATGATGGCTTCAACGCTTCCTGGTGGAAGTATTGCTTCGTTACATTATGCCGTGAAACTCCACAGTCTTTTCAGTCAGGTGTTTATTATGGCTGTTTCCAGAGCAGCATTACCCTTTTTCGCTCAACAATCGGCAGAACACGCTATCGATGCTCTTAAGGAAACATTTCTGCTCACAGGGAAACGCATGCTGTACATTCTCCTGCCAATAAGCGTGTGTATTCTCGTGTTCGGAGAACCTATCATTCGATTGTTATTTCAGCGAGGAGCTTTTAATTCCTATTCGACCTCAGCTACAGCAGGCGCCTGGATGGCATACGCGATCGGCTTGCCGGTTCAGGCCATAGGCATCTTGACTGCGCGCGTGTATAACGCATTGCAAGAAAACAAAACGTTGATGTACGTGTCCGGAGGAAGCGTGATTCTGAATATTTTGTTTAATTGGATTTTTATGAAACCGTGGGGACATGTTGGAATTGCGCTGAGTACATCCGGGGTTTATACGGTCACGACGGTTGTCCTTTTGTCCATTTTGAGGAAAAAGTTGAGAGGATATGCTGCCTCAACGGCCACGATTCATGAATAAGTTACGAAAAATCCCCGGGGCGATATTCCTGCTCATTGTTATCCTGGGAAGTTTGTTTCTGCTCCGTCTGCCGTCATGTTTCATACCGCTCTGGAATGTGGATGAGGCGGTCAGCGCATGTATTGCAAACGTTATCGTTGATGGAGGAATTCCCTATAGAGATGCTATCGATCATAGGGGACCGGTCACCTACTATGCTTATGCGCTGATATTTAACATATTTGGAAAGAATAATATGCCGGCGGTTCATATAGCCCTTAGTGGCTTGCTTCTCTGTGTCTCCGTCGTTATCTATGCCTGTGGGACGTATGTTGCCAACAAGCGGGCAGGATTATTGACCGCGTTGTTTTTTACGATACTCTCGTTTGGGGCATTTCGAGAAGGAGATATGCTGGCAGCCCATACTGAGTATGTTGTTATTTTTTTTACATCCATTGCCGTTTATTTCCTGTTAAGAAGCCTTTCTCATAATAATTTTTTCCTCCTGTTCTTGTGTGGGACATGCTATGGGATTGCATTTTTTGCCAAACAACCAGCATCACTGGATCTTGCTGCCGTATTTGTATTTCTGGAATTGATCGCATTTTTTCGACAAGATCAATCCCCTCCCTTCCTGAAACGTGTGGTCTGTTTAGCATGTGGATTTCTACTGGTCACACTCTATATTATTCTCTATTTTTATACACGTGGAGCGCTCCAAGATTTTTTCTTTTACTTTTGGACATATAATACGAAATATTATGTGCCGGAAATACCATTTCTTATGCGCATCCGAAATGTTCTTGTTCCTGTTAAAGGTCTCTATTCCAAATTTTTTTTCGTTCCCATTTTATTTTTTTCAGGGAGCCTTTATTCGCTGTACGATTTTTTTACCTTGAGCCCCCGTGGCAGCGGTCTTTTTAAAAAAGATTTTTATATACTTTTTGTTTTGCTGACAGGCGCGGCATTCGTGGGGGCTTCACTCTCCGGCAGAACCTTCGGACATTATTATATTCAGATGCTCCCCGCTTTATGTATTATCATCGGAATCTCGACAGAAAAACTCTTCACGGTCATTCAGCCCTTTTTTATCCGTGCATTTTCCAAAAAATTATTATCGGCCCACTCGATCTTAGCAGGTACTTTTATCGCTTGCTGCATCGGATCGTTTCTTTTGCCTTTGCCTTCCAGACTGTATCATTCTTTCTCGTCCCCCTTGAGGAAAGACCGGGAAGAAGAAGTTGTCCAGTACATAAAAAATTCAAGTACGGATCACGATCACATATTTGTATGGGGATTTTATCCGGAGCTTTATGTCTTATCTCACCGAATGCCCGCCTCACGATATACGTTCACAAATGTCCTCACAGGGCTTATCCCCTGGACGAATATAGGAGAAGATGTCGATACAGCCTATGCTATCGTCCCTGGAACCTGGGAAATTCTGATGAAAGAACTTCATGAGAACCAGCCATTACTTTTTGTTGATGCCAGTCCTGTGTATTATCGAAATTTTGGTAAATACGATCCAGAAACATTTCCGGCGCTTCATCGATTTCTTGAACAGAACTATCAGCTTGAATTCGAGATTTCTTCAGATGATGAAAGTCACGGATTCAAGATATATAAGCGCAAAAACCAGCCCAATGTAAAACATTTAGGCTCTTCGACATTTACAAGGTGTTAACATGGCATTTCGTAACGTGTTCGTAGATATTGTCATCAGCTTTCTCTTGATACTCACGACCGTATTTTTTGCCCAATATTTTGTCGATTTCTCAATTACTCCGTTTGAGGATGCCGCCATGCTTATGCGTTATGCCAGCCATTTTTCAGAAGGACATGGCATTGTATGGAACATTGGCGAAGCTCCTGTTGACGGGGCGACAGATTTTTTATTTATGGTTGTGGTCGGTTTACTCGCACGCGCCGGATTTTCGGTGGAGTCTGTCGTTCGGGCTGTCGGTTTTAGCGCCCATCTTATGACAATCCTTGTCATATATATGACATTCCGACGCATTCACGGTTCCGGCATATACAGCGCGACCCTGTCATCACTTTATTTTGCCATTGGACCAGGGTTATTTTTTGTGGCTGCATATTTTGGAACTCCATTCTTTACCTTAGCGGTTTGTATGACTTGGATGCAGGCAATGACTGTCATCGCCCAACCCGATTCAGCCGTAAAGAGGGTCGCCTTTTCGGTTCTGAGCCTTCTTATGGGACTCATTCGACCTGAAGGAGTCTTTTTAGCGGCCTTTATGCTTTTAAGTCTTATCACCATCCTCGGTTTCGAAAAAAGTAAACCGACCGTTCTGGCTTTTCTTCTGATCTATGCTCTTTTGGGAGGAGCCTATTTTTTCTGGCGTTGGCACTATTTTGGTTATCCCTTGCCAAATCCCTTTTATAAAAAAGGTGGTGGTTTGCTATATCCACAGAGCTTACAAGATTCTGTGAAATATGTCAGACGCTTATGTCTCCCATTCATGCCGGTTTTTTTACCTGGAATTTGTTGTAAAGAGATGTGCAAGAAAACAATAGCCTTGCTTATCCCCATTATAGGGTTTACAAGTATTTGGATATTGCTTTCAAAGGAAATGAATTTTGGGGGACGATTTCAATATCCGATTCTGCCGGTCGTCTTGCTGGCCTGGTATCCATTAGCCAAAGAACTTCCCCTGGAATTTGTTCTGTTTAAACGGTTGCGTTCAAAAGCCGGCATGCGAAGACTTCTTGTTCTCATAGCTTTCGTACTCTTCATGGGAATACTGCATTATCAGTATCGCTGCTCTCAGAGGATCACATATCATAAAGACGGACGCTATAATATGGCCATGATCCTTCAGGAGTACCATAAGAAGGGATATACGATTGCGACGACAGAAGCCGGGCTGCTTCCGCTTTATTCTCAATGGAGGGCTGTGGATGCGTGGGGCTTGAACGATCAATGGATCACGCACAATCAAGGGATTACCGAAGAATATCTGTTGAAAAATAGTCCTCAGATTCTCATGTGGCATGAAGACCGTTCTCCTGGAATTTCACATGAGACTCCAAGAGATCTGGAATGGTTGAAGATGCTGGAAACGCTACGAAATTATGCTCACAAGCACCATTATGAATTGGCTGCGAGCTTTGGAGAATTGTCCCAGAAAACTCATATCTATTATGTATCGAAGAATTTTCCCGACAGTCAGGAGATTATTAAAAAAATACGTTCAGTCGATTACTTCTGGTATCAATCAGGCCGCAAAAGTACTAATTTTGCTTTGAATCGACAAAAGTAAGGAATAACAATTGTTTATATGGCAAAGATCAGAATTGTATTTGTGCTTGGTAAGCTTGACAACGGAGGAACTGAAGGACAGTTTATGGAGACGATCCGTCGCTTGAATCGTGACCGTTTTGAAATCAGCGTGCTTGCCTTTCCTCGTCATGGGAAACTTCGGGAAGAAATCGAATCTCTTCGTATCCCCCTGACCTGTCTGGGTTTCTCCGGATTAAAAGGAAAATTTCACCCTGTGGCGTATTGGCAACTCTGTGCGCTCATCTGGAAGATGGTACGGTATTTTCGTTGCGAGCGGCCTCACATTGTACAAAGTTATTTATTTTGGGCCAATATTTATGGATGTATTGCGGCCAAGATCGCCGGGGTGAACATTATGATTACGGGCAGGCGGGGAATCGTCGAAACGTATCGGATGAAATGGCATTATCGCTGGCTGAATAATCTTTCCAACTGGTGGGCAACGTTGATCCTGACCAATTCACATTTTATACGACAGCATTGTTTGGAGCATGAAAAATGTATACATGCTGAGAAGATAGCAGTGATTCATAATGGGATTGATTGCCGACGTTATAACCTGAAGCAGAGACATAACGACATAAAGCATGCCTTTGATATTCCTCCGAAACATCATGTTATTGGAATTGTGGGAAATTTACGCCCTTGCAAAGGGCATTCTGATTTTTTACAAGCGGCTTCATCCGTTTTACATACGCATCCCCAAACGGTGTTTGTTATTGTCGGGCGCGACGGAGGGATTCGGTCTTTCCTGGAACGTTTCGCCGAGGATTTAGGAATCCGAGGTTCAATCATTTTCACCGGAGAGAGGAATGATATTCCCAGCCTTCTTTCGATGTTTGATATCCTTGTTTCCTCGTCATTGACAGAAAGTCTCTCTAACGCGATACTTGAAGGCATGGCCGCAGGTAAACCTGTCGTTGCCACACAGGTCGGTGGTAATCCGGAGATTATCGAACATGAACGGACCGGACTGCTCGTCGCTCCGGGAAACGCTGAACAAATGGCGAAGGCCATTGTACGATTACTTGATGATGCGGCTTTGCGAAAAACCATGGGAGAGTATGGTCGTTCCAAAGCGCTGGCGGCTTTTCCGATGGAAAATATGATCTGCCAAATGGAAACCTGTTATGAAAAACTTTTGCATATTATGTAAAGACGTGTATGGATACCATTAAAATTGTTTTTCTTATCGGCACTCTTGAGATGGGGGGAACTGAGCGGCAATTCATTGAAATGCTTCGGCGTTTGGATCGAAAACGATTCGTTCCTCACATCCTCTCATTTCGCTGTCAGGGTAGGCTTCGTGAAGAAATCGAAGCCCTTCAGGTCCCGTTTACCTGTTTACACGTTCAGAATACCAGGGGAACCTTGAATCCAATCTCATACCTCCGGATCTGTAAATTGACCTGGGATATCTATCGGTATCTCAAAATCGAGACGCCGCATATTGTCCAAAGTCACTTGTTTTGGCCCAATATTCATAGCTGTATTGCCGGAAAATATGCCGGCGTTCCCGTCATTATCACAGGACGCAGAGCGACGATGTCCATACACCATCAGAAATTCCGGAAATATACCAAATGGCATTACCGGTGGCTACAGAATGTGACCAATCGTTGGGCAACGGCCATTCTTGTCAACTCTCACATCATAAAGCAGCATTGCCTGGAACGAGAAAAATTCGTCACACCCGAGCGTGTCCATGTGCTGTATAATGGCATCGATCCGACACCTTATACCAGACCGATTGACTCCATACCCATAAAAAAAGAGTTCCGACTCTCTCACGATGCCAACACGGTCGGTATGATTGCGACATTACATCCGCGCAAAGGATATCGTGATTTTTTAGAAGCAGCCGCTCTGGTCCTACAAACATATCCCGATACGATTTTTTTACTGATCGGACGGGATGACGGCATAAAATCGACGCTGGAAGAAGTCGCGGAAAAGCAAGGAATCCGACACGCAGTTCTGTTTACAGGCGAGCGTCATGATATTCCAGAACTACTTTCAGTGCTTGACGTCCAGGTCTCTTCATCATATATTGAAGGGCAATCGAATGCGATTCTCGAAGGAATGGCAGCCGGCAAAGCTATTGTGGCTACAGAAGCAGGAGGGAATCCGGAGCTTATTCTTGATGGACAGACCGGTCTGCTCGTTCCTCCGGGTAATCCTTCACATTTAGCCCGGGCAATCGTACAGTTACTCGGAAATCAACAGCAGCGAAAGCAATTAGGGGAAAAGGCACGACAACGGGCCGCAACACATTTTGGGATAGCAGAAATGGTTCAACAGAGTGAAGCATTGTACCAGACTCTCGTTCATACGAATATTTCGACGTCTCTTCATACCTTGCCCGAATCACCAGAATCCACATGCAGCAACAGTCCGACAAAAAAATAAAAATCGTCTATATTATCGGCCGCTTAGTCATCGGGGGAGCTGAAAAGCAAATCACGGAGACCGCGGCCCGTATCAACCGAGATATTTTTGACGTCAGGTTGTATTGTCTCTCTGAAGGCGGGCCGCTGGAGGCCTTTGTGCGTGAACATCATATTGACACGACGATTTTTGAGAGTGTCCGGTATACGTCTTTCCCCTCTTTCGTCTCTTATCTGCTCACGCGCCTGAAAAAATTTCAGGCCTTATATCGGTATTTAAAACGGGAACAACCCGATATTGTTCATTGCTATATGTTTGCCCCATCCATATACGGAGGAATCATTTCGAGATTAACCGGCCATCCCATCCTGATTACAAACCGACGATGTTTGGGATTATTCAAAGAGAATAAACCGCTTTTCCAGTTTTTAGAGAATATGGTGAACCGGTTTACCGACCTCGTCTTAGTGAATTCGAAGGCCTTACGCGATGATGTTTTACAACGGGAAAAAATCGATCCTCAGAAAGTTCGTATCATCTATAATGGCGTAAATATTCAAAAGTTTACCCCGATTCCGAAAGATTCCGAGTCGTACGCTCTTGTGTCGGAGACGAAACAAAAACTAGGGATTCCAAACAATGATGGGATTATTGTCGGAATGCTCGCGACCCTTTTTCCATATAAAGGTCATCGTGATTTTATTACGGCAGCTTCAATTGTCCATCGAACGTATCCCAAGATCTGGTTTGTGTGTGTCGGCGCGGATCGTGGGATCAGAGAAGAGCTTCAACAATTAGGCCATCATTTAGGTCTGAGTTCGCATTTGATTTTCCCCGGAGAATTTCAGGATGCCGCAGAAATACTTCCGGTTTTTGATATTCAAGTCTCTGCATCGTGCGAAGAGGGCTTCTCAAATGCGATTCTCGAAGGCATGGCTTCAGGGATACCCATGATTACAACCGATGTCGGAGGAACGCCTGAAGCCGTCCAGCACGAAGTTACCGGGCTTTTAGTTCCACCGAAAGATCCGGAAAAATTGGCGCTGGCAATGATGTCGCTGATTGAAAATCCTGAGTGCGCCTCACGGCTTGGGATGAACGGACGAAAACGAGTAGAAAGCCGTTTCTCGATGGAAGAGATGATACACTCATTGGAACATGTATATATGGAACTGTATGAAACCCAAAAACACGCTTAGAGAACATCTGACCATAGAGCAGCGTTTAAATCTTTTTTGTAAAGGAGCTCCCTTTATTCTTCGAAACGTCGTGAAACGCCTTATGTTTCGATTCGGCAACATCACGACACAAAGCGGAACCTATCATTCACAGGCAACCCTCGAAGAATCAGTGGCGTATATCAGGCAGGTCTTTTCTGATTATAAACACTATGGCGGGATCGAGAGATTTTATGGGAAAGTGGCTGAGGTCGGGACAGGCGATAGCTGCGGCGTTGGAATTTTGTTTTTATCGGATGGCTGTGAGCAGGTTGATCTCATCGATAAATACTACTCAACTCGTCATAAACAGCATCAGCATAATATTATCAAAGCCTTGATTGAATCCTCGGCCGGTGTCATCCGAATGACTCCTTATAACGGGCTTATCGGGGAAGAGCATATCGAGGGCTTATCTCGATTCTATGGTTCCCAGGCGTCGTCCGAGCAATTCTTCACAGACCATAGGAAGTACGATTTTATCGTATCAAGAGCAGTGTTCGAGCATGTCGATCATCCGGAACAATCCCTTATTCGTATGATTGACGCATTAAACCCTCATGGCATGCTCCTCCATAAGGTAGATTTACGAGATCATGGTTTATTTACTCCACAGCGCCATGAACTCACGTTTTTGCAAGTGCCTCAATGGTACTACAGATTGATGACTCATGGTTCAGGAAAACCGAATCGGGTGTTAATGCATCGGTATCAACATATTCTCGAACAAAGTGGACTTGATTACACATTTTTCGTGACGCGACTCGTCGGGGTTGGTGATATTATTCCGCATAAACCATGGGAAGGGATTGATAAAACGCTTCGCGACAAGTCGCTGCATATCATAAAAAAGATGAAACCCTCTTTTGCCAAAGAATTTCAACTCTGTGACGAGCGATTTTTGGCAATCTCAGGCTTCTTCATGATCGCTAAAACCGTGAAACGCAATGAGCATAAACAATGAAGATTTTTTCCAGGCTCATACAGGTTTCCTCCCCTGTATCAGCTTGTATCATATAATATTGAGGAGGATTAGCAGTGTCGTGAAATCAGGCTTTTACGAGCCTGATTGACGAGTATATTTCTCTTAAATGTGAAAATGTGTTGCCAAAATTCAACGGGCCTGTTATGCTTACGATCGTACAACGAATTTATGAAATATTTCTGTGTAACCTTAAAGGCCTTCTCTGGTACCTGTAACCATGAATAATCATCAAGATTCACATCAAGCTGAATTGAAAAAGAATCCTCTTTATGCGACATCATTCGCCTTCTCCCCTCTTCGTGTTGTGAGAAATGCTGTCAATAAGCTCTCAAGGGAATCTTGGGAAATTTTAATAACGGGCATCTCAGCGTTTATTTTCGTCCAATTTTATAAATCCTCCCCTCTCGTCATTACAATCGTCGTGGTTGGAGTCGTCATTATCGTCCCGATTTTCATAAAAAAAACAGAATATGCCGCCATATTCCTTGCTGTCGTTCTTCCCTTCCAGGATTTTCATATTGTCTCCATCATCCATTTCAAGCGCCTGATCATTTGGAGTATTTCAGCGTATCTTCTTATGCGACATCTTCTACAGCCACAAGTCGTATTTATTCATAGTCTTGCCCGTTTCACGAAAATATTGATAGTTTTTATCACCGCACTTATTGTTTCATTAATAAAAGCCGCCTCTGAACTTCATTCATCACAATTTCTTACGGTGAGTTTCCTGAAAAGCGCAGCATTATCAGAGGTTCTTGTTATTATAGAAGGTTCTCTGATCGTTTACCTTGTGTATTATTCGATAAGAAGTTGGCAGCAGCTTCGAAAACTTTTCGTCATGGCGATATTGGGGTCAGCCGTTATCTCATGTTTGGGGATCATTCAATATTATCATGAGGGGCCGCCTGACGTTCTGAGTTTTCTCTATGCCGAATCGTATCAATTCTACGGAAGAGCAGTCTCTGTCTTTTTAAGCCCTAATTATTTGGGCGGATTTTTAGCGCCAATGATTATCATCGCATTTGTGTTTCTTATATGGGGTCCCATCACGAAAAATGTGAAACTGTATCTTATTCTTCCTGCTCTTCTTCTCAATCTTTGGGCAATTACTCTCACGTTTTCACGAGGGGCAATGCTGCAAGTTTTTTTCGGCATTGTTGTCGTCGAATACCTGTATGCCCGCCATATTTCCGCAAAAACACTCTCATGGAAAGTCGTTTTTATGGCGCTTTTTGCTATAGGAATCATTTTAGCCGGTATCGGATCTTACGATATCTATATGCGTTCCCGATTATCAGGTTACAGTGAAGCCAGCTATCGGAGAGCCTTTTATAATATTCATCAAACGAATGACTTTTATCGAAAAAGAGCTGCCGTTAGAGCGTTGCAAACCTTTGCAAAGCACCCTATCTTTGGGACAGGATATGGGACATTTCAAGCGAAAGGACTGGCAGGACTGGAAACATTTGGAATGGCAGTGCATAACCAATATTTAAAAATCCTTGCGGAAATGGGGCTCTTTGGTTTTATCCCATTTCTCATATTGTTAGGTATTGTGATTAAAACCTGTTTTGATATTTGGAAAAAACTGCAAGAGAGGCAAGAAGTGAGAGTTTTTCCATTTTTATGCCTATCGGGAATGGGGGCTATCGCATTCGGCTATCTTGTGGCCGACTTCCTTGTGACCCTCAATGTTTCCGGTTATTTGTGGATCTTTTCAGGCAGTATTTTTACGGTACAGCGTCTCTGTCAGGAGAACAACACTCTATGAAGCTGCCGTGTAAAAGGCTGGGTGGCAATTTTTCGGCTATCGTCCTTTTCCAACCCATCTGACCTTTAAACATTCACCCTAACAAATGCAACGCTATGCCGATTACGAATTTTACAAGAGTCCTGTCAACGTCAACATTTGCCCAATGTACCATTCGTGTATGCCTGTTAAGAAGAGCCGTCTATTGTATCACATTACTATATCTTTCTTTACCTGTCCTGATATTTATTCATGGATGGATACGGCAGCCTATAGCCGGTGTCCTCATTGTATCACTTGGGATTGTCCTCTATCATGCAATTAAAGTCGCCTTGCGCGATGATGGCGGAACAACAGATCGTTTCTCTGGTAAGACGTTTTCAATTATACAACTAGCGGGATGCCTGCTCCCCGTTATTATAATGGTTTGTGTCTCTGGCGTGGGAGGGTGGGGGGATCAAGACGATGATTGGCATAAGCATAACGCGATACTCCGCGATCTCTCCTTTTCTTCCTGGCCTGTGAAGTATGACACCGCTGAGGGGCCTTTGCTGTTAGTGTACTACACTGCCTACTATCTTCCGGCTGCAATTATTGGCCGAATGTTTAATTTGCAGAGCGCTCATACTGTCCTGTTTCTTTGGACGATAGTAGGAGCAGGGTTGTCTATTTTATGGGTTCTTATTCTAAGCCGGTCACATCCGGTATGGTGCGGGCTTATTTTTGTCCTCTTTTCAGGGATGGATGTGGTCGGAGCAGCCATTGTCAATCGCTTGCACCTGGATCATATTGAGGTCTGGGGGAAATTCTGGCAATACAGTTCCAATGCGGCGTTATTTTTTTGGGTTCCCCAACACGCTCTGCCGGGATGGCTATTGACGGCGCTCGTAGTTGATGACGCCCAAGCACATCGTTTACATCAGACCGGGGTAGAATATCTTGCCTTGAGTCTGCTATGGACTCCGTTTGTCACAATCGGTTTGCTCCCCCTCATCATCAGTATATGGATACGCGAATACGTTTTAGGACGATATTCACTGCGAAAGCTTTTAACGTGGCATACTGTACACGCCATTCTCCTGGGAGGAGCATGCGTTGCGTATTTTGCCGCCCGATTCGAGCCATACCCAATGTCGGCCTCTGTCGCAATGCTGCCTCAGGGCCAATTCGAATTCATGCCGATGTTCCAATATCGTAATTTTTTTCGGTATGTGGTGTTTCTTCTCTTAGAATTCGGGATGCTGCATTGTCTGATTTATATCGCGCAATGGAAAAATTTTGTACAATTCCATCCTTTTGCAATATTGTTCTGTAGTTCAACAATTATTCTTACCGTTCTTCCCTGGTTTCGATATGGATTTTATAACGATCTCGTGATGAGAGCCTCAATTCCAAGCTTATTTATTACCTTACTCGGGACTCTATGGGGAATTCAGGCATTACAAAAAAAAATTTTTCAGCAGGCATTGAAAATCATACTCACTGGTGTGTTGATTGTTGGGAGTATCAATGCTATGATTGAATTCAAACGACATTGTAAGGGGATCGCGCAACGAGGTTCGCTGATGATGTCTCCTCAATTTCAGGAGAGTCCACGTGTTATCGACTTACCTCAGCACGGCTATCATACAGCGTTCAATTTTATGGCGCAATATGTTGGGGCTGCGGACTCCTGGTTTGTTAAGTATCTCGCAAAACCTCTTCATGATAATAAATGACACTCGAGGGAAATATGGAAACACGTTTACCGGTTTCCTTTCAATAATATCTTATGTGTGGTATCTGTGGAAAAGTCTATACGGACGCTCATGAACGAGTTGAAGAAATCGTCATTCGGAAGATGTGCGGAACGCTCCTCCATCGAGGACCGGATGAAAGCGGTTTCCATGTCGAACGCCAAGTGGGGCTGGGGCATAGACGCTTGAGTATTATCGACCTCTCGACCGGTCAGCAGCCGATGTGTAATGCCCGTCGCGATCTTTGGATCGTCTATAATGGCGAACTCTATAATTTCCCGGCATTACGTAAAGAATTGGCACACCTGGGATATCGTTTTCTCACTCATTCCGACACAGAAGTGATTCTTCATTTATATGATGAATACGGGACAAGCTGCGTTAACTTTATGCGAGGCATGTTCGCATTCGCGATATGGGATGAGCGACGGCAGCGATTGTTTCTGGCCCGAGATCGGGTCGGGCAGAAACCGCTGTTTTATACCACGGCTCAAAACGCTATTCTATTTGCGTCGGAAATAAAAGCGATCCTGCAAGATACAAGCGTACAGCGGGAATTAAATGTGACTGCCATGTCGCATTATCTCACCTATGGATATGTCCCTCCGCCGGATACGATGTTTCAACATATCTATAAACTCCCTCCTGCGCATACGCTGGTCTATCAGAATGGTATCGTCAAAGAAGATCGCTATTGGGATGTACGCTACGAACCTAAGGTCCGGATGAGTCGGCAAGAAGTCAAGAGTTCGCTCAAAGACCTTCTACAAGAAGCTGTCCGGATCAGGATGACTAGCGATGTCCCGCTCGGGGCATTTTTAAGCGGCGGTATCGATTCAAGCCTTGTTGTCGCGATCATGTCGCATGAGTCCCGGCATCCCGTACAAACCTTTTCCATCGGCTTTAAAGAAAAACGGTTCAACGAACTTCCTTATGCTCGGATGATCGCAGAGCGCTTTCAGACAGACCATCACGAATTTATCATGGAGCCGAATGCGGTAGAAATTCTCCCAAAGCTCGTTTGGCATTTCGACGAACCGTTCGGAGACTCTTCAGCCATTCCAACGTATTATCTCTCACAAATGACGAGTGGGTTCGTCAAAGTCGCTCTCAATGGCGATGGAGGAGATGAATCCTTTGCCGGATATCTGAGGTATATGGGCTATAGACTTGTACGTTTGTATCGGATGGTTCCCCACGCCATTCGAAAAAAACTGCTCGCTCCACTTATCCACCTGGCGTATGCCGGCGTCAACCGGGAACAGGTTCCACCGTGGTGTCGGGCAATTTTTCGCCGAACACAATTATTGAGCGATTTGTCGCTCGAACCTGAACGCTATCATTATGTGAAGAATCTCATCATTTTTTTCGATGAACTCAAGACTGAGCTGCTAACCCGTGACGTGAAAAAGCAATTACGAACCAGGCATTCCTTAGATGATACCTTCCGGTACTTTGATGCTGAGAATGCCAGACACTCAACGGATAAGATGCTGTATGCCGATGTGATGACATATTTGCCCGGCGATCTTCTGGTGAAAATGGATAGGATGACGATGGCACACGGTTTGGAGGGACGTTCTCCATTTCTCGATCATCCACTGATGGAATTTGCCGCGACCATTCCGGCAAGGTACAAAATGCATGGAGCGAGCCTGAAATGGATTTTAAAAGACATCGCGCGTTCATGGTTGCCTGAGTCGATCCTGACCAGAGAGAAAAAAGGCTTTAGTATCCCCCTGTCCGATTGGTTTCGACATGAACTGCGTGATATGGTGCATGACATTTTTTCTTCATCATACCTTCTAAAAGAAGGCATTCTGAGACAGACACCCCTACAAAATATTATCGCGGAACATCAAAGCGGGAAATTAGATCACCGGCATAAAATCTGGTTGTTTTTAAATCTCGAATTATGGTATCGCATGTTCATTCGCAATGAGTAAGAAACACATTCTGGAATTTGCCTCCTTTGCAGGAATGGGAGGAACTCAACGGATGTTGTTGGAATTCCTGCGCAAAGCCTCCCGAGAAAAATATGTCTTTTATCTTTGCGTACTTCTGAACCATGACATCCTAAATGAAGAAGCATCAAAATCAGGGATAGAGAATACCAGCCTGAATATGAGGGGCTATTGGGATCTTGCTGCCTGGTGGAAATTGTACTGCTTTGCAAAAAATAAACGCATTGACCTTATTCGTACTTACGGACTCAAAGCCCATATTATCGGACGTATTGTCGGGAAATGGCTCAACATTCCGGTCAATATTACGAGTGTCAGAAATACCGATCCCTGGAGAAAATGGTATCATACGCTCTTAGATCGTTTGACCTCGGGATGGACGGATCTGTATATTTCAAATTCCGAAGCCGGTCGTGTTGCGACCCATCGGAGAGAGCGCATTCCATTATCGAAAATTATCACAATCCCTAATGGGATCGATCTCTCGGATTACGAGCCATACAATACCAATGCTCATCAGATAAACGTCGAATATAGGCAACAATTCGACATTGCTCCTCATGCTCCGATTCTGGGAACGATTGCGAATTTACGAGAACAAAAGGGGCATAAAACGATTGTGGATGCTTTCCTCCTCATACAAGAAAAAATTTCTGATGTCAAATGTCTGTTTGTAGGAGACGATTTATTAGGCGGAGAAATTCACCGATATATTCAGGACAGACAACTTGAACATGCATTCATATTAACCGGACTTCGACAGGACATTCCCCAATTGCTGACCATGTTTGATGCCTTTATCCTGCCATCCCTTTGGGAAGGTATTCCGAGAGCAATTCTGGAAGCGATGGCAATGAAAAAACCGGTGGTGACGACGGCGGTTGGAGGCATTCCGGAAGTTGTCGAACCCGGACGAACAGGAGTTTTCATTCCTCCAAACGATCCACAGATTCTGGCGGATACTCTTGTGAGCTTGTTGAACGATCCCAAACGTCTATCAGACATGGGACAGGCTGGATACGAAAGAATTCAGCAATTTTTTTCACTCGATGCAGTTGTCGCTTCGACTGAAAATGTGTATGATTGTCTTATGGGTGGAAGACCTTTCCGGGGAGAGTGATGAACAAGCTCCGGTTTCTCATGCGGGATGTCGCGATCTCTCTGGTTGTATTATGAGGAAAACACATATGCTTTTGAAGTTACTGATACTTGTAGGAATGCAGCTAATCTGTGGGATGGGGAATGTAAGGGCTGAACCTCATCGACGTCCCTCTTCTCGAGCGCCTAAAATGCTGGCAGCTTATTGGGGGATTGAGCCGGTTGAAAAGGCCGATGAACAGCTTCACCAACTTCAAAGGTACGGCTTGAACGCCGCGCTTCTAAAAGATACTCATTTCATGATAAGGGAAAAGATGTGGCGGGAATGGGGACTCATCGCCAATCAACACCATATTCAACTTTTTCCAGTATTCAATTTTGCGGGAGCAGATGAAAGAGAAGCTGTATCAGGAGAAGCCAGGCCATATATCAATCGTTATGGGGAAGCATTGCTTTCAGTACCTTGTCCGCTCAATCGCAGCTATTGGCAAGCCTCTGTCGGACAGCGATGTAGGCAATTAGCCCAACTTTCAGAACATGCTCCCATTGCTGGGATTGTATTCGATACGGAAATGTATGGAGGAGAACTTTCAGTTTATAATGATTTCTGTTTTTGCGATATCTGCTGGGAGGAATTTTTTCAAGCTCAGGGACACAATGTCCCCAATATTGAAAAAACTTTACGATTTGACTTTCTTCACAAGGAACTCCTCTTTCGCGCCTATACGACATTTCAAGAGAAACGCTTGCAGCATATTCTTTCTTCAATCGAAAAACAGACTCATGCGATAAATCCCGACCTGACCCTGGGGATTCTGGCTTATCAAGATACCTGGTTTTATAGAGGACTTATCCGAGGACTTGGGATAAAAAAGAAACCTGTCCTGGTCTTTTCCGAAACCTCATATATTCTAGGGTATAGTCCTTATATCGCTTATGAGAAGGAAGCTATTACCGGGCCTCATGCCAATTTATCTTCAGTTGCTCGGTATATTCCCGGAATATGGTTGGGACGATTTTTCCCGGAAACTCTTCCTGCTCATTTGTATGCCTTGGCAACACATACAGACGGATATTGGCTTTTTTCTGCGGATAGTTTATGGGCGGATCGCCCTCAAGCCGAACCCTATGCTCTTCATGGCGATCCTCAAGAATATTGGAAGGCTTTCAAACGGGCGAACGATGAGATCCGGCAATATTCAGAGGCTCTGAAAAACTATAAAAGCTCTCTTCTTTCTGTTCCTCTTTCATCCTTTTATGATTCCAGGAAAAAAAGGCTCATTACCCAACCTTCGCTGCAATCATTTATCACCGATATTATTCCTGGGAACATTGTTGGACGGCACGTTTCCGATAGACCGAGTTCCACCAAAACGACTTATCGAGGAACGGCGCTATTTCATAGTTTTAAGGCTCCCGATGATAATTCTTCTGGCCCAATCAACATTACCCATATTCCTATCGCAGAATATAAGGATGTAACGTATTACACGTTGTTTAATAATAAAGGACACAGACTGCTTGAAGGAAAATTAGATCGACAGAATAGTTCAGTCACTCTCGATATTCCACAAAAAGATTCCGGAATTGTGTCTCTTTTAATACAGTCCGGTTTAAATGCCGCCCAAATCAATTTTGAAAAGATGTTGTCTGTGGTTGAAGCGTCAAGCGCTTTCCCCTTGGCAACTTTTAATACCAGCCGTTCTTATAAAGTCTATGTTGAACCTTCGCAAAAATATTTAAATGTAAGGGCATACTGTTCAAAAGGGGAATCTGCGTTACTTCTCCTTCAATCATCAGACAAGACAAACAATGAATCCATGAGAGTTGTTGGGTTTTCAGAGCGCAGCATTCCCACGTCTTCTGTCTCTCACTGGATCGTTTCTGTCGTTCCAATCCCTTTTAAGACGTTTGAAGATGTGAAACTCTATCTTTTGGATACGAAGTATCCCTACCTTTTATTTTGATTACAATGAAAAAAAGAAAGGATTATGGTTATAATGAGCGTTTGTTTTCTTCCGGTTTAAGAAAATATCTGCATCTCTCCCGTTTTTACTGGCTCTCAAAGTGGGTGAACCAATTTGTTCCCCCGAACCCTCGCGTACTCGAAGTAGGATGCTTTGATGGAAAAGCCATACAATATCTTCCGACAACTCCTAAAAAATATCTTGGCCTTGACGCAAACTGGGAGGGAGGATTAGAACTTGCCCGTGAACGATGGCAGCATGAATCTCAGTTTGAATTTCGAGTCTGTCATTCCCCTGACGAAATGGGTATTAGTGGTAACATGTTCGATATTTCTATCTGCATGGATACACTCGAACATGTCCCCCCGGATATTGTCGAACCCTACCTCGAACAAATTTCAAAGGCGACGACTCAGTATGTTTTTATTACTGTACCAAACGAAAAGGGCATTGTCTTCTTTTTCAAATATCTCATAAAAAAAATTTGTTCCGGCGATGTTCAATCGTATACGATTCATGAGGTTATCAATGCGACTTTAGGCAGAATGGATAAGGTTGC
>PDWJ01001604.1_pt1 | contig 27214 bp, 25 predicted proteins | sample 1430881 | NCBI WGS metagenome assembly PDWJ01 (sample SAMN01162460, study PRJNA174530) | Oral metagenome, whole genome shotgun sequencing project. | biome: Marine environment; feature: Marine mammal; material: Swab sample of the gingival sulcus; isolation source: swab sample of gingival sulcus...
CCCTGCGTGATGCTCGCGGCCCAAGCGATCACGGGAATCTCCTCACCAAGCTAATACGAGATCAGGCCCAGGAGCCTCAGCTACGCTGCAGCGCTACACCCTCGGCAGGCAAGCAACAACCGGCGCTGATGGCAGCCTAGACGGCCAACACACCAGCATCAGCCTGCCTACAGACTTTGCGCCACACGCCCGCGCGCACTGGTCGACTTGAGCGTAGCGAATCAAGCTCCTAGCCCCTGCGCGAGCGCCTTCCCCCTTCAACTCCCAACCGATCGCGTCGGTTGCCATCCAGGACCCACCGAGAAGCTGTCTTGGGCCCCGGAGGTGACTTGGGCCGCGCTTCAAATGCCTACCTGTGCCTCGGCATCCAGATGGGGCGGCGCTTCGGGCTCTTTGGCCGCGCCCAGTATCTCGCCGGCGACTCTTGTGTTCAGCGGCTCTGGCGCCCCCGCTGGCAACGCCCTGACTCCGCTCGCGTCGTGGCTTCGTCGCGCCGCCCTCGCCGCCCCACGCGCTTTCACCGCCGCGACGCTAGATCCTTGAGCTTGTCTTCGAGCGATTGACGCTTGGAGCCCAGTAGGGTATTTGCTGCGCTACCGACCTTTTCGGGCAGTCGCAACCCCTTGCTCGCCGCTTTGAACGCCTTGCTGCCAATTTTGGCGAAGAGCAGGTCCTTCACGCCCTTTTTCACAGCTCCGGTCAGGTGTTTTTCCGCCTGTTTGCCCTGATCCTTGCTGGTGGCGCCCGCGAGCGCGCCAGCCTTGGCAATATCTCGTCGGTCTTTGGCGTTCTTGATGTCGTTGATTGCAGTGATCACGGTGAAAAACGTGCCGACGGGCGCAGGCAAGAACGTGGTGATGATGCTGCCGAGTGTCCCCATCAGCTCATCTTCACTCTTGATAGAAACTGCGTCAGCTGCGGCCTTCTTGAAGGCGTCGGCCGTCACGGAGCCGTTTCGGTAGCGTGCGACGAGCGCGCTCTTGACGTTGCCGGCGATGCCGTGTAGCGACAGCAGCTTGGCGTAGTTATCGAGACCCTCCAGCTTTGCCTTGCCCCGGGCGAGGTTCTTCGCTGTGGTGGCAAGCTGCTCGCGGACCTCTGAAGGAAGCTTGGAGCTCTGAGCGAGCTTGCGGGCCTGGTTGGAGGGAATGCCAAGGCCCTGGCAGAACCGCTGCCGAGCCTTGGCGTTGGGCAGCTTCGACCATGCCTGAACCGCGATGCCAGGCTTCTGCAGCGTTTGGATCGCCTGCTCGGCGCGGGCGAGCTTGCGCAGCATTGTGTTCCGCATCGACGCATAGAGCTGGAAGGCGAGCGCCGCACGGAGCCCCTTGTAGGCGCTCTCGCCGAGTTGCCGACGGGCCTCGCGGGCGCCTAGCTTGTTCATCAGCGACATCACCTTGCCGATCTTGGCGGATCCAAGCGACTGGAGCTTGAGGTAGTTGATGCTTGGGTTTGGATCGCTCGCCTGGGAACCGGAGAGAATCGGCACGTAGGGTAGGGTCTTAAAGCCTGCGCTTTTCAGGTCGGCGAGCAGTGCGCGTTCTCCGGGCGACAGCTTTGCGCTCTTCGTGATCCGGTCCGCACGTGTTTTCTTGACGTGTGTTCCTACGCCGAGCCCGAAGCTGACGGTGGCCATCCGCGAGGCTGCGTTGTCATGCTTGGATGGCTTGTCAAGGCGCGTCGTGATCGAGACTTGGCAGCGCATGCCAGCATACTCACGCAGCCAGTCAACAAAGCGCTGGGCGCGCTCAACCGCGAGACGGCGGTTGGCGCTGGCCCGCCCGGTGCCGCTGGCGCTGCCGACGACCGTGATCGAACCAGCTGGGTGTTTCAGTTGTGCGCGTTGGTCGGGAGTTAGGCTCTTCAGCCAAGCCTGCGCGCGAACCGGATCGACGCTCGACGAGCCATAACGAAAGCCGAGACCCTCTTCGCTGCTGTGGACCCGCCGTCGCTCGCGACGCTCGGCAGCCGACAGGGAGGGTGCCGTGCGGTGGTCGCCCCTCGCGCTCTCTGTTCGGCGGGGCGTAGTCTTCGCATCCACTGTGTGACCCAGACCGCGCTCGCCGATCGCGGGATCGACCGTGAGCTTGCCTGCTTGGCCCCACTCGGGCTTCGACTTGGTGCCTAGCGGAGGCGACGGAATTGCCCCTTTCAAGCTGCCCTGTTTCGGTCCATGCACCATCAGCAAGGTGCAGCGAAGCGAGGCGTCGTCGTAGCGATCCTCGGGCTTGGCAGGCGTCGAGCTCGGGCTCTCGGTTTCGGTCGCCGTCGGCGCGGGTGTTGAGCTGGGCTGGGTATCGAGCTGCGAACGGTGTTGGCGGATGGAGTCGAGTGGGTTGATGGCCATAGGGTCCTCCTTCGTGCCCGGTTGTCGGCCGCAGCAGGTGTTTGTTGCGTCTTTTTTTCGGGGGATCGACGGGACCAGCGCAGCCCAGGGAAAAAACGGGCGTTGCTTTTTCGAATAGTGGCCATATGAGCGCTCAGGCGCAGTTGCCTGGCAGGCGAGCAAGGCGCCAGAAAGCCTTCTTCCGGTATAGCGTGATCGGTGGTTACGCTCGGCTTCAGCTTCTTGTCGCCGCTGAACACCTGCGAACGAAGGCAAAGAACCGTTTCGACGCTTTCGATGCCCAGCGGGCGCCTGCTATGTCAAGTCAATCGTTGACCAGGTGACGACAAACCCTCGATGATAGGTGCGCTAGTCAGAAGCTCGTCGTACTTTCGCGCTTCTGACAGGCTCTCCGGCCTGCGCCTCCTATTGTTTTAGACCTCTGATACAGGGCTCGTTGGTTTGGTCATCAACAGAGCGCTGATCAACTGACGGGACCGAGCTGCCCGAAGGATGCGGAGTCGCAGCGTAGGAGCGAGGAGGGCGCCTGCAGGTAGCACTGTGGTTTCGCAGACCAGCGCGCCGACGGGAAGAGGGTCCTCCTTTTTTCCACCACTCAATCTAACCCGTTGTTATTATGCGCGTTAAACTCGTTCCAATGGATCTGCGCCCCCAATAACGTGCGCAACATCGGCCTCGACCTGCCGATAAGGACTCGTCACGAGGTGCCACCGCGCCGAAACAATCCGAGGAGGTCGCGATGCGTCTAGGTCTTTCCCACCTCCGTTGTGGCAACTGTGGTTGGTTTGGTAACCCGCGAGCGCAGCGGGTCGCGTTCTGGAGCACCTTCTCTCTGTTGATCGTCGTTGTGGCCGTGCAGGTCGGCGCTAGTTTGTTCGGACTAAGGCTCTCGCTCGAGCCCGAGATCTGGCTGGGCGCCGGCGTGGGCATCGGGATCGTGATTCAGATCGTTGGTACGCGCGCGTCGCGCTGCCCGCGCTGCTCCTCCCGTGATCTCCGACGGTCTCGCCAGCCCGAGACCGCGGACCCAACCCACTCGCCGCTCTCGAGCTCGCCAATCTCGCCACCCGATGGGCTCGCTACGCGGAGCGTAGCTGGCGCGGGCGAGCTGCCAGTCTCGGTGCGAGACGCCAGCGGTGAGCCGCTCACCTCCGAGGCGTCTTTCTGTGCGCCGCCGCCGGTCGAGATCGGCGCCATATGTGTCGCTGCCAGCACTCAGACGCGCCGTGGGATGAGCCCTCGTGGGGTGCTGATCCTCGCTGTGTTCGTAGGCGGGGTTCTGGGCGTCGCTGGCGCGGCCGCCGGGGTGTGGATCGATGGGTGGATCGTGGGCCTCGGCCTGGGCGCACTGCTGCTCGTGGCGAGCTTCGGCGCCGTGGTGGCGATCGCGGCCCCCGCCCACGGCTGCTTCTACGTTGGCCGAGAGGGCTACGTGCGCTTCCGCTCGACCTTCCGCGGCACCCGCGAGGTCGAGCGCCTGCTCTTCGCCGACGCGCCTAGCGTGCGCCTCAGTCTGATCGAGCCCGACCTCGACACCGACGGCCTCCGCAGTGTGCAGTTTCGCCACGTTTGGTACGACGTCGACGGGCGGCAGCTGCTCGAGCTGAAGGCACGTGAAGGCGAAGACGCGCCGCTGCAGCGCGCCGCCGCCGTGCTCGCCGCCTACAACGCGTGGTGGCTGCCGCGGCTCCGTGAGGCGATGCAGACGCAAGAGGGCACGACGTTTCGGTTAGGTGACCAGACCTTGCGCCTGCGCAGCGTCACGCCCTCGAGCCTCGGCTGCCAAGGTATGGAGCGACAGATCACCGAGGTCTCGGCCGACGCCGAGCGCTACGAGGAGCTGCGCCTGCGCTACAACGCCAACGGCATCCCCGGCGAACTGACGCTGCCCGCCCACGCCGTGGACAACCTCGATTGCCTGATCGCGCTCACGCGCTCCGACCGCCTCGCGCAGTAGAGCAAAACGGCACCAGGCGCATGTCAATAGCCGGGGTGTAGGAGCACGGCCTCACGCTACGAACAGATCAACGGGAGGGCGGGATCAACAGGCTGCTATGGATTGGTGACCCATGAGCAATCCGCTGGGGTGGAGCTCAAGAGCATGGTCTTCGGCAGTTTTTTGTTCACTGAGCCGCTGCTGTCCTCTCTTTGGAGCTCGAGCTTGCCTACGCTCGAGATCGTGCCCACCAGGGACGCGTTCTCCATGTACAAGGCGTAAGGCAAGGCGTAGGGATCGTCTTCATAACCGTCGCCGAGGACGACCACCCCTTCAAGCTCTCCACCAACGTCCGCTGGGTTGCCGAAGCGAGCCTTGATGGGGGCCTCCACGCTGAACCAACATCCGCCACAGCCAACACCGCCTCGGGCCTTCTCAGTGTGCTTCCGACTCTGAGAACCAACGAGATGGTCGAACGAGCAGCTCTCCTCGCTGTCCTTTTCAGCGGCTGCGGCTCTGTCTTCGCAGATGGTGAGCGTCACCTCGTGGCCCTCGACTTGGCCGACCCAGACACCAACGATGGTCCGCAGGGCCTCAGCGTCTCGCGTAGGGCCATACTCATGGGTGTTCTCTGAGCAGCCCAGGACGACGAGCAGAACGAGCGGGAGAACGCGGTAGATCTTGCGACGCCTGCGGCAGAGGAGACTCGGCGTGATGAGGCGGGATGCTAACGACAACGGGTTTCGCATGGTTGACTCCTTGGGAGCGGCTTGAAGCAGCTTGGATGCCAACTCATCGTTGCGGATGAGACACTCTCCAGTCCCGCGTTTCTTGTTATTTTTTACGTTTTCTTGGATAGGATCTAGTTGTCTCAGGCTCCGGTCTCTGTGACATGAATGGCATACCAGGCTGGTTCTGAATGGCGTACCGGGCTGGTTCAGAACGCCTCTCGTGGCACGCTTGGGGATCGTGGCGCAGAGCGAGGAAGCGGGGCGAAGACGCCACCGTAGCGGACGATATGGGTGCGAGGTGGCGGAATCAACAGGCCACCCCAAGGGACAGCCCATCCTCTGGGCTGGTCGCCAAGTCCAGCTTGGCACGAGGTGGAGCAGGGGGTGAGGGCCGCGCCAGGCACATGGTCAACGGCGCCCTTCGACAAGCGGAGGAGGCCGAACAACGAGGGTGCCAGTCTCCGGGCTGCCACCACAGACGTTTCCTCGCTGAGCTGCCGCGCCGCTTTCGTGGCCGAAGAAACGAGCCATACGGGCGGTACGGCGAGCTTTCTGAGGCCTAGAAAGCGGCCGGCAGTGCTGTGCCCGGCGACGGGAGGAGTGTGTAGGGGTGCTCCCTTATTCTATTGACGGCGTTCACCTTGGCCAAGCACCTCGAGCGCGCGGGGCAAGGCCGAGCGGATCAGCGACGGCGACGTGAGCAAGCTGAGCACCAGGTGGGCGCCTCGCGGAAAGTCGAAGAAATAGCCGGGGTGCAATAGCACGGCCTCGCGCTCGAGGATCGCCAGCGCCAGCGCCTCGTCGTCGGCGTCGAGCTCCGGGACGCGCAGCACCGCCGACCAGCCGCCGTCAGCGGCGAGAGCGCTCACCTCGGGGAAGCCCGCGACGACGCCCTCCACGGCGGCGCGACAGTCACGAAGGCGGGCGCAGATCCGCGCGCGGCGGCGCGCCGCGAGCTCGAGCACCTCAGGCAACGCCAACTGCACCGGCGTCGCGACCGAGAGGTAGGCGTCAGCGATCACGTCGAGGCGCGCGATCGCCTGCTCGACGAGGGGCGCGGGGCCGCTGGTCGCGATCCACCCGAGCTTGAGCTGGGGCAGACCGCCGAGCTTTGACAGGCCGCCGAGGGTGAACGCCAAGCAACCCAACCCTCGAGAGGCCGAGGCCAGCGCTCGCCCACCACCGCACGCGACGCTCACGTAGGGCAAAAAGACCTCGTCGCTGATCAGCGCCAGATCACGCTCGGCGCAAAACGCCACCAACGCCTCGAGCTCGGCGGCGTCGACGCCATGACCTGTCGGGTTGTTGGGGTTGACCAGCAGCAGCGCACGCACACGCCCCACTCCAACCTCACGCTCCGCGCGCTCATAGGCCGCGTCGAGCTGCGCCGGATCGAGCAACCAGGCCCCCGCGTAATCGAGCGCGTAGGGCACACCCCGCACAGCGTCCAGCGCTATGAGGTGCTCGAAGAGGGGGTAGCTCGGCTGCGGAAGCAGCACGGCGTCGCCGGGATCCGCGAGCAGCTTGAAGAGCAGCGAGTAGGCCTCGCTGGTGCTCGCGGTCAGCGTCAGCTGCTCTGCCAACGGGGCTCCAGGAAGCTGGGCAGCGACAACCTGCCGCGCGGACTGGAGGCCGCGAGGCTCCGGACGGTAGGTGGCCACCTCCGGATGAGCCAGCATCCGCGACAGCGCCACCGCGTCCGCCGCGTCGTCGAAGATCCCCGCGCAGATCGGATCGCTCGTCGTGAGATTGGAGACCGCGCGTCCTTGCGCCCGTAGACGCGCCAGAGCACGGCTGAGCGCGTTCTCGACCAAGGGCTGCGGGAGGCGCTGGGAAAAAGATGGCACGCTGGTATTGTAAGAGCATGTTCGTTGGATCGTCTCGTCTTGTTGTCGTGTTGACTGGGCTGGCCTTGGCCCTCGGAGGCTGCAGCAAAGGCATGGTCGATGACGATTCGCCGCTCGACACCGGCCTCAATACCGACAAGCAGCCCGATGTTGGCGGTCTAGAGGGTCGGACACCGCGGCCGGATGGGCCCTCGCCAGACACGCGCTCGCCAGACACGCGCTCGCCAGACACGCGCTCGCCAGACACGCGCTCGCCAGACACGCGCTCGCCAGACACGCTGTCTCCGGACGTGCTGCCTGCCGACACGCTCTCGCCTGACACCATGCCTCAGGGCACCTTCAACGCCCCCTTCACGCTCGACTTCGAGAGCAACAACGGCGGCCTGAAAAGCACGGGCGATTGGCAGTGGGGCGCGCTCAACTTCAGTCAGGGCAGCGGCTGCACATCGGGTTTCTTGGCGCCGACCAAGGGACATTCGGGAACGAACGTCTGGGGGACGACGCTCAACGACTGCCACAGCCCTCAGAGCCCCTCAAACGACGCCAGCGGCTCCTGCGGCGCCACGGTCAACGCCAGCATCGCCGACGACGCGATCCTCAGCCTCGACGTCGCAATCCCAAGCGGCTGGACCATGGCCACCCTGACCTACTGGCAGTGGCATGACGGCTTCCTCAGCTACGACTGGGGCGAGATACGCGCCAACAACCAGGTGGTGGCCCAGTTCTGTAGCGGCACGCCGCCCGGCTCCACCGGCAGCTGGGAGCAGGTCTCCATCGACCTCAGCAGCTACACTGGCAAGACCGTCAAGCTCACGTTCCACTTCATCGCCTCCAGCTCGGTCAACCACGCCGGCTGGTATATCGATGATCTGTCCGTGAGCGGGATCTGAAGTCTCTGACTGACGAGCAACGACGCCAGCGGAGTCCAGGAACTGGTGGTACGGCGAACGTTCTGAGGCCTAGAGGAAAGCGGGTCAGCGCTCTAGCAGCCGGCAGCGCTGTGCCCAGCGACGGGAGGGATGTGTAGGGGTGCGCTGATGACCAGCCGCTGCACAGCGAGCGGGCTCCTACTCCGAGACCTCTACGAGGTCCTCATCATCGAGGAGCGGAACGTCGTCGCCCGGATCATCGATCACCTCGAGCGTGGGCTTGGGCTTGTCGAGCACCTCGATGTCAGCGCGACGACGCGCGCTGAGATAATGCGAGGCATAGCGTGTCAGCTCGAAGCGCACGTAGGCGGTGAGCTCTTCGGTCGCCGCCGGCTTGATCTGCAGCATCGCTGGCGGCGTGCCGAGCTGCTGGCAGGCGCGGACGTAGATGTTGAAGGCGCGCTGCGGGATCGGCTCGTCGATCACGAAGACTAGCGCGTAGGGCCGCTGCCCGTGGACCAGGGCGCCGCGGTTGATGCAGCGGGTGAGCATCGCCAGCTGTTGTGGGCTGCGATCGGCGAAGCGGGCCTTCACGGCCCCGGCGTTGACCACCACCAGGCAGTTGGTGCGGTAGGTCGCCAACCGGTCGCCGAGCAGCTCCGCGTCACCACGGGAGACCTGCTCGCCATGAAAGTCGCCGCCGAAGAGGGCCACGTCGTAGCAGGCGTCGACCGCCAAGGGAGGGCCGATTAGATCGTGGCGGAGCCCGCTCAGCTCCTTGCGCAGCGCCTGATAGACCCCTTGTACGGCGCCGCCCACGCCAAGCACGGCCACCCGCTGCCGCAGATAGAGCCCCCGCTCGCTGCGGAAGGCCGGCTTGCTCGCCCCAAGCAGCGCGTCGATGATCTCCACGTCGGGTTCGCAGACGTCGAGATCGTCTTGGATCTCGATCTGCAGCGTGATCGCTTCGCTGTCTTCATTGTGGCGCTCGAGAGCAGCGGCGCCTCTCGCTTCGGCGATCTCGGCGCGGGCTTCGATCACCTGGGAAAGGTCTTCGAGGTCGAACTCGGCGGCGAGCATGGAACCCGCCTGTTTCAGCGCGTTGGTCATGGTGTCATTGACGGTCAGTATCGAGAAGTACCCAGCATCCTGCTACAACATCGGCCAGTGGCAAAGCGAGGGTAACACCGATGGCCGAGGAGCCGTCCACCGTTGACGAGGTCGACGACAAGAAATGCGCCGAGAACGAGGCCGTGAGCGAGCCTGACGCGCCTAGGAAGCTCGCGGCGGCGATCGCCGAGCGCGACGCCCTGCGCCAAGAGCGAGACAAGCTGCTGACGATGCGCGACGCGCTGCTCCGTGAGGTCCTGCCGCTCACCCCCGAGGGTGACCCGGTCCGGCACCCCCAGCGGCGCTGGGGCCTGATGCTCGTGGTGCTGCTGATGGCGGGGGGCGTAGGCCTCTTGCTCTACAAGTCGAGCCGCACGATGCAGCGCCTGCAGCGGCAGGAAGCTGCTGGTAAACGACACCGATCCCCTCAGCGCCTGCGCGCAGGCGCACCCAGGCCCGCCATGGCCGGCGAGCGAGCCCACCACCGCCGACATCTCGGCTCAGCGGTGCGCCCCAAGCGTGTCGAGGTGATCCCGATCGCTGGTGTGTCGGTGGTTGGGCGCACCGCGCTCTGCCCCGACGGGCGGCGCGTGGCGATCGGTGGTTGGGGCGGCGTCCTGCTGATCTACGATCTCATCCTCGATCAGGTGGTGGTGCACCTGCCTGCCCATCAGGGCGCGATCCGCGCCTTGCGCTTCGTCAACAGCGACCAGCTGATCACCGGCGGCGGCGACGGTCGCGTGGTGGTCTGGAGCCTGCGACACCGCGCCAAGCTCCGGGAGCTCCGCCCTAAGGGGACGCCCGTGCGCGACCTCGCCGTCGCTGGAGGGCGTGTCGTCGTCGCCGCGGAGCAGGACGTGATCGAGGTCTACCCCCTCGCCGGTGGCAAGCCCAAGACGCTCACGGGCCACCGCGGGTGGATCCGCGCCGTGGCCCTCGCCCCAAACGGGCGACTGCTCGCCAGCGGCGGCCATGATCGGGTGATCCGGCTCTGGGAGCTCCCCTCCGGCAAGGCGCTGAAGACACTCCCGGGGCATCGGCTCTGGGTCAACGCTCTGGTCTTCGCGCCCAACGGCAAGACCCTCGCCTCGGCGGGCTTTCACAAGCGGACGCGGATCTGGGACGTCGAGAGCGGTAAACGCCTCCACAGCTTGCGCGGCCACTGGCGCCGCCCCGTAGCCCTGGCCTTTAATCGCAGCGGGCGTAAGCTGGCCTCGGCGAGCCTCGACCGCACGGTGATCCTCTGGGACGTCGCCAGCGGGCGGCTGCTCTCGCGGCTCCGCGGCCACCGCTACCAGGTCTCGAGCGTGGCCTTCGGGCCACGCGACGCCTTCATGCTCACGGCGTCAACCGACGGCACTCTACGCCTCTGGGGCGCGAAGCGGGCGACACCGCAGATCTGGGCTCGCCTGCCACGGCCCGGCGCTGGCGAGCTGACCCTGCGGAGCAACCACACCGGCGAGCGGATGCGGATCAGGGTCATTGGAGCCGAAGGCCAGGTCCTCGAGGCGGGGCGCAAGAAGCTGGCCTATATGCTGCGCAGCGGCCCCGACGATCTACAGAGGCTCCCCGACAAAAGGCTCGTGAAGCTGCTCTACCATACCGCCGCCCACTTCGGTCGCCAGCGTGAGGTCGTGCTGATCAGCGGTCACCGCTCGGCGCCGTTCAACAAGCTACGCACCACGCAGAGCAAACAGGTCTCGAAAAAGAGCCGCCACGTCCGCGGGCAGGCGATCGACTTTCGCATCAGCGGCGTGGCGATCACCACGCTCTACCGCTGGCTGAAGAAGAAGCGCTGGGGCGGCCTCGGGCTCTACCCCGACTCGAACTTCGTTCACCTCGACACCGGCCCCGTACGCCTCTGGCAAGGCAACTGACGGGTCGGAGCAGCAGGTCTGCCCGCTAGAGCGCTGGCCAACTTCCCTCCCGTCGCCGCGCTGGTCTGCGACATCACAGCGGTTGTCACTCGTCGCTTGCGTGCTACCAGCAGGCGCCCTTCTCGCTCCTACGCCGTGAATCCGCATCCTTCGCGCAGCTCGGTCCGGTACGCTGAACAGCGCTCGAGAGCCATCGTGGTGCTACGGTGAGCCTGAGCGACAACGAGCTCGGTTCGAAGGGCTGGTCGCGACGGGAGGGATCGATCAACAGGCTGCTAGACCGCGCCGAGCTTGCTGCGCTCAAAGACCATCCCATGGCGCACAGCGACGTACTCGTCGTCCTCGAGCTCGACGCAGACGTTGGGCCCCTCGCCGAGCGGCTCGCTGGTCACGATCAAGTGCTTGACCACGCCCCGCTCCACCGGCGCCTCGCAAAGCTTCGCGTCGAAGGCGAAGCAGGTGTCACGCTCGGGGCAGCGCTCTTTGTAGGTTGAGTAGTGGAGCTCCTTTTTGTAGCGGTAGCCGAGCATCAGGTCGCCGTTGGTGATCAGCACGGTGAGCTTGTTGTGCTTCGTGTCGGCGGCCTGCTCGTCTGGGGCCGCGGCCAGCACCAGCTGGGTGGTGATCCGCAGCGCCTCTCGCACGTCCTCGAGGGTCACGCCATCGTCGGGGAGGCCATCCACGCGGCGGGCAAGCTGCGAGAGGTAGATATGAAAGAGCAGCTCGCTGTCCGTGTCGCCGAGGACGTAGCGGCGAAAGCGCTGATCGATCAGCTGCCGGAGCCGCTCCCGCACCTCGGGGCGCTCGTAACCGGCGAGCTCGCCGTTATGGGCGAAGCACCAGCGTCCGTGCTGAAACGGATGGCAGTTCAGCACGCCCACGGCGCCGACGGTCGCCAACCGGATGTGGGCGATCAGCGTCCGGGTCGAGACCACGCCGCTGAGATCGCGAAAGAGCGAGTCAACCCAGGCCTGCTGATCGTTGCGGATCAGATGCGGGTAGCCGTCGACGTAGAAGCCGACGCCCCAGCCGTCGCTATGGCGTTGGCTCTGGCGCGCCAGGGCGTTGTCAGCGTTGACCAACGAGTGGTGGACGCTGGATCGCAGCGCCGAGCGGAACCCGTAGAGGCGGCACATCTACAGCTTCTCGGTCTGCTCGGTTGGCTCTGCGTTGGCGGGCTCTGCGTTGGCGGGCTCTGCGTTGGCGGGGGCGGGCCCTGTGGAGAGCGGCTCCGAGGCGCTCTCGAAGGCTCGGGTCTGCCGGCGCACCCTTTCTCGGAAGCCCGCGGCCTGCGCGCTCTTGCCCGCGCGCGCCATCGCCATCGACAGCGCCTGCCAGACCAGCAGCTGCACCATCCCACCGGCGGCGGCGACGTCCTCGATGCTCATCAGCTGATCGGTGGGGATCGGCGTGCCGGCGACGCCCGCGGCGAGGTGGGCCAGCGCGCGCGTCTTCTTCTTCACCAGATGCATCGTGCGGCCGCCCTCCGTCTCCATCCGCTCGGCGAGCTCGTCGAGGCGCGGCGCCGCCGTGGGCTCCCCCCGCACGGCGAGCCCGAGCAGGCCGATCGCCTTGACCTGCACCTCGCAGGTCAGCGCGCCGTAGTGCTTGCCGATCTCGGCCTCGATCGCGGCGCTGTCGTCGAGCAGCGCCAAGCCGGCCATGCGCTCGAGCTGGTCGAGAATCTTCGAGAGCGGGATCTTCTCCAGCGCCGGCAAGGACGCGTCGAGAAACGATCGCGCCTCCTTCACGCCTTCTCCGCCGCCTAGCACCTTGATCAGCTTCGTACGGCGGGACCGGCGCTTGAGCAGCATCGCCACCGAGACGGTGGCACCGACCGCTCCGCCGATAATCGCTGTCTCGACAATACCCATCGTCCGACTCCCGGGCCGTCTTCTACCTCTCGAACGAGGCTAGCACCTTCCGGGTCGCGCGGGGAAGAGCCCGAGCGCCGAGGTCGGCCAAGGCGAGCCAGCGCGGTCCCGACTCCGCGGCGCGTTCCGCCCGCGGTCGCGCGCGCAAAAAGCAGCGCCTCGGGTGGAGGCGTACGCGCAGATGGGAGTAGGCGTGGTCGACGGCCGGCAGCGCCTCACCTACGGCCACCTCGAGGCCATGGTCGGCGCGCAAGGTCGCTTGAAGCGCCGCCTCGACCACGACATCGGTCACCGCCTCCGGCGCCAGGGCCTCGTCGTGGTCGTCGCGCAGCACCACCGCGGGGAGATCCCAGAGACCGGCGAGCATCCCGCCGTAGGGGCGCTGATAGAGCAGCAACCGCCCCCGCGCATCGGCGAGCACGGCGACCGCCAGCTGCTGCAGCGGCACAGCTTTGCGTGCCGCCTTCCGCGGGTAGCTCTCCGCCGCGCCCTCGGCTCGAGCCCGGCACGGCGCGGCCAGCGGGCAACCCTCGCAGCTCGGCGAGCGTGGCGTGCAGACCCGCGCGCCGAGTTCCATCATCGCCTGGTTATGCAGCGCCGCAACGCCCTGCCCCGCCGGCAGCAGCTGCTGAGCCAGCGCCGAGAGCTTCTTGTGCACCCGCGGCACGCTCGGCGGCTGATCGAGGGCGACCAGCCGCGCCAGCACCCGCTTCACGTTGCCGTCGAGCACGGCGAGGTCGTCGTCGAAGGCGAGGCTGAACACTGCCGCCGTGGTGTACTCGCCGACGCCGGGGAGCGCGCGAAACACGTCGGGCTCCCTGGGCACGACGCCGCCGTGGTGCTCCACCACCTCACGGGCGGCGCGCAGGAGGTTGCGCGCGCGGCGGTAGTAGCCCAGGCCCTCCCAGAGCAGCAACACCTCCGCCTCATCGGCGGCGGCGAGGCTCGCGACGTCGGGGAAGCGCGCGATCCAGCGCTCGTAGTAGGGGATCACCGTGATGACCTGGGTCTGCTGCAGCATCACCTCCGAGACCCAGATCGCGTAGGCGTCACGACTGCGGCGCCACGGCAGATCGCGCGCGGTAGCCTCGTACCAACGCCACAATCCTTCGATGACGCCCGCGTCGAGGCCGGCAGGGAGCTCCAGCGCGGTCGGGGCCGTCCGCCCCCGGCGCCTCACGCCAACGCCTTGCGCTCGATCAGCTCGATCGTGTAGCCGTCCGGATCCTCGACGAAGGCGATCACCGTCGTGCCATGCTTCATCGGCCCGGCGTCGCGCACCACCTCGCCGCCGCGCTCGCGGATCGCGTCGCAGGCGGCCTTGGCGTCGGGCACCTCGAGGGCCACGTGGCCAAAGCCGTCACCGAGCTCGTAGCTCGTCGTATCCCAGTTATGGGTCAGCTCGATCACCGCCTGATCCGACTCCTCGCCGTAACCGACGAACGCGAGGGTAAAGCGGCCGCCGGGGTAGTCCTTTTTGCGCAGGAGCCTCATCCCCAGCACCTCGGTGTAGAACGCCAGCGATCGATCGAGGTCTCCGACGCGGATCATCGTATGCAAAATGCGCATGGCTCTTCCTTTCGCTGATGTCTCTCGCGCCGCTTGACGCCAGCGCGTGGCAGGTCAAGGCTTGGGTCTGCAGGTTCTGACACCGGCCAAGGCGCCGTTCAAGCGGCCTCTAACTGCGAGGAAGATAGATGTCATCGCTGCTCCGCCCCTTGCTCATCGTGTTCGGCCTCGCCCTCTTGGCGGGCGCCTGCTCGAAGGACTCGAAACAGGTTATGCGCCCGGCGGGCGCGGTCGAGCACGCCACCATCGCCATCGAGGGCATGACCTGCGGCAGCTGCGTCAGCGCAATCACCAAGGCGCTGAAGGATCTCCCCGGGGTCCAGGCCGCCTCGGTCGATCTGAAGACCAAGCGAGCGCAGGTGCGCCACCAGCCCGACAAGGTGACCCTCGACACGCTCGTCGCGACGATCAACAAGCTCGGCTACAAGGCCAACGTGCTACCGCCGGGCTTGCCCGTAAACTGAATCCCCGCGAAGACGCCACCAGCGTACGAACCATCGGCCAACAAAGCGGACCGGGCTTCCAAAGACGCGCCGATCGGGGCTGCCAAAGACGCCGACCGGGGCTGCCAAAGACGCCGACCGGGGCGGCCAAAGACGCCGACCGGGGCTGCCAAAGACGCAGGACCAGCGCGACAAGTCAGCCAGCTGCCAGCGTCCTCAGCCGATCGATCGCGTGCACCGGCGCGTCATCGCCGTCCATCAGGTGGGCGATCGCCGAGTAGACCAGCCGATGGGCCTGCACCATCGGCTTGCCGGCAAAGACCTCGGCGGTGACCGTGACGTTGTAGTGGCCAGCGCCGGCGCCGGTCTGCACTTCGGCGTTGGCCCCCTCGATGCTCTCTTCGATGGCGTGGCGGATCGCGTCGGTTTGATCGTGGCTCATCAGCCCTCACTCATCGCCGCTCCCTCGTCACCGAGCGGCAGCAGCTCCCCCGTGTTCTTCGAAGACTCGTGGCTACGCAGGTTCGTAGGTTCGCCATTGCGGCGCCCTAAGAGCTTTCCTACAGACCTCTCCCGTCGCCGGGCATAGCACTGCCGGTCGCTTTCTAGGCCTCAGAACGCTCGCCGTACCGGTAGGGCTCGTTTCTTCGGCTACGAAAGCGGCGCGGCAGCCCAGCACCCGGCTCGGTCCCAAATGGGTAGGGGTGCTCTAATGGATCGAGCATAGCGCTTCAGAGGCAACTCGGGAAGGTGGGCAACTGTATGGCAATGTGGCGCCGCCCCTCAGCTGAGTGACCCGAGGTTGAGCGACGCTGATCTTCGTGGTCAGATATCGGCTGCGGAGGATCGATGCGGAAAGACGCGCTGACATTTCTACAGGCTCTATTGGACGCTCCCAGCCCCTCTGGTTACGAAGGCCCCGCGAGGCGCATCTGGCTCGCAAAGATGGAGAGCGTCGCCGATGATGTCCGCGTTGATGTCCACGGCAACACCATCGCGACGCTGAACCCGGGCGGCAGCCCGAAGGTGATGCTCGCAGGCCACATCGATGAGATCGGCTTTCAGGTCTGCCACATCGAGAACAGCGGCTACCTGCGCTTTCGGCCAATCGGCGGCCACGACCTGCGCGCCATCGCCGGACGACGGGTTCAGATCCACGGCGCTGACGGGGCGGTCTTTGGCGTGATCGGCAAACGCCCAATCCATCTAATCCCCAATCGCAACCGCTCGACCCCACCGCCCAAAGTTCAAGACCTCTGGATCGACGCCGGCTTCACCACCCGCAAGCAGGCCGAAAAGAGCGTTCAGCTCGGCGATCCGATCACCTACGCCGAGGGGTTCGCCCCGCTTCGTGGCCAGCTCGCGGTGGCCCGCGGTTTCGACAATAAGGTCGGCGCCTTCGTCGTCGCCGAGGCCTTGCGCGCGCTGAAGACCGGAGCCGGGCGCGGGCGCAAGCGCGCGCTCGCAGCGGAGGTCAGCGCCGTGGCCACGGCCCAGGAAGAGATCGGCCTACGCGGCGCTCACACCAGCGCCTTTGGCCTGGCCCCCGACGTCGGCATCGCCGTCGACGTCACCTGGGCCACCGACAACCCGGGCGGCGAGGCGCGTGAGATCGGCGAGGTCAAGCTCGGCGGCGGCCCGGTGCTCGTACGCGGCCCCAACGCCAACCCGCGGCTCTTCGAGCAGCTAACCAAGGCCGCCCAGTCCAGCAACACCCCGGTGCAGATCCGCGCCCTGCCCCGCGCCGCGGGCAACGACGCCAACGCGATCCAGCTCAGCCGCGCCGGCGTCGCCGCAGGTGTGGTCGGCATCCCGCAGCGCTATATGCACTCGCCAGTAGAGATCTGCCACCTTGGTGACGTCGAGCGCGCTGTGAGGCTGATCGCTCAGACCGTGCTCGGGATGGACGCCAGGACCTCGTTCATCCCTGACTGACCGGTACGACTGACGATGAACGCCAGCCGGAGATCACGTCTTGAACCTTCGCACCTTCTTCGAGCTCGACGACCTCGAAACCACGATCCGCCGTGAGATCGTCGCCGGGACGACGACCTTCATCACGATGTCGTACATCCTCGTGGTCAACCCGCAGCTCCTCTCGGCGAGCGGGATGCCCTTCGACGGGGTGCTCTTCGCGACCTGCGTCTGCAGCGCCGTGGCGACGGCGCTGATGGCCTTCCTCGCCCGCTACCCGATCGCCCTGGCGCCAGGCATGGGGCTCAACGCCTACTTCGCGCTGGTGGTCGCGCCGCAGCTGGCCAAGCTCCTCGGCAGCGAGGAGGCCGGCTGGCGGGCGGCCCTCGGGGCGGTCTTCTTCTCCGGGGCGCTCTTTCTGCTCCTCTCCCTCTTCCGCCTCCGAGAGCGCGTGGTCGAGGCCATGCCCCCGTCGCTGAAGCTCGCGATCTCTGGGGGCATCGGGCTCTTCATCGCGTTGATCGGCTTTCAGAACGGCGGGCTTGTCAAGGCTCATCCGGTGACGTTGCTGACCCTCGGCGACGTGCTCACGGCGAAGGCCGCGCTCACCCTCGGCGGCCTGCTCCTGATCGCCGCGCTGATGGCGCGAGAGGTCAAGACCGCGGCGCTGATCGGCATCGTCGTCGTCACCGCCGCCGCCGTCGCGCTGGGGCTGGCCAAGCCCCCCGAGCAGCTGATCGCGATCCCCAGGCCCACGGGCACGCTGCTGGCCCTCGACCTCGCGGGCGCCTGGAAGGCCGGGCTGCTCCACGTCGTCTTCGCCTTCTTTTTCGTCGACCTCTTCGACACCATCGGCACGCTGATCGGCGTCGCCGAGCAGGGCGGCTTCATCGATGAGGAGGGCAAGCTCCCCCGCGCGTCCGGCGCCTTGCTCGCCGACGCCGTGGGCACCCTCTTCGGCGCGCTCCTCGGCACCTCGACGGTAACCAGCTATATCGAGAGCTGCGCAGGCATCGCCGCTGGCGGTCGCAGCGGCCTGGCCTCCCTCGTCACCGCCGCGCTCTTCGCGCTGGCGCTGCTCTTCGCCCCGCTGTTTCGGATCGTGCCACCGATGGCCACCGCGCCGGTGCTGATCATCGTCGGCGCGCTAATGATCCGCAACGTCCGGGGCGTCGCCTGGGACGACCTCTCCGAGGCCCTCCCCGCCTTTCTGACCCTCGCAGGCGTCGCGTTCACCTACAGCATCGCCGACGGCATGGCGCTCGGCTTCGTCGCCTACGCGCTGATCAAGGGCCTCTCGGGCAAGCACCGCGAGGTCTCGATCACCAGCTGGATCCTCGCCGCGTTGTTTGCGCTGCGCTACGCGCTGCTGCGGCGCTGACGATCTGATGTGGCGCCCTGAAGCACCGACCGCCGGAAACGCTCGGCGAAGGCCACCTCGAAGCTCAGCGAGTCGGCGTGGCAGAAGCCCAGCGAGCGCTCCCAGATCGGCTTGGGCTCCATACAGAGGTAAAAGAACACCCCCTCATGCCACGGCTCGAGCGCGCCGTAGAGCGTGGAGAAGAGCTCGACCTTCTGCTCCTCAGGGTAGGTCAGCTTGCCGTGGTGGTCCGGCGTCAGCCGCATCTGGAGGATCTTACTCTCGCCGCCGCGCTCGCGGATCGCCTTGACCACCGGGCGGATCAGGGTCACCGAGCCGAGGGTAAAGAAGAGCACCTCGTGGGGCTCGAAGCGCGCGAGCAGCCGCTCGGCGAGGGCGACGTAGTCTTCGCGCCAGCCCTCGTAGCGCACCATCGGATGGCAGTGAAAGGCGACCTTCAGCCCCGCGTCGGCGACGCGCCGGGCCGCGTCAAGGCGAGCGTCGAGGTCGGCCGTCCCATGCTCCTCGTTGGCGATCACCGGCTGCGGCCCGAGGGTCCAGCTGCAGATGACGTTCGCAGGCACGTCCCCACGCTCGAGCAGAGGCGCTACCCGCGCCGACTTGGTCTTCAGCTCGAGGAGCACCTGGGGGTGCGCCGCAGCGAAGTCGCAGAGCGCGTCGAGCATCCCGCCAGCGTTACCCCAGACCAACGCGTCGGAGGACTGCCCCGTGCCGATATGGCGAAACGTCTCGGGCTCGAGCTCGGCGCCGATCGCGGCGAGCTTGTCTCGCAAGCCCGCGTCGAGCTCCGCGCGCTCGCCGTAGAAGGTCTGGATCGTGCAGTAGGAGCAGTCGTAGGGGCAGCCCGTCACCGCGTCGAGGGTGTAGAGCCCGCAGCAGATCGTCTGCTCCGACCAGGCTGGGCAGAGCCCGTAGATCCGCCGATCGTTCTCCGCCTCGGCGAGCTTCACCTTGCGCCGCGGCGGCCCCTCGAGCGCCTTTGACGGGTAGCGCTTGTCGCCGTCGGCCAACGCCGCCACGTGACACGCCGCCGCCGCCACCAGCTCGCGGGCGCGCGCGCGGCGGTCCTTGGGCAGGTCGGCGCGGCCTTCTAGCTCACGCCAGAGCGCAGCGAGGGTCCCCTCGCGCCACATCCGCAGATCCCGCGCCACCTGCGCCACGATCCGCAGCTGCTGCAAGGTGAAGCGGTAGCGCTCCGCCAGCGCCTCCACCTCCCCCTGCTCCTCCTCTGGCAGCCGCGGCAGCAGGGTCTGCTCGCGCAGCTGCGCGAGCTTATCGCGATAGGACCTCTTCTTTTGGGGGGCAGGCTTAGGAGCCCCCCTACAAATCCCTTCCGTCGCCGGGCACAGCACTGCCGGCCGCTTTCTAGGCCTTAGAACGTTCGCCATACCACCAGTATGCCTCATCTCTTCGGCTACGAAATCGGCGCGGCAGCTCAGCACCCGGCTCGGCCCCGAATGTGCGGGGAAGCTCTGAATAACGGGGGCGTCATCGCAACGGGTCGCAGCGCTAAGGGTGAAACCAGAACACGCAGGCGAAGGCGACGTAGACCATCACCATCATCGCCCCCTCGAACCAGTTCGTCTCACCGTCTTGCAGCGAGAACGCGGTGATCAACACCCCGGCCCAGATCGCCAGCAGCTCGAAGGGGTTGAAGGCCATCAGCATCGGCTTGTCGGTGGCGATGAAGCTGTAGATCACGATCACGGGGCTGACCATCAGCGCGATCTGGATCGCCGACGACATCGCGACCTGAAACGCGAGCTCCATCTTGTTCTTCCAGGCGGCGAGCACCGCCACGCTGCCTTCGGCCGCGTTGCCGACCACCGCCACGACCACCACGCCGAGGAACATCTCGCTGATGGGCACCTTGCTCTCGTGGACCATCCGGTCGAGGGCGTCGACGAAGATCTCGGAGGTCAGGGCGACCGAGACCACCGCGAGCGTCAACAGGATCACCGCCGCCTTGAGGCTCCACTGGGGCTCCTCCGCGTGGCTCTCGTTGGAGCGGAAGGTGAAGCTATGGGTCCAGAGCGAGAACACTAGGTTCAGGCCGTAGACCACCAGGAGGATAATCGACACCGCCAGCGAGAGTTTGGTCGCCATCGGCCCGGCGAGGGACGGTGTCAGCTTTGGATCGAAGGCGTGGAAAAAGACCGTCACGCTCGGGATCACCAGCGCGAAGAGCGAGACAGCGAGCATCTGGACCGAGGCGGTGGCGCCGGTGCGGGAGACGGTCTGGGTCTTATGCTTGGCGCCGCCGGCGACCATCGCCAGGCCGAGGAGCAGCAGCAGGTTGCCAAGGATCGATCCCGTGATCGACCCCCGCACCACCTCGTAGTTGCCCTTGCTCAGGGCGAAGAGCGCGATGATCAGCTCGGTGACGTTACCAAAGCTGGCGTTGAGCAGCCCGCCCCAGACATCGCCGATACGCAGCGCGACCTCCTCGGTGGCCGCGCCGATCACCACCACCAGCCCGAGGATCGCCGCGGCGGCCATCGCAAACTCCATCACCGGCGTGCCAGCGTGGGAGTAGTGGATGCCCATGATCGCTGGAACGAAGACCAGCAGGTACTTGGGGAACGGGAGCGTCTTCCAGATATGCATGGTTGCTTGGGATTCTACCGGAGGGAGGCCTCGTGTAACAGCTCCCCTGGGCGAAGGCTCTACCTGTTGTGCTCTCGAACCTTTGAGAGGAGCGCCCCATGAACGCCACGCTGATCCACGTCACCGAGACCGCCCAACGCGAGCTCGACCGCCTCGCCGACCAACACCCCGACGGCTACCTCCGCGTCTACTGGGAAGGCTTTGGCTGAGGCGGGCCCCGCATGGGGATGGCTCTGGACGAGCCACGTCAAGACGACAGCAAGCTCGAAGGCAACCCCTTCACCTTCCTCCTCTCTCCCTCCGATCGGGAGCTCCTCGAGCGGATCGGTGGCCTGCAGCTCGACTACATCGACAGCTGGCGAGGCCGTGGCTTCTCGCTGTCCACCGGCCTCGGCGCTGGCCGCTGCTAGCCTGCGCCCATGATCGCTGAGCTGCATGACGACGATCACAACGCCCCACAGACCACCTTCGACGCCCTCGGCGGTGAGGAGCTCCGTCTCGAGCTCCCGGGGCTGACCCTCGCGGCGTGTGCGTGGGGGCCGCGAGACGGCGCGCCGGTGCTCGCGCTCCATGGGTGGCTCGATAACGCCGGGAGCTTCGCGCACCTCGCGCCGCTGCTGCCCGACCTTCGCCTCGTCGCCCTCGACATGGCCGGCCACGGGCGCTCTGGCTGGCGACACGAGACGGCGAGCTACGACTTCGTCAACTGGCTACCCGAGCTCCACCACGCCCTCGAGGCGCTTGGCTGGTCGCGCTGTGCCCTGCTTGGCCACTCCCTCGGCGCTGGCGTGGCGGTCTGCTTCGCCGGGACGTTTCCAGATCGCGTCGAACGCCTGGCGCTGATCGACGGCATGGGGCCGCTGTCGACCCCCGCCGAAGAGGCACCCGGCCGGCTACAGAAGGCGATCAAACGGCAGCGGCGCATCCAGCAGCTGAGGCCCGCGGTCTACCCGGACCGCGCCGCGATGGCGGAACGGCTCTGTGCGGCGATCCCGGGGCTCGATGAGCCCGCGGCGCAGACGTTGCTGCGACGAGGCACCCGCGAAGACGACAGCGGGGAGGGCTATTGCTGGACCTACGACCCCCGGCTGCGCGGGTCGTCGCTGCTGCGCCTCAGCGAGCCACAGGTCGCGGCCTTCATGAAGCGCGTCAGCTGCCCCACCCTGCTCTTGCGCGCGCGCCAAGGCTGGCCCGTGGACGCCGACGCCCTGGCCCGGCGCTGCGGCTACCTCGGCGACGCGCTCGACCTCCACGAGGTCGAGGGCTGCCATCACGTGCATCTGGTCACCCCCGAGCGCGTCGCCCCAGCGCTGCGGGCGTTTCTCTGCTCCGGCGCCCGCGAGTAGCGAGACGATGGCCTGCCGCGGATCGGGCTCGATCGCGCCCTCCGGCAACGGCTACGGCGAGCGCTCCTCGGCGTAGAGCCGCGCCACGTAGCGCCCGGCGTCGGTGGCCCGTAGCCGCGCGATGATCTCGCAAAGAGATGAGGGCAGCTGCTCGAGGGTCGGCATCCAATCCGTCCCCGGCTGCTCGAAAAAGAGCACCGGTCCAGCCAGCGCCGCGAAGGTGAGATCCGCCGCGGTGAAGCGATCGCCGAGCAAGAAGCCCTCCCCGCCGGGCACCCGGCGCGACACTTCGGCGAAGACACTCTCCACGCGGTGCAGCGCCCGCGCCGCACGATCGGCTCGCGCACCCGTCGCCTGACGCACGACCACGAAAGGCCAGCGCCCGAACAAGCCGAAGAGCCGACGCTCCAGCGGCGGCACGGAGCGCCCCATCGCCTCGCGCAGCATCGGCGCGTAGTCTCGGAGCTCATAGTAGACCACCCGCCGGGTCAGCGGACCGAAGCGCTCGTCGAAGTGGTCCTCGAGGGCCGCCACCTGGCCACGCAGCGGGTCCTCGGCCGGATACGGTCGCCACGGCGCGCTCTCGCCGTGAGTCAGGTCGAGGTAGAGCAGGATCGCCGTCGAGTCACCGAGCGCTCCCTGCGGCGTGACGAGCACGGGCACCGTGCGACCTGCGCCAGCGCGAAACGTCGCCGCCCAGTGGAGCAGCGGCATATGCGGCTCCTCCCGGTAGGGCACCTTCATTCGGTCGAGCGCCCAGCGCGCCTTCTCACAGTAGTGGCTCGGCGTCATCGTGAGCAGACGATACCGAGACGAGGGCGAAGAGGGCGAAGAGGGCGAAGAGGAGTTCATCAGCAGCTCAAACCGTGTCGAAGAAGCGCAGCGTCGTCTTGCCGATCTTGATTCGATCGTGATGCCGGAGCTGACGCTTGGCGGAGATCTTCTCGCCGTTGACGAAGACCCCACGCATCCCGCCGAGGGGACGCAAGAGATAGCCATCGCGGCCGGCCTCGATCAGCGCATGTTCTGGGCGCAGCAGCCAGCCGCTGAGCGGCACATCGACCTCGCGCCCGCGGCCGAGGATCGTCTCGGAGCTCTCGAGACCGTAGCGCTCGAGGGCCCGACCGCTGCCGTCGAGGCGACGCAGGTGGGCGGCCTGCCGGCGCTGGCGTTTGTGCCGCGCGCGATCCTGCTCCTCGGCGCGCATCGAGACCGTTGCGCCCTCCTCGGCTTCTTCTCGGGCCGCCAGAGAGGGCCGCCCCGCGCGCTCGAGCCTCGAGAGCTGTGTCTCGCTGGGCTCGAAGTAGATCGCGTACTTGCCGAGCTCAATGCTATCACCGGGCCGCAGCTCGGCGCTCTGTACCGGCGCACCGTTGAGTTCGACGCCGTTTTCGGAGCCGAGGTCGCGCAGAAAGAAGCGGCCACCCTCGAAGCAGATCCGGCAGTGCTGACGCGAGATGCCAGCGTTGTCGATGGAGATGTCTTGCGTGGGCTCGCGGCCGATGTTGATCATCGCGCGGTCGCTGCGCAGCTCGCGGACCACATCGCGGCCGAGGGTCAGCACGAGGTGCACCGTGGGGCAGCGCTCCTCGGCGGTAGCCATGGCCACGGTCGCGGCGTCTTCGAGATCGTCGTCAGCGCCGATAGCGTCGGCCAGCGAGAGGCCGCAGCGACGGCAGCGCTCCTCGTCGAGGGGGTTGGCCGCGGAGCATTGAGGGCAGATCAGCATGGGGGCAGCATTCCGTCAGAGATGCAACCCCATGACTATCACGCCAGGCAGGGCGCCGAAAGGGGGCACGAGCCGCACAGAACGGCGAGGCGCGAGAAACGAAGAGACGGGTGACGAGCAACGAAGTCAGCCTCGAACCTATCTTGCCGGGGCCCCTTGGTGGAGGCGGCGATGAGCCCAGCGCAGCAGCAGCGGCGCCATCAGCAGAGCAGACAGGAGCGCAAAGAGCGTGTCGCAGAGGAAGTGACGTTGCTCGATCACGCGCCCAGCGGCGACGAGCACCGGATACCCGAGGGCGCCGAGCCAGATCGGCAACGCGATCCAGCCGCGCGCTGCAAAGGCGATCGGGAAGAACACCGACGAGATCGCGACGTGCCCCGAGGGGAAGGAGCGCCCGGCGCCGAGGCCCACCGGCCGGTAGAAGGGCGTATAGCTCATGTCGGCCACGCCCAGCGCGTCGGGGCGGCTGCGTCCCCAGAGCCACTTTAGAAGCTGCGTCATCGCCAGCGGATGCAAGGCAGCCAGCGCGAGCAGGGCGACGGCGACCGGGACATGACGGCGCCACGGCCGACGACGGCGCCCACCGAGCACGAGCGCGAAGGAGACGATCACGGCCGCGATGCCAGGCCACTCACCGAAGCGCGCGATGAGGAAGCCGAAGGCGCTCCCTGGACGAGCGACGGCGTGGGTCACGGCCAGATCGTGCGGCGCCGCCACCGCCAGGGCGATCGCCATCGCGAGCAGGCCGAGCAGCCATGAGAGCCAGAAGCGCGTGGCCGACCAGCGCACCACCGCTGGCGACTCAGCGGACACAACCTCCATCTCGCCACTATACCTGCTCCTGCAACTCTCGCGGGCGCGCGCTCCAGCCCGAAGCGATGCTCTTTCTCGAGAACCCATTCGGCGACAGCCACGACGCGCGGCAGGGTGGCACAGACCAAGCCGACGCGGTCGACAAGCGGGGGATCGCTTCATTGGGCTGGGGCCACACGGCGCTCTACGAGCGCGATGGCCAAGCCCCCTCAGAGCTTCCTAGGCCTGCCAGGCTGGCGCTCGCGTCGGCCAGCCGCGGCGCTCACCTGGCGATAGACGGCCCTGCGTCGTCGGCGTCTGCAGCGAGCTCTCTCGTAGCTGCGACGTCGAGCCGCTGATGGCCGAAGGGCAGGTCTGCCGAGGCGGGACCTCACGTGAGGGCGTCTGCCGTGCGAGGCTCTGTGAGCCCGAGGGCGGCGGCTGCGCGGTGGGCTCATGGCCTCAGGGTAGCCCCTGTTCAGTAACAGGTTGCATTCTGCTGCCGATCTGCGCTCTGATTAGGTCGCGTCGAAGACGAGCCTGAGCTGACGAAAACCCATCTGTAACCTGTTGGCCGGTAGCACGATACCGCGCAGCGGGAGGGGAGCGTGGCGAAGACCAAGACAAGCAAGCGCAAGGCAGGCCTCAAGAGCACCAACGCCGCGCTGCTCGAGGCGATCGAGCGCGGTGACATCGACGCGGTGGCCATCGCCCTGAGTCGTGGCATCTCAAAGAAAGGGCGCCCTCCCCAGGAGAGCCCGCTCGCTCGAGCCCTTGGGGCCGGGCTGGGCGCCGCCGCTCAGCTGCTGATCGCGGCTGGCGCCGACCTCGACGAGATCGACGACCTGGGGCGAAGCCCGCTACATCGCGCGCCCGACGTCCAAACCGCGAGGTTGTTGATCGCTCGCGGCGTCGACGTCCAGGCCAAAGACGCCGCCGGGGAGACCCCGCTTCATCTCGCCTCCGCCGCGGGCGACGCGGAGCGGGTACGGCTGCTGATCGCCGCCGGGGCTGACGTGGAGTCAGAGACGCCCGCCGGGCGTCGACCTTTTCTGCTCGCCTCTACGGAGGAGACACGACAGGCGCTGATCGACGGCGGAGCGCTCGACCTCTTCCACGCTCGTGGCGACCTCATTCGCCCAACGAAGAGAAAGATCAGCCCGAAGACGATCGCCGAGCTGACCCCTGGCTGTCTCACCGTCGACGAAGCGGGCCATTGCTGGTTCGCCGGTGAGGCCATCTACCGCCACGACGGCTCACGCCTGGACCGCTTCAGCTTCGCTCCATCGCTCACGGTCACGGCCTGCGTCGCGGCTAAGGCGTCGGTGTTCTTCGCGACATCTCGGGGCCTGCTCGAGACGACCTGCGCCGGAGACGAGTGGCGACTTCATGACACAACCAACTCGGGGCTCTTCGACGCCGACCTGGTCGCCCTCGCCACCGATCACGATGGTACGCTCTACGTCCTCGGTAGGGCCGCGGATGCAGCGCAGAAGCCAGTCTCGACCTACGACGGCGAGCGGTGGGGTGTGCTGCAGCCCGGCAGCGAGCTCCCCAGCGAGGGCCAGACTCGCGGGCTCGGCTTCGACGCCGCCGGTGGCCTCCTGCTGCTGCTCGACGATGGCTTCGCCTATCGCGGCGACGACGGCGGCTGGGCGATCGAGCGCTCCATCGGCACAGGGGGCACCCTCTCGCCGACCGTCTACCAGGCCGTTGGTCGTGGCGGCAGCACCTTCTTCGTCACCAGCCTCGGCCTCTTCCGCTATCGCCGCGGCAGATTCGACCGCTACCAGACCCCACACCCACCGCAGGTGATCTGCTTCGCTGGCGACCACCTCTACATCGGGATGGTCGGGGGAGGGCTCGCCCAGCTGACCCTAGGAACCAAGGAGCTGCGGGTCTTCGACAGCTCAAACTCGGCGCTGCCAAGCGACGACGTCACGGCGGTCGTCCTCGACAGCGATGAGACGCTCTGGGTCCAGAGCGGCAGCAAGCTGCTGCGACTCCGTGACAGCGACCTGCTCCCGCTCTGACCCCGACCGTGCTAGCACTCACCCTATGTATGGCGCGACAAAGGACGGCCCCATCGAGCACGGCCAGCTGATCGTCGAGGTCTTCACCAGCGGCCCCTTCGCGGAGAACTGCTTTTTGGTCTACGCGGGCGACGAGGCGCTGGTGATCGATCCTGGCCACAGCGCCGAGACAATCTCCGCGCGGGTTGCGGAGCTCGGGCTGCGCCCAGTGGCGATCGCCAACACCCACGCCCATATCGACCACGTCGCAGCGGCGGGTGAAACCGCTACGAGGCTCTGGAGCGACAGCAAAGCAGCCTCGTTCTGGCTTCATGAGGCCGAACTGCCGGTGCTAGAGAGCGTCCCGTTACAGGCGCGGGTGTTTGGTCTGCAGACCTGCGAGACGCCAGAGGTCACGCGAAGGCTAGCGCATGACGACACCCTCGCCTTCGGCGGCCTCGAGCTGCGGGTGCTTCATACGCCCGGCCACACGCCGGGTGGATGCTGCTTCTACCAGCCCGAGGCGCGGGTGGTGTTCGTGGGCGACACGCTCTTTGCCGGCTCCATCGGCCGTAGCGATCTCCCCGGCGGCGATCACGATACGCTGATCGCCTCGATCAAGCGCTGGCTACTGACGCTCCCCGACGAGGTCACCGCCTATCCGGGCCACGGCCCTCAAACCACGCTGGGCGATGAGCGGCGCCAAAACCCCTTCCTCCGCTAAGAGCACCCCTAGAGCGCTGACCAACTTACCTCCCGTCGCCGCGCTGGTCTGCGAAATCACAGCGGTTGTTGCTCGTCGGTTGCTTGCTACCAGCAGGCGCCCTTCT
>PDWJ01001605.1_pt1 | contig 27210 bp, 20 predicted proteins | sample 1430881 | NCBI WGS metagenome assembly PDWJ01 (sample SAMN01162460, study PRJNA174530) | Oral metagenome, whole genome shotgun sequencing project. | biome: Marine environment; feature: Marine mammal; material: Swab sample of the gingival sulcus; isolation source: swab sample of gingival sulcus...
TATGGGTTTAACATCAAGAGAGTACTTTAAAACGAGCTTTGCAGAATCATCCAGCCCACTCCAGACGCGCTCTTTCCTTATTGGCGCGAATCTCACAAGCCCTTTCAAATGCGGCCACTTCCCCATGCTTGGCAATGGAAACAGAAGTCTTACCCTGTTTGCCCAGACGTGTAACCCAACTCACCTCATAACGGTTCAGTTTCTTGTTCAGACGAACGCCAACAACACCGGTACCGGAACTGGAGACAGTCACCATATGTTTGTTGGTCCTGATCTTACCGAGTTGCTTTTCAGTGTTATCACGCCAGGCAATGGCAGATAGAAGGCTTGAATAACGTCCACCGCATTTTTTGTCAGAAAAAAACTTGGAATGGGTCTTCCCAAGAAAACGAACCCGGACATACCAGCCGTGAGTTCTCTTTGATTCTTGATCAATCCTTGCAATATCCTTATGCTTTTCCAGAAGCATTTTTTGCTTCTTTACATCTTTCATTACACAGCCTCATAGGTTATATGATATAAAAATTAACGTCTGATTTTGTACACACGAGCGATTCCTGCAACTTGTACTTTTCGGGATAATCCGGGATGTTATTTGCTGGAATTGTTCTTTTTGGACTTCGTTGTGCTATTAAAAGCCTGACAGTTGACATCAGCAAAACAACTAAGGGCTATGGAGTATTCTGTCAAGAATGATCGAAAAACACAGGTAAAAAAAACCCCCTATAACACGAGACAAAACCGACTTTTAAGCCTATCCTGCTCCTCAAAAAAGCCTAACATATCTTAAAAATGAAAAACACTCAGGAAAAATTACAGGAACTTGTCATAACCATCAAAAAGCTTAGATCCCCTACAGGATGTCCCTGGGATAAAAAACAGACAAACCTTTCCCTTTGCAGATATTTGCAAGCAGAAACTAACGAACTTATCGAAGGACTTGAAAAATCCGACTATGAAAACATATGCGAAGAGCTTGGCGACCTTCTCTACATAATAGTGATGCTTGCCGAGATTAACGAGCAGGAGAACAAATTCACACTTGCCGATGTCATTCACGGAGTTAATGAAAAACTCATCCGTAGACATCCTCATGTTTTTGCAGGCACCACTTATGAGACAGAGGAAGACTTGAAACGGCAATGGGAAGAAATAAAAAAACAGGAAAAACAAAAAAAAGAAGTTTGACTAATTTACGATTACACTTTACATTTGCTTTCTTTTACGTGCAAACTCTCTACAAACACGTAGACAGGCTGCTTGCCTTTTGAGTATGCCAACTATCCTAATAACCTTCTCGCTCTCTGTCAGAACAAAGTGCGAGGGCCGAAACCGGGAGTTATCCCGAAAACATTCATGAGTCCATGAGGAGGAAATCATGCGCAGATACGAAACGATCTTCATACTACGCCCAAATGCGGGAGAAGCAGAGATCAACAGAGTTATCGAGATGGCCACCAATATCATCGCTGATGAAAAAGGAACCATTATCGAAATAAACAAGTGGGGCCTTAAAAAACTTGCCTACCTTGTCAAGAAAGAAAGTATGGGCTATTACGTTTACAGTGATTATGCGGGTACTCCAGCAGCTGTCGCAGAAATTGAACGCAGGTTCAGAATTGATGACGCGGTACTCAAATACATGACCATCAAGACTGCAAAGGAAATCACCGCTGAAGAAACACAAAACGCGATCACCGCTGTCGCAAAACGTGACGCTGATGCAGCAGCTCGGGCAGCTGAAGAAGCTGCCGCAGAAGGTGAAGAAAAAGCTGAAACTGAAGTTGAAGATGAAGCTGCAGTTGAAGATAAATAATATTGAGTTGTTCTCAATTCATCCCAAGCAATAAAGGACGAATACAATGGCACAAAGACCACAAAAGAAACTGTTTTCTCGCAGAAAAACCTGCAGATTCTGTGCAGATAAAGAAATCGTTATTGATTACAAAGATGTAAAAACCCTTCGCAGCTTCGTTTCTGAAAGAGGTAAAATCATCCCTCGTCGAATCGTCGGAACCTGCGCAACGCATCAACGCCAGCTCTGTGAAGCTATCAAGCAGGCTCGGCAAATTGCACTTTTGCCATACTCGGGAGCTTCTCAGGGTTAAGTAAAAAAACAATCCAGGAATTTTGCAAACAGTGAAGGTAAACGAGCAGGATGCTCCTGATATAAAGAAAATAGTCAAGGCTATTTCTTTATGCACCGTAGCGATGGTGTTTCCAGCTGCGCAATGGGCGTTTTTCGGCTGGCTGCATTTAGTGCTTCCGCTGATCGCTTTTATGGTACTGCACACTTCGGGGGAATATACGGGCAGGAGATTTTTATTAACTGCTGCAGGAATTTCGTGCATTATTCTCGCTTTTATGCGCGCATTTGATGTGCTTGTCTTTTCCCTGGTTCTCCTGCTGTCAGGTTATGTCCTCTTTAAATCGTCAAAAACTGGCGATTCTCCCGCTCTCAGCGGCTTAAAGGGAAGCGTAACCTTAAGCGTCGGCTGGGCATTAATGCTCAGCCTGCTTACAATCGGTTCGGACGTTTCTCCCTTTGGACAGTTCTCCGCCCTGTTGAGTCAGGGTGTTGATGAGGCTCTTGCACACTACCGAAACAATGCTTCCATTTCTGCTGATACCCTGGTGATGATTGAGACCACTCTGTATCAGATGAAAATACTGGTGCCGCTGATTTTACCGGCAATACTTGGCAGTATTGTATTGACAATGATCTGGTCGACAATGGCAGTTGGTAATTTTCTGCTTTACAAATCCCGGAGCATTGTTGCCTGGCCGCCTTTTCGTGTCTGGAAAGCTCCAGACAGGCTTGTCTGGCTTTTCATCCTCGCTGTTGCAGGGGTTATTTTTGCCGAAGGAACAGCACGAATTGCCTGTGCCAATATAATGCTGCTTACAGGCTTGATCTATTCGTTCCAGGGGTTTTCAATCACTGTTTTTCTCATGAAAAAATGGAAAGTTCCTTTGTTTTTACGATCTTTCCTCTACATCATGTTGATCGCTCAATCCTTTGGTATTGTTATACTGCTCATTGCTGGTATTGCAGATATCTGGTTTGATTTTCGAAAGCTTGATCAGGTGTCCGCCACGGAATAAATAAAAATTAAAATACAAAAAATCAGGTGCTATCACCTATTACCAATACAACAGGAGTTTAGCCATGGAACTCATATTAAAGCAAACAATCACTTCCCTAGGTTTTGAAGGGGATGTTGTAACCGTTAAGGACGGTTATGGACGTAACTACCTCCTCCCCCAGGGAAAGGCTATTCTTGCAACAAAAGAAAGCCTGAAAGAACTCGAAGAGAACAAGGCAGCACTTGAAGCCAAAAGAGCAGCAGCTCAGAAGCAGGCAGAAGATATTGCCAGTAAACTCTCGGGTGTTGAAGTTATTATTGAGCAGCTCGCAGGTGAAGATGAGCGTCTCTTTGGTTCTGTTACCAGTTCCGATATTTGCGACAAACTGGCCGAAAGCGATGTCAAGCTTGACAAACGCCAGATTTTACTCAATGACCCAATCAAGGTTCTTGGTGAAAACAGGATCACTGTTAAAGTTGGTTTCAATGTAACTGCAGAAATTATTGTAAAAGTAGTTCCCTTGAAAGCTTCCTGATTTGAAGTTTTTTCTCCAGAGAGAGTCATACATCCTGGAGAAGACGGCATATCCCTTTGTTTTTATGGACTGAGAGTCTATAAAAAACAAAGTTCTAAAAACACACCTGAGGGTCTACATCCTATGGTGTGTTTTTTGTTTGTCTCTGGAAAACGCGTAAAACGGCCAACATCCTTTCTGGTGTTTTTATGATAAAAAAAATTCCTCCCCAGAATACAGAAGCAGAACAAGCCGTTCTTGGCTCTATTCTGCTTAAATCAGACCTTCTTGGAAATGTTCTGGAGATTCTACAACCTGCAGATTTTTACAAGGAATCCCATAAACTGATCTTTCAGACAATGATTGATCTGTTTGACAGAAATGAACCGCAGGATCTGCTGACCGTTTCAAACCTTCTTATCAACACCAACCGAATTGACAAGATTGGCGGAGCAAGCTATCTGGCATCTCTTACCTCCATTGTACCGGTTACTGCCAACATTGCCAGCTATGCACGGATAATTCGCGAAAAATCCATTCTCCGTAAACTCATTAAGGTGAACACGGATATTGCCTCACGCTGCTATGAAGAACAAAATGATATTGATACCCTCGTCGATGAGGCAGAACAGGCTATTTTTGATATTGCCGGGAGCAAGGGGGAGGCAAACTTTACTGCGGTAAAGTCGATTGTTCCCAAGGCCTTTGCTGCTGTAGAGCAACTTTACAAAAGAAAGGAGCTAATAACCGGTGTTCCCACGGGGTACAGCATAATCGACAAAATGACTGCCGGACTCCAGCCCTCAGATCTTATTATTCTCGCAGCTCGCCCTTCCATGGGAAAGACCTCATTTGCCATGAATATTGCGCAACATGCAGCGCTGGTTGAAAAGACTGGAGTCGCTATATTCAGTCTGGAGATGTCAAAGGAACAGCTGGTTATGCGCTTACTCTCTTCCGTCGGACGAATTGATTCTCAAAAGATCAGGACAGGAAAGCTGCAGAGCGACGATTGGCCCAGATTGACACGAGCGGTGGGCATGCTCTCTGAGGCGCCAATGTATATTGATGATACTCCGGCAATCTCGGTTCTTGAGATGCGTGCCAAAGTTCGCCGTCTTGCAGCTCAACATGATATTGGACTCATTATTGTCGATTACCTTCAGCTTATGAGAGGACGCAGTACTGAAAACAGGACCCAGGAAATCAGCGATATTTCCCGTTCACTCAAAGCCCTTGCCAAGGAGCACAATGTGCCCGTTATTGCCCTCTCACAGCTTAACCGTAGTCTTGAAAGCAGAACAGATAAACGTCCGATGATGTCTGATCTGCGTGAATCCGGAGCCATTGAGCAGGATGCAGATGTTATCTGTTTTATCTACCGCGACGAAGTCTATAACAAGGCAGAAGACAACCCTGAAAAGGGAACAGCAGAGATAATTATAGGTAAACAGCGTAACGGGCCGACAGGTAAGGCGAAACTTGCCTTTATAAATCAATTTACTATGTTTGAAAACCTGAGTACATTTGACGACGATGGTGAGCCCTACGAGTAACACCTCTCACCAACTATTCCGGTTTTCATCTCGAAACTCGGTATATTGCATATTTCTTGTAACACATTCTAGAAAGGCGTAATTATGACTAGCGAGACTACGACCCCTGATAAATACGATTTCAGGAGCATTGAAGCTAAATGGCAAAAGAACTGGAAAGATAACGAGACGTATAAAGTCTGTGAAGACCATGATAAAGAAAAATACTACGTACTGGAAATGTTTCCCTACCCTTCCGGTCGCATCCATATGGGGCATGTTCGTAACTACTCCATTGGCGATGTAGTTGCTCGCTACAAAAGAATGAGAGGATTCAACGTCCTCCACCCCATGGGTTGGGATGCCTTCGGCTTACCTGCGGAAAACGCGGCTCAAAAGCACAACAGTCACCCTGCTGCCTGGACCTATTCCAATATTGATTACATGAGGAAACAGCTTTCGCAGCTTGGCCTCAGCTATGACTGGTCCAGAGAGATTGCTACCTGCAATCCCGAATACTACAAATGGGAGCAGCAGCTCTTTATCGAGATGTTCAACAAGGGGCTTGTTTACGAAAAGATAACTACTGTTAACTGGTGCGATTCCTGTGGTACCGTTCTTGCCAACGAGCAGGTGGTTGACGGCGCATGCTGGCGATGTGACGAGCTGGTTACTCCGAGAAAAATGAACGGCTGGTTCTTCAAGATTACCGACTATGCAGAAGAGCTGTTAAGCGATCTGGACAAACTCTCCGGCTGGCCTGAAAAAGTTATTACCATGCAGAGGAACTGGATCGGGAAATCCACCGGTCTTACCTGTGATTTTAAAATAGACGGGCTTGATACATCCGTTTCCATTTTTACCACCAGACCGGATACTATTTTCGGCGTTACCTTCATGTCTCTTGCTGCCGAACATCCACTTGTCGATGAACTGATAACTGGAAGTGAAAACGAGCAGGAGATCCGCACATTTGTTGAAGAACTCATTGTTGAGAAACATCGCCAATCTCTTGAAGAAGAGCCAGAAAAAAAAGGGATTTTTACCGGTAAATACTGCATTAACCCGTTTAACGGCGCCAGGGTACCCATCTTTATCGCCAACTTCGTATTCATGGAGTACGGAACCGGTGCAGTTATGGCAGTCCCTGCACACGATGAGAGAGATTTTGAGTTCGCCCAAAAGTATAAACTGCCAATAATTGCTGTTGTTGTCCCCGAAGATAGCGAGCTTGACGAAAATACTATGGAAACAGCCTCCACTGTTCCTGGCAGACTGGCTAATTCCGGTCAATTTACGGGAATGGATTCGATCGAGGCACAACAGGCCATTATTGATTATGCAGAACAGAGCGGTTTTGGCTCCTCACACGTTACATACAGGCTCAGGGATTGGGGAATATCCAGACAGCGTTACTGGGGTGCGCCAATCCCAATGGTACACTGCGAAACCTGTGGAGTCGTTCCTGTACCATTTGCTCAGCTTCCGATAACACTTCCAGAGGAAGCCGATCAGGGCAGCAGCTGCCAACCTCTGCATCAACGCGAGTCATTTGTCAATACAACCTGTCCTCAATGTGGCCGTCCGGCCAAGCGGGAAACAGATACTATGGACACCTTTATGGAATCTTCCTGGTATTTTGCTCGCTACACCTGTCCTCGTAACGACAAAGGCCCTATAGATAGTTCCCGGGCCAGGTACTGGCTGCCGGTGGATCAATATATAGGCGGAGTTGAGCACGCTATTCTCCATCTCCTCTATTCCAGATTTTTTACGAAAGTATTGCGGGATCTTGGCTATCTATCCATTGATGAACCGTTCTCCAATCTACTTACTCAAGGGATGGTTATTAAAGACGGAAGCAAGATGTCCAAGTCCAAGGGCAATGTTGTGGATCCCAACGACCTTATTCTTGAATACGGTGCGGATACCGTCCGTCTGTTCAGCCTCTTTGCAGCACCTCCAGAGAGGGATCTTGACTGGAACTCCAAGGGGGTTGAGGGCGCTTCACGATTTCTCAACAGGGTGTACCGTTTACTTACTGCTAATCTTGATATCCTGCAGCAGGAAGCGACTCCGGCAGATGATTATGATGAACTGAACAAAAATCTTCACAGAAAGCTCCATCAAACTATCAGGAAGGTTACAGAAAGTATTGGGCATAACTTCCATTTCAACACTGCAGTCAGTGCAATGATGGAGCTTTTTAATATGCTGAATACCACGCTGAATGAACAAAACAGACCAAAGGCACATCCGTCTGTTGTCCAGGATGCGGCCTCTACCCTGCTTTTGCTCCTCTCGCCAATGGTACCACATTTTGCCGCCGAGATGTGGGAAGTTACCGGCAGAAAGGACTCCATAGAAGAACAGGGCTGGCCTTCTTTCGACGTGGAAGCAGCTAAAGAGGAGATGTTGACAATTGTTGTTCAGGTAAACGGCAAGGTTCGTTCCAAACTCGAGGTTGCCGCTGATATCAGCGACGAAGCCTTAAAGGAAATGGCTTTTGCCGACGAAAATACTCAAAAATTTATTGCCGGAAAACCAGTAAAAAAGACTATTGTTGTGAAGAAGAAACTTGTCAGTATAGTGGTTTAGGGCTACAATCCTCATTTGAAGATTTACCGGAACTTCTTTACGGGAGAGGATTCCCCAAAAAATCCCAGTCACACGAAAAACCTGTAAAAGCTCTGTCCAGGTATTTTCGTATGACTGCGCTTGAAAAAAAAAGACATTTTACGAGTAACTCAAAAGAGTATATTTTAAAATTCAGGAGACTTATAGTGAAAACAGCACAGAGAGTTTTATTAGCAGGACTTGTTTTAGCCCTGGTCACGGCATGTGGCTATACAAACCCAAACGTCTATAATGGTCCTGAGAAATCTATCTACATGGTTGACTGGAAGAACAGGACCAGCAAACTTACACTCGACTCCAAACTGTACAAGGCCTTTAGCCGATGGTTCCAGAAAGCAAATGCAATCCATACCGTTCGCAGCAGGAAAGGGGCTGATCTGATTCTTGCCGGTGAAATTATCTCCATCGAGTTGCCCAGCTTATCCTACGGAGCCAATCGTGTTGCAACCGAGGTGAAAGTCGAACTAAGGGTTCGTTACATCCTCAAGGAGATTGCAACCAACAAGATTCTTCTCGAAATGCCAAACGAATTGTGGACAGAGAAGTACCTGGTATCATCAAGCTCTAACACGAACCTGGACAACGAAGAGAAGGCTCTTGAAACTATAGTTGATAATATTGCCAAAAAGATATACCAACGCACGGTTGTATTGTTACCAAAACTGCAATCTGAATAATCCCCGCAGACAACCGATTTTACTGTTCCCCGCTCAGATACTACTGCAAAGAGCTGTAGCGGGGAATAGTGTTTGCCAGAACCGGGCACGCCCTGTGCTTAATCCTCCACTATGCTTACAATAGGTAATCTTAAGTTTTCCAACCCTTTTGTTCTTGCTCCTCTCGCCGGGTATACGGATCTCCCCTTCAGAATCCTTTGTAAACGATACGGAGCTGCGTTTTGCGTATCCGAAATGATTAGCTGCCATGGATTGGTCTATCAGCAACAAAATACAATCCAGATGCTTAGATCTACTCTGGAGGAAAAACCGGTTTCCTTTCAACTCTTTGGAGCTGATATTGAGGCAATGAAGAGGGCTACCGCCCTGCTGCTCGAATTCAAACCAGATCTCATTGACATCAATATGGGCTGTCCAGTGAAAAAGGTAACAAAGAAAGGAGCAGGTGCCGCGTTAATGACCACTCCGGACATTGCGGAAAAAATACTACGAGGAGTTGTTACGGAATCCACCGTTCCTGTTACAGTTAAAATTCGTGCTGGCAAGGATCAACAACATATAAATGTTGTTGATTACGCTAAAATGGCAGAGGATTGCGGGGCGGCAGCACTTACTGTACACGGACGCACCTGGGCACAGGGATTCTCAGGAGAGAGTAATCCTCAATACATTGCAGCGGCAAAGAAAGCTGTCTCCATCCCTGTTATCGGCAATGGCGACATTCTCTCCACGGAACAGGGTGAAAGCCTCATGACCGAAACAGGATGTGATGGAGTCATGATTGGTCGGGGTGCCCTGGGTAACCCATGGGTATTTGGCAAGAAAAAAAGACCTTCTACAATTGCCGGAATTTCAGGAGGAGCACTTGAGCATCTGGAACTAATGGAAAAGTATCTCCAGATAGAGAGAAAAACCGGATACGTTAAAAGCCAGCTCAGCAGATATTACAAATCTCTGCCGGGTTCTTCAAGATTACGCAGTGAAATTTTCGGGCAGCCAGACATAGCAAGTCTTAAGGCAATGCTTGCAAATTTAGCTGAAAATGGCATATCAGATCAGGATTAGAAAACCGTCGAGGAAATGAAATTATTTTTCCTGGAGTTCCCCGATTTTTTCCATAAGCTCTTTAATCTCATCACGAATCTTCGGGCCAAGATCTTTGTTTTTCAGTGCCATATGAAATGACGAGAGAGCCAGCTTCAGCTTTCCCTCATAGAGATTATATTTTCCCAGATAATAATTTGAAAGCCCATAATTCCCTTCCCTGGTCTCAAGCTGTCCAAGCTGAAAGTAGACTTTCGAGTATTCTGGATAATTTCGCATAACCCTGGTGAACATGTCCTTAGCCTCTACTGTACGCTTTGACTGGCTATAAAGCAGCCCCAGATTATATGCCGAATACATATCAGATACATCGTAACTGAGAGCCTTTTTAAACGCGTGTTCCGCCTTTGCATTCTGCCCGCCAGCCGCTAACAGCACACCCTTGTCAGCGTAAAAAATCATTCTATCTGGATAACGCGCCATCACCCTTGCCAAAAGTTTAATTCCACGCTCCCAGTTATTTTCCACCAGAGCAACCTGAGAGAGTCCGTAAAGAGACATGGTATGTTCAAGAGTTCCTTCCTTGTGTGTAGCCAGAGTATTTGCCAGATGGGCTTTCAGGTTTTTCGTCTGATCAAGCTGAGATAATACGCGATATTTAAAACGCAAAAATGCGACATCATCGGCAGCATTTTCAAAAGTTTCTATTTCCTCCCGGTCAATAGCAATAAACGATTCGATGAGATGCAGTCGATTTTCAGGATCAGGGTGAGTTAGAAGATATTGCGGCAGTTTCTCGCTTCTGTAGCGGGCTATACGTCTCATCGTCTCCAACATTTTTGCCTGACCTTCAGGATTTCGGTGGAGTTTCTTCATCCAGCCGTAGGCGAGGAGATCCGCTTCTTCCTCATCCTGTCTGCTGAAATGCAGGTTAATGGACTGGCCCGTGGCCAGGGCACCAGTCACCAGAGCAGATGCTGCCGGCCCGCCAAATGCCGCAGCAGCCGCTGCAAGTCCAAATGAAGTTATGGAGGTGAACTTACCCTTCTCCATTCTGGCGGCAAGATGTCTTTTGACAATATGTCCAATTTCGTGAGCCAATACCGACATAAGCTCATTTTCATTGTTCATCGCACCAATGAGTCCAGAATGAAAAAAAATTAAACCAGATGGCGCAGCAAAGGCATTGAATGCCTTATCTCTGATAATAAAAAAATGGTAATCAAAATACTGCACCCCTGCCACTCTCAAAACATCCTCACCCAACCCGGTTATATAGGCTGTAAGGTCAGGATCATCAATAAGGGTAAATGCTTTACGCACAGAAAAGAGCAAACGTTTACCGACATTTTTTTCCTCTCCAATAGTAAATGCCTGGATCGGTGAAACATAGGCTGATAAAGAGAAAAAAAACAAAAAAGTACAGAGTACTGTACGTAAATTCTTTTTATGAATTATTGATTTTGCAGCCATTCTACAGTCCTTCGTAAACCTTCTTCAGAAGAGACAATTTCCTTATAGCCGAGATCCCTCTTTGCGCCTGCAAGGGAAAAATAATGGGATTTTGCCAGCTGTTCTGCCAGAAACCTGGTCATGGGTGGTTCCCCGGGCAGAGAAAAAAGAGTATATATTTTTTCCAGACACCAGCCAAAACCATACGCTACCTCAAAAGGTATCTGTTTTTTTACTTGAGGAACCCCAGCCAGGGAAAACAGCTCGTTGATCCAGTTCCATAAAAACACAGGTTCTTCCTGAGAGATGAAATACACCTTGCCGTTTGCAGAATATTGTGTGTCCTCAGCCAGCAGATTTTTTGCAGCCAGCAGATGGGCATAAGCGACATTATCGACATAAGAAATACTCACCTTGTTGCGACCGGAACCGACTATCTTCAGTTTTTGTTTTTTCCCTCTCTCAATTAGTCGAGGCAGGAGATGAGGATCCCCCGGCCCCCAGACCAGATGCGGACGGATCGCACAACATTTCAATTTTCCGGACGCAGCAGCAAGAACATAGCGCTCCGCAGCAGCCTTACTTTTTGCATAATGGCATAAAAAATCAGTGGCATAGGGCAGATTCTCTCCACCCCCTTCCAGGTCAGAGCCATTAAAGACAACAGAGGGAGTTGAGGTATATACCAGATGGTGCACTGCCATCTCCTCGCAGGAATCAACAACATTTCTGGTGCCGATCTCATTTATCGCGTGATATTCTTCCCACTTTCCCCATATACCAGCAAGTGCAGCAGTGTGAAATACAAGATCAACGCCATCCATAGCTGCCTTTACAACTTCGTAATCGACAATAGAACCTTGATGGCATGTAACACCCTGTAGTTCCAGATCGGGATATTCCTTCCGACCGAGTACAGAAACCTTTATTCCTGAAGCCAGCAGCATCTTTACAATTGCCCTGCCGACAAAACCGCCGCCGCCGATAACCAATGCCCCTTCTGAATTTATGGATACAGTTTTTTTTGAGCCCATACAGCCAGTTTTTCCCTGAAAATTTTTGCGTTATGTCGTATATCCACCGGAAAATCGTGATGAACGAGAAAATGGGTAATTGCTGAGGTCACCGTACTTGTTGCAGCAAGTTCCTCCACTTCTTTAAGCAATTTTTTTTCATTTATTCCTTTTGAAACAGGTTCTATAATCAGGGCTGGCACCCGCCTGTTGGAATAATCCAGCACACCAACCAGAGCCGAACGAAAGACCTCCTTGTGCACATTAACAATAGCCTCACAGGGGATAGAGAAAAAGGTAGCCTCCGGGGTCACAACCCGATGTGCGCGCCGACCGCAAAACCAAAGTCGCCCTACAGCATCAAGATAACCGGTATCCCCCATCCTGTGCCAGAATGTCTCTCCATCGTATATCTTGGCAAGTCTGGTTTCTGGATCATTATTCATGTACCCTTTCGTTACCACATCTCCACGAACAATAATTTCACCAACAAGACCGGAGTCGAGCTCTTCCGCATCTTCCATATGTGAAATAATTTCATCCGAAATTTTAATAATCTTAAGATCAATTCCCGGCAAGGTTCTACCGACACAGGTACCTTTACCTTGAAGAGATTTTTGGGCAGTATTTCCAAGAATTTCACGGCTTTCAATAGAAATTACCGGCAGGGATTCCGTCGCACCGTAAGGGGTGTGAATATTTGTCGATTCGGGTACTATTCGGCGCATCCGTCTCAGTAACTCACTGGGCACTGGTGCCCCGGCCATAAGAACAGTCTGCAGAGAATCCAGACTGATTTTTTCTTTAATGCAATAATTTGAAACAACATTCCATATTGCAGGGGAACCGAAGGAATACGTAACCTGATTTTCCTTAATCGATTTTACAAATTTTACAGGATTAACCTTGGCAGGTCTGGTTGGATCCATGTCAGGAATTACAGAACATGCGCCCATAGCTGCTGAAAAAAGAGCAAAGAGCGGAAACCCCGGCTGATCAATATCCCCGGCACCAATCTTGTAATAATCCTGGATTTTCTGAAGCTGAGCGCTAAAGATAGCGTGTTCGTAACGCACACCCTTTGGAGGGCCAGTGGAACCGGTGGTAAAGATTATCGCCGCAAGATCTCCAGGACCAGGTTTATAGACAGAATAGGGCTCCGCATGCTTTTTTATCCGCAGCATATCCTGCCCCAAAAGACCAAGAGAGTTGCCGCAGCAAAATGTTTGCTGGATTGAGGCAAACTGCTTCTTAAACAGCCTTGAAAATAAAACAGCTTTTGGCACTCCTATCAAATATTTTGGTCTGATCTTCTCAAGACATCTCAACAAATTTTTATACCCCATTCCCGGGTCAATCAAGACAATGGGAGAACCTATTTTAAATAATGCCAGGGTCAAGCTAATAAAATTTGCAGAAGGTGTGACCATCAGCACCACAATATCCCCGCTGCTCACACCGTTTTCAGAAAGATAATTTGCAAAACAATCAGAGTTTTTGTTTAATTCCTCAAAACTTGCCGTATTCCCGGATGCCGCTTCTATTACCGCAATTTTTTGCGGATAGGTCAGGGCCGTTTTCACAAAGGTCTCAGCTATATTTACAGGTACGTTCAAGAGATTCCTCTGAGCAGATTTTTTACAAGTTACAAACTACAGGTTACCGAAAAAAGAAGACAATAATGTGTTTGCATTATCCTTCTCATCCTCCAGCACATAATGCCCGGCATCCTTGAAATAATGAAACTCGCCATGGGGACAACGCTGTTGCCACTCCCTGTAAAAATGGTCATTAAAACAAAAATCCTTTCCACCCCATAAAACGAGAACCTTTTTGTCATGCAGGAAATGCAGGTTCTTCTCGACAGTAACCAGAGTGTCATAACTTCGGTGGTCCTGGGTTAAAGGAATATCAAGGACAAATCTATGGGTGGCTATCCTGTTCTGCCAGCTGTTATAGGGGGCAATGTAGGCATCTTTTACAGGTTTGGACAACTTCTTTGAGACGGCCATAAAGGTGGCCGGCCAGGCAAATCCATTTCCACCCCGAACAATTAATACACCAAGAAGAGGTACACGACAAATACTTATTCTGAAAGGAATTCTTGTTGATCGAAAAGCAGCGGTATTTAATATCACCACTTTTTCAACCTTTTCAGGGGCCAGCCCCCCTGCCCCAAGTCCAATAGCTCCGCCCCAGTCATGAACAACAAGGGAGAAGGTCTCTATTTCAAGAAAGTTGATGAGATCTGTCAGGTTCTGGATATGATTCTGCAGGGTATAATCATATTTCTGCGGTTTATCCGAGAGGCCGCAGCCAATGTGATCCAGTGCTATAACCCGATGGGTCTTGCGAAGCAGCCTGATGACATGCCTGTAATAATAAGACCATGTCGGATTTCCATGAACCAGAATGACAACCGGTCCCTCACCTTCATCTATATAATGGAGACGTCCCGCCTGGCTGGAAAAGAAACTGGATTTAAAATTATATTCTGGGTACACCGTATTTTCTTGTTTGTTCTGATTTGATTGAGCTCTTGAATATTCAGGAGCGTTACCTTATCGAAGGGCACCGGAATTACCCTAATCCATACTCCGATTTTCTTATACTCATCAAAAGAAAATCACAATAAAAAACCAATTTTAACAACAAATATTATAAGTTTGGTGCAATGTAAAAATAATCGTAAAATTAGCAAATAATCTATTGCTTTTATATTTTTGATGTGATAACAAACCCACTGTTGTGTGATTATGCCCTTAACAGATTTTGAGGGAGATGAGCATAAAAGGCTTGTTTTTGTGAAACAACACAACATAATGGATGTCCGGCTTTTTACAGCTGGAAAATATTAAGGGTCCCTGGAAGGACTGAGTTCAAAAGGAGTAGGTCGATGGCAGAAGGTACAGTTAAGTGGTTTAATGATGCAAAAGGTTTTGGATTTATCGAGCAAGATGGTGGACAGGATGTTTTTGTACATTATTCCGCAATCGAATCTGAAGGTTTCAAGTCCCTCGAGGAAGGTTCAAGGGTGACTTTCGAGATTGTCGATGGCCCTAAGGGTCCTGCCGCAGACAAGGTTCAAAAGATCTAATATCTTCGTTACGTCTTTTAAAAACCCCTGGAGCAATTTGTTTTGCTCCAGGGGTTTTTTCGTTTTGTAACCTCTTGTGCGCCCATATCCCAATAAGTAATTCCCGCGCAGTCTCTTATTACTGCGGGGAATCTCTATTACTTTCTATGCAATTACATCGGAATAAAGGGTAAATATTCCGGCCTCCACCGCATATTATCAATAAGTCGTTTCAACCTGGCCTCTTCATCGTTATGGGCAAAATCAGAATAAACGCATGGTCGACTGATTTTATTTTCAACGGCACAGACGGCTACAGCAAAAGCAACTTCTTTCGCTATTTTCCTGATATTCCGAATTGAAGGCATTAAATGTCCTTTTTGCAACTCTGCATCGCTGACTTGTGAAGAAACAGTTTCCGCAGCCACATCAAAAAACTCAGGCAGCACCTCCCTCGCTCCTGAAGCGAGAACGCCAAGGCAAACCCCGGGAAAAATAACCGCATTATTACATTGCGTTACTCCATAGGCATCTTCAAGAGCCTTAAGACTATCACATGGGGTACCGGTTGCAACGAGAGCCCCCTGCTCACTCCACCGTTCAAGATTCTGGGAAAAAGTACTTGGCGCGGAAACATGCTGGAATAGAGATAAAATAACGGGGCGGTCTGTATTATTTTTCAGTTCATTCATTATGACATTATCAAAAAGGAACTCCTCTTCTGTACCTATGAGCACAGTAACTCCGGCTTTCCTGATAACTTCTGAAATATTCACTGGATTAATAGAATCAACCCAGTCACCACTTTCTCCGTTTTTGACAAACTTTTGTTTATAATAAGCAACATCAGTATCCTTTCGGAGTAATCCGGCGGAGTCAACAATATAGATTTTTCCGCAGGCTTCTTTTTCCGTTAAACCGCGCTGCTCCAGAGAGCGTTTCAATTGTTCGGCAATACCAATACCGCTGGAGCCACCGCCATGAATCAGGAAGACCTGATTTTCCAGTTTTTCCTTCTTGATCTTCATCGCTGAAAGAATAGCGGATAATGCAACTGCACCCGTTCCCTGGATATCGTCATTGAAAGAAATAATTTCATCTTGAAATGCATCACGAATGGAAAAAGCATTTTTCGGAGAAAAATCTTCCCACTGGCACAGGGCGTGGGGAAAAACATTTCTGAAAGCCCGTACAAACTTGCCAACAAAAGAAAGATATTCTTCACCTTCAAGACGATTATGCCGCCAGCCAAGATAATAGGGGTCATCAAGCAGCGTCTTGTTATTGGTACCAACATCAAGAGACACAGGCAGGCAATGCCATGGCGCAATTCCAGCACCCTGGGTATAAAGCATCAGCTTACCAAGACAGACAGCAATTCCTCCAGCACCCTGATCTCCAATACCAAGGATACCATGGTTGTCGGTAACAACAGCGACCCTGATATCCCTGTGGGCAAAACGTCGCAGAATATCTTCAGCATCATCAATATTTCCAGGATAAAAATGCAGGCCGTTGGCCTGTCTGAACATCGAAGAATAACGCCTAACGGCAAGACCGATGGTAGGTGTGTAGATTATCTTTATAAAAGTCTCTATGTCACTCCTGATGAGTGCATGGGCAAGGGTTACATTTCGGTTAAACAGCGAACGAAAAAAAATGTATCTCTCGATATCATCAGATTTTTCCATCACCTGTATCCTGGCATTGGCCACCTGGCCCTTCAAGTCGCGAATACCTGGTGGGATTGTTCCATTGAGGATAAGTTTTTTTCTTTCATCAGTGGTAAAAGCGGTACCCTTGTTTATATAATTGCAGGAACGAGCGGAAGCTCCACTTGCATAGACAATTATTTCTCTGGTGTTTCCATACTCATCATAACGAAACCTGTACAAACTCTCCGACATTCTCAACCCCCTATCTCAACTTGAATAAATTACATAATTGACAAGCAGCACCCTATTACGCATAATGATCGCCCATGGAACAATGGCAACATGTACTACAGCAAAGCATAACTTCCCCGGAAGAGCTCTCCCGAAAGCTCGAATGTGATACTACTGCATTAGGGGAGGTTATAGCAAACTTTCCCATGCTGATAAATCCATATTTTTTACAACTCATCGAAAAAGCCGGTGATCCGCTCGGAAAACAGGCGATTCCTGATCCGGCAGAACTACTTGATAACACCTGTATCCCCGATCCTCTGGCAGAAGAAGAGCTCAGCCCCGTCCCTAACCTGGTACATAAATACCAAAATCGTGTTCTTTTTCTAGTCTCCAGCAAATGTGCCATGTATTGCCGCTTTTGCACAAGGAAGCGAAAAGTAGGCACAACCAGAATGAAGATTTCGGAAAAAACACTGGAACAGGGTTACGAGTATATCAGAAATCATCCTGAAATTCAGGATGTACTTATTTCCGGGGGTGACCCGTTGTTACTTCCAGATATGAAATTACATGATATCCTCGGTAAGATACGGGCAATTCCCCATGTGGAAATTATCCGTATCGGCTCAAGAACCCCCTGTGTGCTCCCCATGCGGATTACCGATAACCTGGTTTCTGTGCTGAAGCAGTTTCATCCGCTCTATATTAACACCCATTTCAACCATCCTGCAGAAATTACAGAACAGGCCGGAGCGGCCTGTGCAAAACTTGCCGATGCAGGAATTCCTCTTGGCTGCCAGACCGTACTCTTACGGGGAGTCAATGATGATATTGAGACGTTACAACTGCTTTTTAGAAAACTACTGAAAATAAGGGTAAAACCCTATTACTTATTTCAGTCCGATCTCACCCGGGGGGTTGAGCATTTTCGTACTCCAACTTCGGTGGGAATTGACTTGATGCGTCAGCTTTATGGCCATCTTTCAGGAATGGCCATACCGGCTTTTGTGCTGGATGCTCCGGGCGGCAAGGGGAAAATTCCGCTTACACCGCAGTTCATCGTTAACAGCAGTGAGAAAGAATTGACATTTACCTCCTACAAAGGAGAAATCTGCTCCTACCCGGAAGCGTGTTGTTCCCTGTAGTCCTGTAATTATCAAATGTATCAAATTACGGGGAAGTGCAGAAAACACCCTTGATCCGTACTGTTCCAGCATATATACTCCTATGTAAGGCCTTTTGGTTTTTATTTTCAAAAATATACCGTTCTATGAAAAAAGAAGTGTTCCTGAAAAAAATCCTCGAATCAGAGCAGTTACCAACTCTGCCCACAGTAGCTTCAAGGCTTATCACACTGACAGCCAGGGAAGATACAACACTCGCCGATATCGGGAATCTGATCGCCCAGGACGTCTCACTCTCCGCTAAACTACTCAAGGTGTGTAATTCTGCCTTCTACAGCTTTCCTCAGAAAATTGGTTCCATCAACCAGGCAGTGAACATTTTGGGAATGAATGCCGTGCGCTCCCTGGTTCTTTCCTTTTCTTTTCTCTCAATTCGGGGCGGCAAAACAAAAAGCCGTTTTAACTTTCAGAATTTTTGGGAACACTCCCTGGCTTCAGCAGTGGCTGCAAAATTAATCCTTGAAAATGTTGAAGGTGCAAATACGGAGCAAATCTTTATCTCTGGTTTGCTGCAAAACCTTGGGGAGCTTATTCTCGCGAAAACCTTTCCTGAAGAATACGATCAGGTGCTGCAAGATGTGCTGGAAAATCAGCATGATAAACTGGCGGCGGAGGAGAACATATTGGGCTTCAATCACACTTTTGTAGGAACAGAAGTCTGTAAAAGCTGGGGGTTTCCCAATGCACTGATACTACCTGTCGAGTTTCATCACAACCCCTCTGCCTACAAGGGTAGAGATAAAGAGCTGAAAAACACCATTGCCGCTGTTTATCTCTCAGACCTTTTAGTGAATATTCTTTTCACTGAAAAGCCAGAGATGTATCATAAACAGTTTCAGCAGGAAACCGCAAAACTGTTCCAGTTAAACCCGCAACAGATTGAATCAATCCTGAATCAGGTTCACACCAAGGTGCAGGAAGCCGGTGTCTGTTTTAATCTTAAAATAAAATGCGAGAAATCTGTTCAGGAGATTCTTCAGGAGGCCAATATACGCCTCAGTCTTATCAATCTTAACTATGACCAGATGAACAAACAGCTGATACTCGCCAAGATCCATCTGGAAAATCTCACCAGAGAACTTGAGGAAAAAAACAAGATACTTGATAACCTGGCCAATATTGACGGCCTTACCGGAGTATTCAATCACAGATATTTTCAAAACAGTCTTGACCAGGAAATTAACCGGGCAATTCGAAATGAATCAACTCTTTCTCTTCTGTTGATAGATATTGACCATTTTAAGAAATTTAATGACACCCATGGACATCAGGTTGGCGATTTTATCCTCACTGAATTTTCACAAACCTTAAAAGAAAATATTCGCCAGTATGATACTCTTGCGCGTTATGGAGGAGAGGAATTTGTAATCATCCTGCCGGAAACCGACGGCAAGGATGCCATGACTGTAGCAGAAAAACTGCGGATACTGATAGCTGAAAAGGTGTTTGCTGATTCAAAAGATACCTATCATGTAACCGCATCCTTTGGACACGCCCTGGCAAAACCTGCAATTGAAGATGACTTTAGCAAGAATGCCTTTATCGCCAAGGCAGACCAGGCATTATACGAGGCCAAGGAGAAAGGACGGAATCAGGTTGTCACCTATACTTCAAAGAAAAAATGGTCTCTTTTCAAATAATTACAATACTTACTACATGAAATTTTCAGGGTCCACATCTATTGCCAGCTCACAACAGCTGGAGACCAGCTCCTTTTCCATCCTGATGAGCAGGCTGCCCAGAAGCCTCAGCTCACCAACAGCTGGTGATTTGACCATTATCTGATAACGAAATTTATCACGGAGCTTATCCATCGGCGATGGTGCCGGCCCCAGGATTACCAGCTGCAGATTTCCTTCCCCGGCTGTTTTTTTACAAAAACGTGCCACCATCATCGCTGTTTTCTGCACCTGCTTTTCCACCCTGCCTTGTATTCTAAGCAGCAGAATTCGTGTAAACGGAGGGAAAACCGGATTCCGGCGCAACGCCAGTTCCTGCTCAAAGAAACCGGCATAATCATGTTTCTGGGCAAAACGGATGGCATAATGCTCGGGGCGAAGGGTCTGAATAATGACCTCCCCAGGGGACTCTCCCCGCCCTGCCCTGCCTGTCACCTGGGTGATCAACTGAAAGGTTTTCTCTGCCGCCTTGTAGTCCGGCATACTCATTCCCCCATCCGCCCAGACAACGCCAACAAGAGTAACATCGGGGAAATGATGGCCTTTTGCTATCATTTGGGTACCGATCAGAATATCAATATCCCCGGCATGCATGGCCGCCAGTACCTTGTGAAATTTTTTGCGATCCGCTGCCGTATCAGAATCAAGACGACAGACTGCAGCCTCTGGTAAAAGCTCCTGCAATTCCTCTTCAATCCGTTCAGTACCGTATCCGGCAGGATGAAGATCGGTGGAGTGACATTCAGAACAAACCAGATTTCTGGTTACGGTAAAACCACAATAATGACAGATCAGCTGTTGCTTTTCCTTATGCAGTGTAAGCGAGACATTGCAATGCTCACACTGCACCGGAGACCCACAATCCCCACAGAGCATTGCGTTGGAAAAGCCCCGCCGATTCAAGAGCAGAATCGCCTGTTTTCCCGCCGCACATGTGGCCTTCAACTTCGTAAGAAGTACCCGGGAAAAGACCTTGTTTTCCTTCGGTTCCCTGCTTAAATCCACCAGCTGGACATCGGGCAATGCAGCCCCCCTGACTCTTTCTGTCATACAGAGCAAGGAATACTTCCCCTGCACCGCATGTTGATAGCTGGTAACTGCCGGAGTAGCAGAACCAAGAATAACCGGACAATCATGATATTTTGCCCTGACGACAGCAAGATCCCGACCATTATACCTGAGTCCGTCATCCTGCTTGTAGCTGGTATCATGTTCCTCATCCACAATTATCAAACCAGGATTTTTAAGCGGCGCAAATACAGCGGAACGCGCTCCCACCACAATTTTTGCGTGACCATCCCTGGCAAGACAATATTGATCGAACTTTTCAGCCCCGGTCATACTTGAGTGAAAAAGGACAACCAGTTCTCCAAATCTTGAAACAAGATGCCCTTCCAGTTGTGTGGCAAGGGCAATTTCCGGCACCAGAATAATAACATCGTAACCGATGCCAATGGCTCGCTCGGCAGCTCGAAGGTACACTTCGGTCTTTCCTGCTCCCGTAACCCCGTGCAATAAAAAAGGAGCAAAACGGTGTGCATCAATTGCAGGCTCAATTTTGTCAAGAACCTCTGTTTGTTGAGGGGAGAGCTGCTCTGGCCGCGGATATTTTTTTAACTCACTGCCAAAGGGAGTACGGTAAACCCGTCTCTCACTCTTTTGCAGCAAACCACGGCCAATCAGTTCCGCTGCCGGTTTTGAGGCCCCCTTGTAATGAGTACGGATTGTTTTGAGCGGCACCTTCGGGGAACCATTTTCCATCCCCAATTTTTCTGTAAGATAAAGAACCCTTGCTTCAGACAGTTTCAGGGAAAGCTGGAAGGTTCGGCTGTAATTGCTGCGATAGAGCCTAACGCCCTCATCATCGCTATTATCTTCAAAATCACCAGTTTTTAAAATAACGTGAACCGGGCTGACGCATTCTTCTTTTTTCCCTGCAACCCTGTCTCCAGCGATGACGTTACGGCACTGAACCAGAGACTTTTTCTGTAAACGTTTTATTACCCTTCTGGCAGCAGGATCCCGGAGAACCTGTTTCGTTTTTATGATACCAAGACTACCTTTCTGAACAAGTTCAGCAAACCAGGGTTCTGCGGCGACATCGGTTTTCCTTATATCATTGTTGTTACCTGTAAAAAAAAGCTGTTTTCGGCTCTCGGAAGTAAGCCCTCCGGGAAGGGCTGTTTTTATTACAAGTCCCAGTGGGTGGTGATAGTAGGAGGCAATCCAGTGAAAAAAAGGGATAAGTGCTTTATCAAAGAGAGGTGTGTCATCAAGAACAGCAGATATCTTCCTGAGCGTATATTTCTGCTCCGCATCAGAAAGCTCTGTTTTGACACCAACAACATAGGCAGTTATCTTTCTCGGGCCAAAGGGCACCATGACTCGCCTGCCTAAAAGAGCGTTCTCCATCTCGGGCATGGTGGAAAACGACCCATCAGTCCATTGATAAGTAAAAGTCTGGTATAATGGAGCACTTACAGCGACATCAAGATACATACACGGTCTGCCCCCGATAAGGAATAGTCACTGCAAACCCTTTACTTTCAAGATGTCGCTGCAGGCCCTGCAACTGTTCTTCTTCGCCATGAACCAGGGCGATCTTTTTAATTTCAAGATTTGAATTTACGAGAACCCTGGTTATTTCCTGCTGGTCCCCATGAGCACTAAACCCACCCAGGGTCACAACATGAGCCTTTAAGGGATATTCCTTGTTATAGAAACGAACCGCAGGAGCTTCTCCCTTACGCCCCTCGGCCTCCCAGGCTGTGCCTTTTTCCTGAAGAAGCCGACCAAAGGTATTCGCTGCCATATAGCCAACGATAAGAATAGTATTACGGTCATCATGGATCTTATGACGCAGATGATGAAGAATACGCCCTCCTTCACACATCCCGGAGCCCGCAATAACGATATGGCTTCGGGTGTCGCGGTTCAGCTCCATGGATTGCTCAACACTCTGCACAAAATTAAGCTGCTCAAACTGAAACGGATTCAAACCTCGCTCTAAAAAGAGTCGGTGAGTTTCTTCATCATAGGTTTCGGGATGCTCGCCAAAAACATGGGTAATATGAGTCGCGAGAGGACTGTCAACCCAGACAGGAACCCGCTGCACTGAACCTTCCAGATAGAGGGCATGCAGATAATAGAGGATTTCCTGTGTTCTGCCGTAGGCAAAGGCTGGAATAATCACTGTGCCGCCACGGGAAAACGTCTCATCAAGTACCTTTTTTAACAGGGGTTTCATATCTTTAACAGGCGGATGCAATCTATCCCCATAAGTAGATTCCAGGACCAGAAGATCAATCTCTCGATGTTCCTTAGCAAAATCCAGAGTTGGATTTTCAATAATTGGCTTATCAAATCTTCCAAGATCTCCTGAAAACAATATATTCCTTGCTCTACCTCCCTGCTCTTTACGGACAAGGGCCATTGCCGAACCAAGAATATGCCCTGCATCATAGAAGGTGCAGGTCAAGTTCTCTCCAATGGTGACCGGAAGTCTATACGGTACTCCATGAAAAAATTCCAGGGCCTCTTCAACCTCATCCATGGTGTACAAAGGTTCAATAACCTCTAACCGATGCTGAGCAAGGATTTCTTGAATACGCTGGTCATTAATACTGTTTTTCCCAGACTTTAGTATTGCCTTTATCTCCTCCATCTCCTGTTTGCTGATCTTTTTCCGGCCTCCTGTCTTCAAAGTGCTCAAGAAATTCCTTGCCGTCTTGTAATTGAGATACGAGGCATCGCCTTCCTGAATCTTTGCCGAATCACGAAGCAAATACTGACAGGCATCGGCAGTCGGTCTGGTACAAAAGACACGTCCCGAAAAACCCTGACTGGTCAGCATCGGAATTCGTCCCGAATGATCCAGATGGGCGTGAGAAAGAAGAACATTGGTAATTTTTTGTGGATCTACAGGCAGCACCCTGTTTTTACGATCGGCCTCTTTTCGGGAGCCCTGGAACAAACCGCAATCAAGAACAAGATGATCCCTGCCTGTAGTCATCGTATGAAAGGAACCTGTTACCTCCCGAGTTGCACCATGAAATGTCAAATGCATGCCCTATCTCCCCAATATTGTAAAAATAGTAAAGAAGCCTGAATCCGTGACGCTTTAACCTGTAATTCTGTTACCTTGTCTGTAATAACAAACCCCAAAACAAAACACAATTGAGTTTTACCAGCTTGTTCCCATGCCCGTATCAACTCACGTAAATAATGGACGCTGCACAGAGCATGAGAATACCAGGATGATAAAAGTTCGTACTTGATCAATGATGGTATCTAAATTATCTATGGTCACCAACCCCGATGAAGCGAGTAGTTCATCTTTCCGAGCATTATATTTGTCAGTTTTAATCATGAAAATAGACTATCCCCCCCACCTGCCAATCACCGCAGAAAAGGATACTATCCTTGAAACGATAAAAAACAATCAGATAACGATAATTGAAGGTGACACGGGATCGGGTAAAACGACCCAGCTGCCCAAAATCTGCCTTGAAGCCTTTACTGACCTGCCAGGGATTATCGGCTGTACCCAGCCCCGGCGAATCGCCGCAACCTCCATCTCAGCACGGGTCAGTGAGGAACTGAAGACAGCCGGCAATCTGGCAGGATACAAGATCAGATTTTATGACAGCACCACGGCTGATACCAAAATAAAATTTATGACCGATGGAGTACTGCTCGCCGAGACAAGAAACGATCCTCTCTTAAAAAAATACAGCGCTATCATTATTGATGAGGCCCATGAAAGAAGCCTTAATATCGATTTTTTACTCGGGTATATCAAACAACTACTCCCAAAACGTCCTGATCTCAAGGTGATTATCACCTCAGCAACCATTGACACCCAGGCATTTTCCAGCCACTTTGGCAATGCTCCGGTAATATCTGTTTCCGGTAGAACCTATCCAGTAGAAGTAGATTATAAGCCTTTAGAAGACGAAGAAGATACGGAAAATCTCCTGGATCATGTGGTAGAGAGTACCAGAAAAATATTTAAAAATCCCCCGGAGGGCGACGTCCTTATTTTTCTGGCAACAGAGCGGGATATCAGGGAGTGCTGCAAACTTCTTGAAAAACAGATTCCCAACGCAATAGTCCTGCCTCTTTTTGGACGTCTTTCTTCCGGGGATCAAAAAAGAATTTTTCAGCAATCCCGAAAAATCAAAATTATCGTCTCAACCAACATTGCAGAGACCTCACTCACAGTCCCCGGAATTCGCTACGTTATCGACAGTGGACAGGCACGAATTTCTCAATATAACACCAGGGCAAAGACCACCAGCCTGCCGGTTGCAAAGATTTCACAGGCAAGTGCCGATCAGCGGAAAGGCAGGTGTGGTCGGGTTGGGCCGGGTAAATGTATACGTTTGTACTCAGAAGAAGATTATCGGAACAGGTCTGAATACAGCGTTCCCGAAATCAAGCGCTCCAATCTTGCCGAAGTTATCCTGCAAATGATTTCCTATAAGCTGGGAAATCCAGAGGACTTCCCGTTTATAGATCCGCCATATAAAGCCGCCATACGTGAAGGATACAACCTGCTCAAGGAACTTAAGGCAATAAACAGGCATAACAAGCTCACTTCCATTGGCCGCTTTATGGCGGACTTACCCATTGATCCCTGTATCGCCAGAATTCTGCTGGAGGCAAAAAAGTATAACTGTTTACGGGAAATTAAAATAATTTCTGCGGTACTCGCAATCCAGGATCCGCGAATACGGCCAGCGGATAACGAGAAAGAGGCGGATCTTGCTCATCAGAAATTCCACCATCCCCACTCTGATTTTTTGAGTATTCTCAATATCTGGAACAGCTTCCATCAAGAGAGTCAGGAAAAACGTTCCTGGTCCAGACTGAAAAAATTCTGCAAGAGTCATTTTCTGTCGTTTCAGAAGATGCGGGAATGGTTTGACCTTCATGAGCAGCTCTGCCGAATTCTGGATAAGCGTGGCGATTTTAAAGATAATGAAAACGATGCCAGTTATGAACAGATTCACAGGGCTATCCTCACGGGGTTTCTACGAAACATTGCCCAAAAGAAGGAAAAACGACTTTTTCAGGGGAGCCAGGGCAGGGAGTTGATGATTTTTCCCGGTTCCGGTCAATTTAACAAATCTTCCGAGTGGATACTTGCCGCCAATTTTCTTGAAACCAGTAAACTTTACGCCCACACTGTTGCAGGAATCAACCAGGAATGGATTGAACCGGCAGCCGGTCATCTTTGCAAATATTCATGGACAAATCCACGATGGTCTAAAAAACGAGGCTTCGTTATTGCCGATGAATCTGCCTTTCTTTTTGGCCTTGTCCTGCGCTCGGGAACCCGGGTTAATTTCGGCAAAAAGAGCCATAAAAACGTAAAGGAAGCACGAAAAATATTTATTGCTGAAGCCTTGGTTCCTGGAGAGCTCAACGGGAACTATGAATTTCTTGAGCATAATCTTTCCATGGTAGAGCTTTGGGAGGAAGCAGAAGCAAAACTTCGGGTTCGCAACATCATTGCCGACCAGACAGCATTTTTCAATTTTTATGATCAAAAACTTGCCGCTGATGTTTACGACCAGAAAACATTAAATAATTTTTTAAAGAAAAAAGACAATAAGACAGTATTGCAGATGTCGGATAAGGACATACTCCTGCGCAGCCCCGGAGAAAACGAGTTAGCCAATTTCCCTCCTCAGGTACAGATGAGCAACATGACATTAAATCTGGAATACCATTTTGAGCCGGGGGATGAAAAAGACGGGGTAACCTTCAGGCTTCCTCTGAGCTTTGCCCACAATGTTTCTAAAGAGAGATTCGACTGGCTTGTTCCCGGATTTATTGAAGAAAAACTCACTTTTCTACTAAAATCCCTGCCCAAAGCCATACGCAAGAAGCTGGTTCCTGTTAACAATAGCGTTGAGCGTATTCTCGATGATGTGGATTTTGGCAAAGGTTCCTTATTGTCGGCGATTGAGCAAAGCATTTTAAAGCACCACCGTCTCCTGATCCAGCGAGGTGAATGGAACCAGGACTATCCACCACATTTAAAACCGAGATTTTTACTTTTTGACAACCAGGGCAAAGAAGTTTGTTCAGGGCGGGACCTCGGGGCGTTACTCAAGCACGAAAAGGCACAACTGGACACAGCTCAGGTACAGCAGACATCCAGAGTAAAGAGCAACGATGAAAACATTATCAGAAAATGGGAAAACAGCCAGCATACGAACTGGGCATTTGCTGAACTTCCAGCGGAAATCCCTTCCTTTACAAATTCAGGAGAACTCTCCGGTTTTCTCTACCCTGCCCTGGCCCCCGATCCCGGCAAAGGTTGTGTTACAGTCTTTTTTGACAATGACAAGGACAGAGCCAGGCAGCAGAATATACAAGGGAGCCGGTATCTTTTCGGTATCCAGTTTAAAAA
>PDWJ01002738.1_pt1 | contig 27205 bp, 33 predicted proteins | sample 1430881 | NCBI WGS metagenome assembly PDWJ01 (sample SAMN01162460, study PRJNA174530) | Oral metagenome, whole genome shotgun sequencing project. | biome: Marine environment; feature: Marine mammal; material: Swab sample of the gingival sulcus; isolation source: swab sample of gingival sulcus...
GTAGACCACGACACAGTCGACCCGTCCCGCATCGATGTCGGCCATCAAGCGTTTGAGCGCGGGGCGCTCCATGTTGCCACCCGTAAATCCGCCGTCGTCGTACCGATCGGGAAGACAAATCCAACCCTCGCTCTTCTGGCTGGCGACAAACGCCTCGCCGGCCTCTCGTTGGGCATCGAGGCTGTTGAATTCCTGGTCAAGGCCTTCTTCCGTGCTTTTGCGGGTGTAGACGGCACAATGAATGGTCGGCATTTCGATTCTTCTACCGGCCATCGGGACATCCCTTCTGCCCCAGTTTGAAGAAATTGTAGCCGTTCCAATGGGTGCCGGTGATCTTCTTGACCACCGCGCTCAAGGAACGAAACACCTCGCCCTCGTATTCGAATCCACGGAGCAGAACGCGAACGGCGATCGTCTGGTTCTTGTATCGACGGGTTATGATCGCGCCAGGCATGGGTAGCCGTTCGTCATGAGGGAGATCGATGGACTCGGGTTTCGTTCCTGCTGCCGGTTGCACCGGTCCAGAAGGGGGTGCCGTCAACCGGACATCCGAGCCGACAGCGAGATTCCGAGCCCTCCGCTTCGCGCGCTCGGACAGTCCGCCTTCTTCGTTGACCTGCAGCTGCCAAATGATACGACGGATCAGGTACTCCTTGTGACAACGCCGGCTCGGTCGGAGAAGGTCTACTGCCCTACGGATGTGCGCATCAATGGGGAGAGCTATCCGACGGCGATCACGGGCGAGCTTACGATTTCATGGTCGCACCGGAATCGGCTGGGATCGTGGAGCTACGCCGACTCGGGCAAGACGACATCTCCCGAGGCCGGCACGGAGTACGACATCCTGGTCTATGGGGAACTCGATACGCTGGTCCACACCGAGTCCGGGCTAACGGGCACGACCTGGACCTACCTTGAGGCCCTCGAAATCGTCGAGTCCGGGCTGGAGCGGCTCAACGACAATCTGCGGGTGGTCATTCGGACGTACGGCGCGGGGCGGACTCATGCGGCGATACAGGAGGTTGAGTGGGAGCTTGACCGAGGCTAAGTCGCCCCCAGAAAACAAACTTCGCTGATCCTTGCGCCTTATACATTGACTGCGGACAAGACATATGGAGTATTCTGACACAATTGAGACTGAGGGGGAGGGTCTCCCCCCATCCAGATTCTGTGGCTGGCAGATGCCGCTGCTCGACCGACTACAGTGTGGCGCATAATTCATAGATATGCGTGCCCGATGGGAGGATGTGGCATGATTCCTACTCAGATGCACAATTGGATCTTGGTGTCGATATTCCTGTTCCCGTTACTGGGCAATGCACAGAGCGGGGACGAAGTACGTGTCATTCGGGTTAACGAAAGCGCTTTCAGCGCGTATGGACACTGGATCTCCGATGACGGTGTCGTCGAATTGCGCTACTCCGACGGTGTAACCTACGCAGACGGTTGGCAGATCAGTCCTGAACTCACGCAAGAAGATATTGGCCCTACCCGACCGCTAGGTCTCGCCGATATGGGAAACTTGAGCCCCAAGCGAAAGGCCGTACTCCAGATTTGCGTGATGCGAGACAGCATGTTCGCGGCTGGAGATTCGCCCGAGGCTGTGGTCTCCGCATGCAAGGACTTTCTGCGCAAATCAGGGCTGGTCGATCTATCGGCGACAGGCTATCACGGAGAGAAGATCGAAGGCGGAATTCAACACGCCGGAGGACCGAACTACGACATCTTTTGGGCCGACTTTCCCCCCAGTATTATGTGCCTTGGCAAACAAGGAACTCCCCCAAGCCAAGAGCAATTGAAGTCCGTTCGCGAGCGGCAATCCTATAGCCTGTTTCTCACGCTGTCTGAACACCTTGAAGCCGGCCACATGTATCTCATCACTGCCTACCCTGTTCCAACCGGAGCATTCATACCGAGGACCAAAAGAGACGAGGTCGCCGCCGTGCTACGTGAAGCCTCTAAGGCGATCTCGCCGGTTACCCTCAAGACTTGGCAGAGCGACGATGTAGTAAGTTATGGATTTGCCGAGCAGGCGAGAAATCCTCTTCCGCTCGATCGCAAAGGGGAGAAATAGTCATGCGCTACCTGTATACAGTCTTTCTTTTTTTATCGATCGCGTCGGCAGCAACAGCAACGACCCCTGGCGCCAAGACGATGTACATCTATAATCCCGCGTCTTACGAGTGGGATCTCAACCCAGTGTTGACCAGGATCAGTCCAGCTTCGGCGGCCGGATACGCGGTCACCTATACAAACGTTCCGGTGCACTATTCAGAACAAGGAACTGTACCTGCCAACTGGTTTCGTGACGGAGTTGTTGGAAGCGGTAGTGGCATCCTGATGTTCACCGGCCTACATGGCCACGGACATCCAGATGAGACTTGACCAGTGAAATTGTCGTGGCATCTGGATTGGACACAGATGTGGTGGAATCAGTAAGCGCGCCGGATTTCTCGCTGGGTGTCAACGTCGCCTGGATCTCGCACGAAGGGGTTGAGGAGTTCATCGCGTTCCAGACCGTGGTCCACGGCAGCAATGGCATTACGCTGCAGACTGTTGCTCGAGGGTGTCTCGACACCGCGCCCACGGCTTTCCCGGCCGGAACCCGTGTTTGGTTCATGTCGTACGGGAGCCAGATCGCGAATATCCGCGGGCCCGTGCCACCAAACATCGATGCATTCAACGACATTCGGTTCCAGGCATACAACAATCAGAGCGAGTTCCCGTTTACCTCTTGCCCCGTGTCGCAGGTCGTGGCGACGACGCCGGCGCGGTCGGAGAAGGTCTACTGCCCTACGGATGTGCGCTTCAACGGGGAGAGCTATCCGGCGTCGATCACGGGCGAACTCACGGTTTCGTGGTCGCATCGGAATCGGCTGGGGTCGTGGAGCTATGCGGATTCTGGAAAGACCTCATCGCCCGAGGATGGCACGGAGTACGACATTCTGGTCTATGGGGAGCTTGATACGTTGGTCCACACCGAGTCGGGGTTGACGAGCACGTCCTGGACCTACCTCGAGGCGACGGAGATCGCGGAGTCGGGGCTCGCGCGGCTCAACGATCATCTTCGGGTCATCGTTCGGACTTACGGGGCAGGGCGAACTCATGAGGCGATTCGGGAGATTGAGTGGGATCTCGCAAGACCCATCGCCTAACACTAGAAAAGCAGTAGACAAATCACAAAGGCCGGCGAAGTTCAAGATTAAACGGTTTCTCGGAAATCAAAGATGACTAGAACTCGGCAGCCGGAAGGTCACGAACAGATCCACACGATTCACCATTGACGTCACGGCATTTCCGGGCACAGCTCTAAAGCTATCAGTTTAAGAACAGCAATTTCACCTCAGTCCAAGAACTTTTACTCGTCTGAACGGATTCGTCCCATTCAATCCACGGGTTGTCTATTCCTAAGTTCCAAATCTGAAGGACGTAGAAAAAGTCGGGGTCACCGAAATGGAAGCCTAGTGCATCGACATCCGTGATCAAATCAGTCCAATCACCCGCAGGTGCGTTGAGTCCCACAGCAATGTAAGTCCAATCATCGGGCCACGTTTCCGACTGAGACGGAATCTCGAACTCGATCGATCGCCAACCATCTCCGGGTGCTGGTGTCGTGCCGACAATCTTGTACGCAACCCAGTCGTCACTAATATCGGCGGGTGTGTTGTTGTCCTCCCTCAATGTAACGGCGCAGGGGCGCTCTTCTGGATATGCCATCGAACTTACAACTACGTCTAGCCCGACCCTCGTCACACCCCGGTCACGATAATTGCCGACGAAAACCGACTCGCTACTACGGGTCAGCGGCCACGGTGCGCCGGTTTCAAAATCTGTCGCAGCAAGATAAGCACCTGGATTCCCACCGTCGCTCACGATCTGCTCAGGCCCCCCAAAAGACCACTCCCCCACGTTGCTTCCACTACTGAAAGATTCGACATACATTTCTGCATGAGTCGGGACTGCGAAAAAGCCCAGTACCCAAAGAATAATCACCAGACGTCTCATGTTATCCTCCCTCGAAGTCCCCTGATGAAACCGCATCGCGGGTAATTATCGCACACTTTGCCTTGATGTTTCAACTTCAATTTTTGCGGTACCTCCTGACTCCACTGCAAGGCTTCAGGGGCCCATGTGGGCTGACTTGGTCGAACTCTGGGCCTGTAGTTGACCCGCCGATTCTATTGCCAGTGGAAAATACGGCCCCCGTCGCAATTGACGGGGGCCGAACGATCTAACGGATCTCGCTCACTTCGCAAGTACGACCTTCCGGGTGGCGGTTGAGCCAACTACGTTCATTCGAACGAAGTAGACCCCGCTTGGCGCCGGCGATCCATCGGAATGGGTCCCCCGCCATTGAACCTCGTGCGTTCCACGATTGAAAACGCCGTCTGCAATCCGCTCGACAAGCCGCCCGCGTAGGTCATAGATATCCACGGTGACAGCGCCGCGCTTGGGACAACTAAACGCGATGGCTAACGTCGGATTAAACGGGTTGGGGAAGACCGCAGTGGACACGGCATCAACTTCTAGCGATTCTAGTTGCACTGCCTCATTCCGTACACCGCTGCTCCGGGTAGCGAAGCCGCTTGCCTTAAGTGGGTCGTCTGGGTAGTTGTAGAGTGAGAGAGTCGCGAAGACCGAGTTATCATCGACAAGCGTTAAGGTACCCTCGCAGTCGAAATACTCAGGTACGAGGACGAGTTGTACAGTTTGCTCGCCTGCCGCTTGGGCATCTCCGATAGCAAGCGTTGCATCGACGGTATTCACTGCAGCATCGCCGTTTACTACCATGAAGTCGACCCGTCGCTCGTGATCTAGAACAACGGATCGCACTGCAATGGCAGCTGGACACGTGCTCGAAGTACGGAATGCCAGCGTAGCCTCAAACACCGCGTCATTCGGCACCGGCAAATCTATGAACACGCAACCGTTCGAATGCACTACGGCTGCCTCGGCTAGCTGAACTGTTTCGACCGCCGCGCCGGCCGAACAGGCTGCACCGGCGAGAACCAGCAAAACGATAATTCTACGCATCACAACCTCCTCAGTTGCAGTATCCAGGCAGAGTGTCGATCGTGTTCGCCGAACACGACACGAAACGAATACCAGTGATAGTGGTCGATCCTTCAAAACAGTTGCCCACCAAGCTCAGCATCGCGTTCTGATGCCAAAGATGCCCGTACAGTCCGTTTTTTCCCATTGTGAACGAGTTGTTTCCGTAACTGGCGCTGACGCCCGCATCTACTTGCCCACCACAACTGATAGCAACGCTACCGCCTGTGATCTCAGAACTTCTGATGGTGACGGTGCGCCCCTCTGCCACGTACAAACCGGTTTCGTTGTCCTCAAGTTCGAACTCTTGAATCGACAGCGTTCCAGATCCGTATGCCGAAATCCCACAGTTGCCGGACTCCGCGATGCGGACATCAGTACCAAAGCCCACTCCACCGTCTTCGATCCTCAGGCCATCGGCAGTACACGAGGTGACATAAAGGTGGTCAATTGTCGACCCCGACCCGAGATCATCGATCAACAGACCATGTAAGCCAGCACTGTCAATCGCAAGGCCATTGACGGTCAGAACTGCATCGATGGCGCTTACCGCGGTGCCAGAACTATTTGTTACGGTAACACCTGGTCCGATCGTTGTCGCTGAACTGCAACTCACCGCGACACCGGTTCCGCACGAGTCGAAAACTGAGTGGGACAAACTTACTCCCGATAAGGCGTAAACACCGAAATCCGCGTTTTTGCAAACTATGTGTTCCAGCTCAACGGTTCCAGATCCCTCTTGAACAACGATTCCTCCCCAATCCGATTTCGACGGGCTTTCGCAGAATCCAACGAAGGTAACCTTATCTTCGCTGGTCCCGCTCGCCACCAAGCTACCTTGAACAAAGATCTCGATGGTACTGCTGCCGAGAACGTCGTCCGGCGCAACGTGGATCGTTGTTCCAGCTGCGATCGTGAGGGTTACGCCAGATGGTACGGTAACATCTCCGGAAACCCATACGTTTCCCTGAAGTGTCGTATCTCGTTCTACTGTACCCCACATCGTGAGCGACCTATAGGCATCGATGTATCCTTCGCCGAGCATTCCCGCGTAAGATGGATTCACGCCGTCGACGCTCACGCCTCCTCGCTTCATCATCGCCACGATCTGGTCACGGTTCAGCTCCGGGTATGTGCTAGCGATCAGCGCTGCTAGAGCAGAACCCTGTGCTGACGCCCCAGACGTGAGCATCGGGGTAACCCAGATCTGATGGGGATGAGACGAACCACATAGGTCGAACAGCGGCGAAGTCTCCTCATATGCGAGCCTCTGCACTTGAATGGCATGATTGGGACTTGGCGGGGCCCAGTTACCGTAGCCACCGCGTTCGCCGAAACCGCAAAGGTCGATCTCTGGGCCATATGCAGTACCACCGTCACCCGTCGCTTTTACTCCGACCGAATCAACCCACGCCATAGCTACGCAGTTCTGTGAGTTCGCCGGATAGAGAACGCTTCCGTCGTTATTTCCAGCTCCGCCTACAGCGACAACGTTCTTGCTGCGAAGCAGGATGAGCCTTGCCTCAATACTGGGGGATTGATACGAACTCACAAAGCTCATGTTTACCGCAGCAATCCGCTTCTCAGGGTGGCGATCACAGTAGTCGATGATATAGTTCAACGAGCTCACAACAGCGTTGAGCGAGATACCCGCGTACTGGCCACACTTGAGCGGCAGTACCTTCGGTTTCCAAGTTAGACCGGCAATGCCTCGAAACCCCGAGAATCCAGTCTCGTTGTTCGTCGCCGCAGCGATGATTCCGGCCATATGTGTCCCGTGATCGCCGTACTGCGCTGTTCCCCATATGTGGTCAGGATTGTTGTCCCCCGCGAGGAAGTCCCACCCCTGATAATCGTCGATGAATCCATTGCCGTCATCGTCGATGCCGGGGACACCTTGCAATTCCGCTTGATTCCAACAGATCCGATCCACCAACTCTGGGTGCTGCATGTCCATCCCGGTATCGAGAACTGCGACGACGACGTTTGAGTCGCCGGTCGATATCGCCCAAGCTCGATCGTAACGGGAGCGAAGTATGTTCCATTGCCGGTGGTGCGTGGAATCAACGAAGCAAGCTCCGTGGTCGTCCCAGGGGTAGGAATGCCAGAACCAAAAGTCCTGCGGCTTGATCGAGATCGGATCACCGACAAGTTCTAGTTCTCGATCCAGCTCAGCGTACTCAACTTCTTCAGCCGCCAATATTCCAGGCAACTCTGCTTCCAACTGCGCGTCCGAGATACTCTGTGGAGCTACAAGCAAGTAGATGTTATTCACGCCGGCGACATCGCCTCGCCATAGAGGTTTTACCTCCGTAATACCAAGCCGATTCACTACGTTATCGACTTCAGCAATACCGGAGACATACGGAGGCTGGTCGCCAAACGCGCGGCTTCCTTTATCTTGAAACGATACGATGATTCCACCTGCAAGCGCGACCTTGGCGACCATTAAGACCACGCCTATCGTCACATACCGCAGCAGTTTACCGATTTTGATGTACACGCTGTTCTCCCTTCACAGGTTGGACATCTCACCTAGTACCCGACGACGGGTTGAACCGCCACCGAAGTCCCCCAACGTGGACTACATGGACCGCTCGCGTTGACTAGCGGACCCCAGTAGACTCGGCTATGACGAGGAGATACCAACGTCGAACTGCCAATGGATATCGCTGCAGCCGACAGATCACGCGGGCCCCCTCCCCGTTCAGTCGCAGTTGCAGGCTATCGCTGCAGGGAGATTGCCGTCAACGTGTATTTTGATTTTTTTTATCCAAAACACATTTAGTCCCCGAAGCCGCACAATCCGAAATCATCCAGAACCATGGTTGGACGTCCTGCCCTCGAGTCGTTTATAGCACCCAGCTACGTGGACAACTGCGAAATTCGAAACCGACTTGCGATTTCGAGCATGAGCCACTCCTCGAATGCCGCCGTGACACGCTGGCGCGATGATTCCTTCTAGGTCGAGTACCAAGTTTGATGTCCCCACTTCGGCGCTTCACCCCCCCTTTGTCCTTTGGAAGCGGTGCGGCTGACCCTGGCCCGGTGCAGGCGTTTCCGCGTAGGAACCAAAGGAACGGTGATGTTTCGACACGACGCGCTGGCAAAGGGGCGTTATCCGAGGGTGCCCTCGCGGTGGGATACCGACTTCGGCCGCTGGGTGGCCGACTTCGGTGTGCCCAGCATTGTCGCCGGTCTATCCCACGACCCCGATCTCCGCGTCACCAACCAGGCCGTCTACGAGTGGCTCCAGGGCCACACGCCCCGCCCTGCCCGTGCTATGGCCCTCGTAGAGATGTCCAACGGCCGCATCACCCTCGAAACCATCTACCAACACAGCAGCCAGATCAAACAGTCCGAAACCGACACCGGAGGCCCCCGATGAGGATCGACCTACAGATCGATTCCGCCTCCCTGGTCCTCCGCCTGCAGGGCGGCCAACGACGCCTGGCCTACGCCACGGTCAACGCCATCAACAACACCGCCAAACGGATCCAGGCCGCAGAACGCCGTCGCGTCGAGGATGAGTTCACCATCCGCAAGAAGCAGTTCATCCTCCGCCAGGCCGCAGTCATCAAGCCCTTCGCCAACGTCAAACAAGGCCGTCCCTACGCCGAGATCGGAGTCGGAGACAAGCCCCGACTGCTTCTCTCTGCCTTCGAACGCGGTGCCGAACGCAAGCCGTCAACTCAGGGCGCTAGGCGCGTGGCCGAGCCCGTCGTCGGTGGACCCGCTCGCCCGCGATTCAGCCAACCCGTCCCGCCCGAATTGCGGGTCAAGAGACTCCGTTTCGATCGCACCAAGACCGGCAAGCGACGTGTAGGCGTCACCCAAACCAAGACCTACCTCGTCCCCCGCGTCGGCATCTTCCAGCGCACTGGCCCCGACTCATCCCGGCTCGTCTACTTCTTCTCGCGCGGAAAGAAGCTCAAGCCACGCCTGAAGTTCGTCGCGACCGCCAAGAAGGAGTCCGACCGCTGGTTCCGTGAAGAGATGGAGAAGGAAGTCGTCAAGGCCATCGCCTGGTCGAGAGGACGAGGGCTGTGAATCCATCGAATTCGTCCGGCGCATCGCCACTGCGAGCCCAACAAGACCTAAGTCACTATACCATAGGTACTTCCGACACCATCAGCCGAGGGTGCCGGCGACCTCGGCATTCATAGCGTGGGAGAACCATGAAACAAGTTACCACCCGTTCCAAACGTTCCAACGAGGACAACCCCTCACGGGAAAGCTGGAACACTGGAACATCGATCGGCTCAAGCCCTACGAGCGGAACCCGCGTACCCACAGTCCCGCACAGGTCACCAAGATCGCGGCTAGCTTGCTTGAATACGGCTGGACCAACCCCATCTTGGTCGACGGTGAAGCCGGTATCATCGCTGGTCACGGACGGCTACTGGCTGCCCGTGAATTAGGCATGGACACCGTTCCGGTGATCGAGTTGTCTCACCTGACCGAGGCTCAAAAGCGGGCCTACGTCATCGCCGACAACCGGCTTGCCCTCGACGCCGGCTGGGACGAGGATCTGCTGGCCGAAGAACTGAAGGCCCTCGAGGATCTTGACTTCAATCTCGAACTCACCGGCTTCGACCTGAACGAACTCAACGGCCTCCTGGATGAGGAAATCCCAGAGGAAGTCGTAGCTCCTGAACCACCCGATGAACCCACGAGCCGCCTTGGCGACCGCTGGGTCCTCGGCAACCATCGCCTGCTGTGCGGCGATAGCTGCGACCCGGAGGCCGTCGATCGGCTGCTCAATGGCGAGAAGATCCACCTCGTGAACACCGACCCTCCCTACAACGTGAAGGTCGAGCCACGTTCCAACAACGCCATCGCCGCCGGTCTGTCCAGCTTCCCGCCCGCCAGCAAGAGCGCGGTTGAAGCATCCGACGCCCAGGGGCTACACCACCAGGGATTTGACCTGGCCCGGCACAAGACCAAGTCCAAGCCCACCGGCAAGATGCGCCCTAAAGACCGGCCGCTGGCCAACGACTTCGTCTCGGACGAGGCCTTCGATGAAATGCTCATGGCCTGGTTCGGGAACATCGCTCGCGTACTACAGCCTGGATGCTCGTTCTACATCTGGGGAGGCTACGCCAACTGCGCCAACTACCCTCCGGTCCTGAAAGCATGCAATCTGTACTTCAGCCAGGCGATCATCTGGGTGAAGGAACACCCCGTGCTCACCCGCAAGGACTACATGGGGAACCATGAGTGGACGTTCTATGGCTGGCGCGAAGGTGCCGGCCACCAGTTCTTCGGTCCCACCAACGCCGTCGATGTCTGGTCGGTCAAAAAGGTCAACCCTCAGAGCATGATTCACCTGACGGAGAAGCCCGTCGAGTTGGCTGTCCGCGCCATTCAGTATTCATCCAAACCGGGCCAGAACGTTCTCGATCTGTTCGGCGGAAGCGGATCCACCCTCATGGGTGCCGAGCAGACCGGACGCCACGCCTTCCTCATGGAACTCGACCCAGCCTACACCGACGTGATCGTGATGCGCTGGCAAGAAGCCACCGGCGAGAAGGCCATCCTGGACGGTGACGGTCGGTCCTTCGACGAGATCGCCGCCGACCGCAGGTCCGATCAGGATGAATAGGCGGTGGCCGGCGGAGCCAAGAAGGAACTGATCTCCCAGAGGGAGTACGCCCGGCGACGTGGAATAACCCATGTCGCCGTTCAGCGTGCCATCAAGTCAGGTCGCATCTCCACGGTAAACGGGAAAATCGATCCGGTCGCGGCCGACCGAGAATGGCAGCAGAACACCGATCAGAGCAAGCCCCGCAATCGGATCACCGGAGACCCCAAACAGACCAGGACACCTGGCGAGCCCTCCGAGCCCATGAGCCTTGGTGGGGCCAACGAGATCATCAGCGCACCATCCACAGCCACGGGTTACGCCAAGGCCCGAGCTGCCCGCGAGTTATATCAGGCACAGCTAGCGAAGCTCGAACTCGACAAGAGACGCGGTGCGCTCGTGCCCGCAGACGAAGTGCGGCTCGGTGCCTTCAACATGGCCCGCAAAGCCCGTGACCAACTGATCGCCCTGCCTGAACGCCTGGCCTCCGTCCTCGCGGCCATCCAAGACCCAGCCGAGATCCAACGCGTCCTCGAAGAGGAGATTGAACGGATCTGCCAGGAGATCGCGGATGCAGAACGGCCGTGACGTCTATGAGGCCGCCTATCGTGCGGGATGGCGACCGGAACCTCGCTTATCGGTCAGCGAATGGGCGGACGAACACCGCGTGCTCGGCAACCGATCGGGCCACGCAGCTACCCACTGGCACACCGACACCACACCCTACCTGCGGGAAATCATGGATGCCTTGGGCCCGCGCTCAAGCGCACGCCGTGTCGTATTCATGAAGGGATCCCAGCTGGGCGGCACCGAAGCCGGCAACAACTGGCTTGGCTACGTGATGCACCACGCACCAGGGCCAATCCTGGTCCTGCGCCCGACCGTGGACGAAGCCCGGCGGTTCAGTCGGCAACGACTCGATCCTATGATCGCAACGACCCCGGTGCTTAACGACCTGGTTCGAGAGGCTCGCTCTCGCGACGGCGGCAATAGCCTGCTGATCAAAGAATTCCCCGGTGGAGTTCTGTTCCTGACGGGATCGAACTCCGCGACCGGCGTCAAATCGATGCCGATCCGTTGGCTCTTCTGCGATGAGATCGACGAGTACCCTGGCGATGTCGACGGCCAGGGCGACCCAATCGCTCTCGCGGAGAAGCGCACGACCGGCCCTCTGTATTCTCGTCGCAAGGTGTTCCTCGTTTCGACACCGACCATCAAAGGGATCTCCCGGATCGAGCGGGAATTCCTGGCCTCGGATCAGCGACGGTTCTTCGTTCCATGTCCCGAATGCGGCAACTACGACTGGATGCGCTGGGAGAATATCTGCTGGCGGGATGACGATCCCAAGACGGCCGCTCTGGCCTGCGTGAACTGCGGCGTCCTCATCGAAGAACGGTTCAAACCCCAGATGCTCGCTGCCGGCCAGTGGCATCCCACCGCCAAGGGCAACGGCGAGACGATCGGCTTTCATCTCTCCAGTCTCTACTCACCCCTCGGCTGGCTCCCGTGGTCAGCCACCGTCGCCGAATTCGTGGATGCCAAGGAGAACCCTCTCAAGCTGAAGAACTGGGTCAACAGCGTCCTGGGCGAGACGTGGGAAGAGAGGGGCGAGACCGTCAGCCCGGACAGTCTGATCGCCCGTGCGGAGCGGTACGAAGCCGACGTGCCCAACGGCGTGGGTGTTCTTGTCGCGTCCGTCGACGTCCAAGGCGACCGGTTGGAATGCGCGGTGAAGGGATACGGCGCGTCCGAGGAATCATGGCTCATCGCGTTCTCCCAGTTCCACGGCGATCCCGGTCGGGACCAGGTCTGGCTCGACCTTGATCGGTTCCTCCGCACCGAGTTCATCCACGAGAGCGGGCAGAAGGTTCCGATCTCTTGCGTGGCCATCGACAGCGGTGGACATCACTCCGAGCAGGTCTACCGATTCTGTCGGGCCCGGATCGACCGACGGGTGTTCGCCATTCGCGGTGGTACCGAAAGGGGCAAGCCGCTCGTTGGCCGGCCTTCGACCCACAACCGGTACCGAGCGAAGCTGTTCACCCTCTGCGTGGACACGGGCAAGGAAATCGTCTACTCGCGTTTACGCATCGGGACGCCGGGTCCCGGCTACTGCCATCTGCCCGAATGGATCGACGACGAGTACATCGCCCAGCTGACGGCCGAAAAGGCCATCCGCAAATGGGTGAAGAACCGTGGCACGGTCCGTGAATGGGTCAAGACCCGCGATCGGAATGAGGCCCTCGACCTCGAAGTCTACTGCCTAGCCGCCCTCTACATCCTCGGCCCTGCCTTCGTCAAGTCTCTGCCCGAACGAGCGGCAACGTTGGCCCGCCACCAAGAAGCTAAAGTGGTCGAAGAACCGGAGCCGCCCATGCCGATGCGGCGCCCCCGGGGGTGGATCGATGGCTGGCGTGGGTAGGGAGTGCCAGACAAGGCCTTCGATGCGGCCGGTGAAACGCCGCATTTCGGCCCCTTTTGGCCGATCCTCGCGCCTCCATATCTTGCTGAAAATAAGTGAGATAGAGCGTCGAATTGACTTTCCTTTCGGCCAAGAAAGCTCGTCACTGTCACTGCGGCGGGCAAGAGGCCCGGCGCTCCGGAAGGAGAGCATCATGGCGATCCATCACAACCGCCCGACCCGATTGCGATTCAGCGACGGGATGGAATTCGACCTCAGCGGCGAACTGCGAGTCGTCCATCGGCGCGACGACTGGTACGTCGTCGGCCGGGGGATGCTCATTCCCGTCGCCGACCGCGAGGACGGCGAACGCACGGTCGCCCAGAAGAACAGCAAAGGAGACGACAACGATGCGCTACGGACCTGACGACAGCTTCTGGGTCGTGATCGACCCGAAGCCCAACAGCACGCTTGGGGACATCGTGTTCGAGGCCTCGTTGCGCGACCTCAAGTTGCAGTTCAAAGGCGGACTTCAGATCGCAGAGAACCCCACCCTGTTCACCGACCAGCAGGAAGCCCGGTTGGAAGCCTACGGACGGCTGACCGCCATGCGGGCCAGCCAAGCCATTCTGCAGGCAGGCCGGGAGAACCCGGACACCCGCATCGATCGCATCGAGGTCTACGGTGCCGACGGCGAGATCGTGTTCGCGGCCGACATCCCCAAGGAGGTGGTCTGATATGGCGAAGCGATCAATACCTCGATTCGGGCTGAAGGCCCATCAAGTCTTCTGGAACGAGCGCGGCATGATCGTCTGCGCCTGTTGCCACATCCCGCACCCGGGCTCGGATACCTGGAAATGGGAACGATGGGAAGAGATCACCCCCGCCGACATGGCGGTGATCGACCGACGAGGTGAGCACGTGGCGTGCGAAGGCTGCGGCAAGGAACCGCGTCGATCCGCACACCAAGACCCTAAAGAAAGGAACTGACCGATGGCCAAGACTACCAAGAATACCACACGGACACGGAAGCCTGCGGCTGAGAAGTCGGATGCGAAAGCCAAGGCCCCGCGCGAGGAACTCTGCGTGTTTGCGTTCCGGCTCACTGAGGAGGAACGGAGTGACATCCACAAAGCTGCTGGGCCGGGGAAGGCGTCGAAATTCGCTCGTAGCCTGCTGGTTGCTGCGGCACGGAAGGACGATGCGGCGGTGCGAGCGATGATGAAGGAGATTTCGGCTGAAGCTTGAGACCAGTTCTGTCTGCACCGAAGGCCCCTCGGCAATTCGAGAGGCCTTCGGCATCATACTGGTCTGCTGGTGACATGATCAAGATCCAGCTGGGCGCTGGCGACATACTCCTGTGCAGTCATGTCACCAAGAGAAATGACTAGCCCATCCACTGAGCTATAACGACCACTTTCCGGCACAAGCTTCAACCACTTCGCCAGAAAATCATCCCAACTCGTGCCCTCGAAATCCAATTGGCCTTCGTTCGGAATAAACAGAAAGGTAAGTTCAATCTGCTCAGCAGCCCAAGACGGTGAAGCAGCAACTCTGATTTCCCTAAGGCTCCGGAGAGCCTCTCCCTCTGGCGATTTCTTGTCGTGCTTCTCCGTAAGCCGCTCCCGCAATTTCGAGACAAACTCAGCGAAGTCGTCCGGGAAAGCAAATCGGGCCCAATACCGAGATAGAGATTGAGCGAATCGAGCTGCATCCTCATCTGTGCTACAACCCGGTACACGTGGCCACGATGCAACGATAGATTTCTCAACCGTCATTACTCTATCAAGGTCGGCGACTAAGTTCTGTTCGGCCACACCGGGAACAAATGCATATCGAGGCCTGTGGCCGCGGACGACTTGCTTGAAGACCTGCTCATCAACCTCCACCAATGGTGCAACCTCGACAAATGGGCGCTCATGCCATAGGCGAACGATATCGCACGTCTGCGATAGTAAAACAAAGCCAGCCTCAGGAGTCTCTGCGATATCAACACCTTCTTGGGCGACTTCAGTTGCGGCATTTGTCAGAGGAGTAGACGGATCAAAGCGATGAAGAAACCACTGATCTTCAACGACACAATCTCCCTGCCGCCATTTCTCAAGTGCTTTATCGATCGCGTCCCGCCCTGTATCGGATCTCACGGCTTCTTCGTTACCTTTGCAGATCGACCCGCTCGTGCGGGACCACGGCTCGCGTGAGCGGTATCAGGAACTGCTCCGACCAGTCTATCGGGCGGGGGCGGGGCCCACAACAAACTCTGAGCGCAGTCCAGCCGAGATCGAACGTCCGCATTGTACCCTTTGCCGCGACCAAGCAACTCTATCACATCTTCAAAGCGGCCTTCAGCAAGGGCTTCAAACGGAATCGTCCCGTCAGGTTGTGCAGTCACCAGTGCCGATCGAGTTTGTCCGCTCCCACCTCTATCAATATAGCGCACCGTACGCAAAAGATGATTCAAACGGGTTTCGTTCGACGCATTCATCGCCTTACCGCTGGCCCAAAAATGAACACTACGTCGGGCGACCCCGAAAAGTTTAGCGAGTTGCTCCCAAGTCAGACCGCTTCGCTGGCGTAGTTCTGCTATGGCGGCAGCTTGACCTTCAATCGGAGATACGACCGCGAGTCCGCTATTCGTTTGTTCGGACGAGATCAGTTCTGGAGCAACATTGGTGCTTGTTGTTGCGGTCGTGCTCTGGGTCGAACTACCACCACCAATGACTACAAAAAAATCTCTAACGTGGCGGAGAACACCGTCACCCGAAGTTGATAGAGGCGGCGATGCGGGCGTATATGTAACAGCTAGCGTACTCATACTTCCCCCCCGTACTGCCTAAGGAATTCATCCGTGACAGCCCACCTGAAGAAAGAATAGATTCTCTCAGCGAAGCTTCGGGCTTCGGAGAGTATTCCGTCGGACTCAAATGGGCGAGATCCTGCGTTAAAAATATCAAGATCAAGAATCCAACTCTGATCATCAATCGGTTCGATAGCTGCAGGATCCACTGTGCCTCCTGCGGGCAAGATACCCCAACGAGCCCGCATCTGAGCTGCATGGTTGGGTAAATCAAAGAGGGCCTCACTAATCGACAAATTCGCCTGCTTACCCGCAGCCGTACCGGCCACACCTAGCATTTCCTTCCTCACCAACTTGTCGATATCATCAACTGATGTTCCAGTGATTCGATCAATATATCGCACCCCGACACGGTCAATTGTTTGTGGAGTAATGTGTGACTCAAGAGCCTGGACGATCGCTTCTAAGCGGTCCAAGAAATCTCTTCGACTTTCGTAGGCTGTCGTTTCAATTGCCACAAAATCAGTTGCCAACGAGACACGCCATCTTTCATCTGCGCTAGTGAATCGCCAAGTCACCGTCGGAGGTACTTGTGTTGGACCGTCCGGCCCAAAAACGACTCCAGGGGTTTGCTCTACCCGAAGAACAGGGTAGTTCTTACGAATCACTTCCTGGAACGGAGCAACGAAATGTCGTTTCTCGATCGACAAGATTGCAGGAAAGCGCACTTGTACGATAACCCGTACAAGAGGGGCGTCCGGGAGGGGGACCTCGATTGGAAGCGAGTCCACCAATGGGTTTTTTTCTGTACTCATAACCTCAATATACCCCCTAACACCGACGGTGTGAAGAGAAATGTGAAGTGCACGATTTGTACCATATATCGGTTCCAAAGTTCCAGAGGTTAGATCGGATCCTTCATGCCCATAACCTGAACACAGCAGAATCAGCAGCAACACCAATAAATACAGTAAATTGCAGAACTCCTAAATATCTGATTCACAGGTAGCTAACGGCATATATGCCAAATAATTCGGGTTGTTGCACCCACAGGAAGCAAGCTATTTTTCTCCAAGACTGGCACTAAACCGATCAACTTCACTCTTTCACCCACCCTCACATACACAGAAGAAAACAGGAAGGAATCGTGCGAGTGGGTGAAAGGGAGAAAAGGGGAACTAGAAACAGAACTATCACCAGAATAAGGACTTATGGATTCTCTCCTTCACCCCTTTTCACCCCCTGCTTTTTTTCCCACGCGAGGGGGTGAAAAGGGTGAAAAACGCCTATTCGATTGTTAGGGAAAGTGTTACGTCGACAAGAGCCAGCAGGGTTTCACCCTTGGGTGATTTGAACTCTGGGGGGTGAAAGAGGCCGAGGTTTCACCCAGCACGGCCGGCTGGTTCGGCAAGGCGGTAGAACCGACCGCCGCCACCACCGGTCGCATCGATCCGAGTCTCGATATCGCCGCGCTGCTCCAGGGTTCCGATCAGCACCCGGAACGTCTTAGCGTCGACCTTCATGCGCTTCAGTAGAACGCTGTGCGACAGCTCACCCATCGGGGCCGACCGAAGCTTGCGCATCAGCTTGAGGCACTCGGCGTGAAAAGGATTCTCAGCCACATGCGACTGGGCCATGAAGAGCATCCGGCGTGCCTGGTAGATCGCAAACCTGCTCGCCCACTCGGCCGCATCCCGTCCGATCTCTGGGTTCTGATAATCCTCGCTGACGGCATAGACCAAGGCGAGCTTCCTGGCATGCTCGGCCACCCGCCCCCACAACGCCGTCCCAGCTGAGTCACCGATAGCCTCTGACCTCGCATATTCCTGTTCCGCCTCGACCCGAGCACCGTCGAGGATGGCACGCGCGGCACCCGACTGCGGAACGATCAATGGCTCCGGGTGCCAATCCTGAAGATTACCGGTCCCAGGCTGGAAGTCTGCCCACCATTTCGCTGTTTCCAGCACCCGCTCCGGAACCGGGCGAATCCCTGGCGCTTGCCCCTGCGACCGCATCCCGCACTCGAGAATGATCGTCCGAGCGAAGAACCCGTTGGTCAGCATCCGCTCCGAAAGAGCGTCGTAGTAGTGGTTCGGGATGGCCGTCCCAAACATGACCAAGCACGGCTGGTCGATAGCTCCCGGTGATTCCCGGCCGGCTTTGCGTCGCATCGGGAAGATTGAGTTCGCCGACGAGAACATTGTCAGCAACGTGCCCATGATGTTCTCGTGCCGCGCATCGCGAGCCTTGTTGATCGACTGCAGCATGCCGTCGATCTCGTCGGTCTGGAACAGCATGCAGGGCTCGGAGAAGAGCGCATCCTGAACCCCTTCACCGGAAGCGAACCGTCCTCCGACTTGCCCCCCCAAACCCACCGCATGGAGGATCTCGGTGTTCAGTTTTCGCGGCCTATCTTTCCCGGCCGACGAGTGCGCTAGCCCGAGCAGATATAAGTTGGTACGGTTGTCGTCGGGGTCCCGCACCTTACGCCCTGCCAGCACGGCCTGTAAAGCCAGCGCACCGGCAAACGCGAGCACGGTGTTGGGGTACGGCGCTGTATTCAGACAATGGTCCATAACCTCAGAAACAAATCCCGGAATCCGTAGAAGATCATCTGGCAATGGCCCCGGGTCTTCTGAGGCCAGTGATTGACCGGTACCCTGATCAGCCACCTCGTTGTCCTGCCCCCAATGATTCTCCGCCACGGCCACCGACACCTGGTCCGGCTCATACCGCGCGATGCTGGCCGCGATTTTCTCGACCTCCCGGTCCTTCAAAGAAGGCTGGCAGCGATCCAGATTGACCTGCACCAGCGCCGCCAAGATCTCAGCCTTGCTCATCCCCACCCGGCGCATAGCTCCGCCCAGGCGGGCCAACGTGGCGTTCCGATGCCCAGTTGGTATCACGTTGCCACCAGATGCCACCGGTGCACCCTGGGGCGCCTCAGGTGGGCTCTGGGCGGCCGCGCTCGCGCTGTCGGAAATCTCCGGAACAGACTTGTTGCCGACCGGAAAATCTAGGACGGCACCACGTGTGTCTGCCGCTTCATGCAGATCGGCCGGCGCACAGATCCCCTCTGCTGTTGCCCAACGGTACGGAGCCCCATCGACCACGGACGGCGGCACGAGGACATAGCCTCCGTTGGCCCGCGTGTCTACCTTCGGAGCTATCTTCCCGGTCGTGTTCCGCCAGTCGCTGCCTTCGGGCTGCCGAAAGAAATAGTGTCGCCCACCGTGCGGGGTCAGCGACATGGGCGCACGGGCGAGGTCGCGCTCCTGTTCCGGGGCGTCGGGCCACGGGTTGTCCACGCCGTCAACATCGACAACCAAAAGGCCTTCGGTGGACATCCCGATGTTCGCATCAGGCCGCGTCGACCACCATGTCCTGATCCGCTCGGCATCGGTCGTTGCATTGAGGCAGCCGTGGCGGGTGAGCGGCGCTTTCCCGCCCGGCACACAGGGAAAGACCGGGTAGCCGAGCGATGCGTACCTCAATGCCTCCAGCAGCATCGTCGTCGTCTTGCGTTCGCCCATATTCTCTCGATTCAAAATCAGAAGGGTAGATCGTCGTCAGCGTATGGGTCATAGCTCGGTGTCGCCATGCCGGCCATCGCGCCGGCAGCCTCAAGGTCGTCGTCTATCCCTGGCTCCCGCCACTGAGGCCGATCGCCGAGTTCGTAGCCCACGATCCGCGGGAACTGCTCCCCGACCACCGTCCGCACCGTAATCGAGCCAGTCTCACAGAGTGCCCCATCCTCGGCCAAAGCAGCAGCCTCCGCTGCCGACATCGGCACCGGGGCGTTTGACCGCTTCCGCCACCACGACTCGGCCTTGTGGCGAGCCCAGCCGTCGTGCTCGAAGCAAATCCACTCGCTGTAGTACTGGTGGAATCCGACCTCATACTCCACACGCAGCGTCTTGGGCGCATCTTCCGCCGCACCCTTCTTGGTGTGGACGTAGTAGAAGACTTCGTGAACCTCATGGTCCGCTATCGTGACCTCGCCCGACAGAATGCCCTCGGTGGAGGCGGTGGCCTCGTGCTGCTGCCGCTCAGGCGGCGGAAACTCGTAGCCGCAGTCCGGGCAAACGGTGTACCCGGTGGCGATCAAACTCTGGCATTCGGGACACTGCTTGGCCGGCGCTTCACCCGCCACCCGCTGATGAACAGTCTGGACCCTGATCGCATCCACCGGCCCATGCCGCAGCACATTGCCGCCGAAGTCCAGGACCAGGCAGTTCTTCTTCCCATCGCAGAGCCGAAATCCGCGCCCGACCATCTGGTAGTAGAGCCCAGGCGACAGCGTCGGCCGCACCATGGCCACGCAGTCGACATTCGGAGCATCGAATCCCGTGGTCAGCACATTGACGTTGATCAGGTACTTGATCCGCCCCGCCTTGAAATCCGCCAAAATCCGGTCACGCTCATCGCTGACAGTCTCACCGAACACGGTGGCCACAGGCTCGCTGACCAGTTGTCCTAAAGCCCTGGCGACATGTTGCGCATGCTTGACCCCTGATGTGAAGACCAGGACCGACCGCCGATTCTGCACCTGCTCGACGATCTCCTGGCAGGCCGTCGCCACAAGTTCGTCGGTATCCATCAACGCCTCGGTCTCGCTTGCGATGAACTCGCCGGCGCGGACGTGAAGGCCGGATGTATCCAACAACTCAACAGACCCCTTGGTCACCAAGGGACAGAGGTAGCCTTGGACAATCAACTCTTTCACGCCGATCTCGTAGCAAATGTGGTTCAGGATGTTACCGGGCCCGCAGATCATCCCGCTCTTCATCCGAAATGGCGTCGCGGTCAGGCCGATCACCCGTAGATTCGGATTCACCTTCCGCGCGTCATTGAGAAACGTCCGGTACATCCCGTCTCCATCGGGCGGAATCATGTGGGCCTCGTCGATGATCACCAGGTCGAACGCATCCAACTCGCAAGCCCGTCGGTGGACCGACTGAATACCTGCGATGATGATGGATTGATTGGTGTCCCGGCTCTTCAGCCCGGCCGAGTAGACTCCGATCTTCATCCAGAGCTCGGGTGCTACCAACTGGATCTTCTCCCGCGCCTGCTCCAGTAACTCCTTCACGTGGGCCAGGATCAGGACTCGGCCGCCCCACCGGCCCACGGCATCCCGACAGACCGTGGCCATGACAGGGGTCTTGCCGCCACCGGTGGGGATCACGACGCAAGGATTGTCGTCTCGATCCTGCAGGTGCCGATAGATCGCCTCTACCGACTTCCGCTGGTACGGTCTCAGTTCAAGCATCGGCCATCACCTCCAGGCGAACGATGGTGCGACCGCCACGGACACGACCACGCATCTCGATGTTCAGCTTCTTGATCTGGCTGTCGTCTGCGTACAGGCCGCCGTGTTGGAGAGCGTCTAGAAGCGCCTTCTGCACGTTGTCGATATCCCTGCGCTGCCGGTCCGGCGGATAGACCTCGATTTCCAGATGCAGCGCCCCCTCCAGCCGATCCACCCCGAGACAGGCGAGCGTGGCGCAGACCCGTTCGCGGAATCTGCGCCCTTCGCGGCTGATGAGTGTCCGGGGGCCGACCCGCCGGTAGTAGTGGTTCACCGACGGCGGAAAAGGGAGTTCGATCTCGATCATTGGCGGGCCCAGGGCGGAGTGTTCGAAGTCTCCTGTTGGGACACACCGGCGACGGCGTCCTTGCTGGCGTAGCCACGGATCTCGTTGACCACGTCACCCGTGTCGTCGCGCTTCTTGCACTTCACGGTTATCTGTAGGGGCAGGTCGTGCAGTTCGATCGAGTCCTTGGGCTGCATCACCCCGACTGCCCGACAGATGGCCGACAACTCACCCTGAGCGATCTGCACCGCCTGCCGGTTCGGGTTGTCCAGATTGAGCCGGGACCACAGCAGACGATTCTTGAATTGGCCATCGATGACCTGGAACGTCAGCTGAAGGTAGTGGCCGGTCCCGGCTTTGGTCGGTTTCATCTCCGAGTCGGTGATCACTGCGAGGTACTTGCCCGCAGGCAACGGATCGAAATCGGTCGCGGGATCGACGGTGTTGGCATCGAAGCCGTTGAGATTCGCCATGGCTACTTCGCTCCTTTGGTCTTGCCGCCCTTGGGGGTTCTGACAGGTTTGGTGGGGATCTGCTGGGCGTAGAGAGTCCAGTCCAGCGGCATCTCTTCGGGAAGGCCGAGGCGGTTCTTGGCCACATGGGAGGGTCGCTCGACAGTCCGCAGTACCCGCTCACCGGTGCCGATGCCCTGGTTGCGCTTGCGATCGAATCCTTCGTCCGTCTGCTTGGTGTAGACCTTGAACGTGGCGAACATCACCTCGTCGCACCACTCCTGCAGGACCTGGGAGGCCAAACGGTGCAGGCGCGGCACGTAGCGGTCATAGGATTCCGTCTCGGGGTTCTCGAAGCGTTCGATGCGGGCATGAGCGATCAGAATCGTCGTCATGCCCTTCTCCCCGCGCAGCGCCGACAGACCATCGAGGAACTCGCGCCACTGCGTCAGGGCGAACACGTAGCCCTTGGCGTAGCCGATGTCCTCGATGCTCTCGACGTTGCGGCGGCGACAGACGTCGGCCCAGATCAACCGCTCCAGCCAATCCAGCGAATCGACTACGACAGTTCGATAGGGGTGCTCGTCGGTATAAAGCTCCGACAGGGCCTGCATGGCCTCATCGAATGTCGTGGTGACAGGGAACTTGGCGCAGTCGATCTCGCCGAGACCGTCCTCCGTCTGGATGAACACCGGGTCGGGGGCACAAGAGGCGAACGTTGACTTGCCGATGCCGTGGGTGCCGTAGAGCATCACCCGCCTCGGAGCTGGACTTCGTCCTGTGATGACTTGCTGCAAGAGTTTCACGGTCGTTTTTCCTTTCGATCAGGGTTGGTGGGGAAGCGAGCGGACCCAGGGAGTCCCGACGCGCCCGGGCGTTAGCGCGTCACGCCATTCCGCCCGCTTCCGCCTGTGTCAGATCAGGTCGTATGTGCGGATATCCTCGTAGCCGGTGAGCCACTCGTCCTTCTCGCGGCAGGCGATCAGGCGCGCGATGGCCTCCTCGTTCTCCTTCTGGGCCAAGCCGAGGACTTCCTCGCTCATGCGCCAGACGCCCGTGCGCAGCGGTTCGCGCTTCTCCACGGCGATCATGTAGACCGGGAGCATCTGACCGGTGAGAGTGGCTGCAAGGGATCGGTAGAAGGCCAGTTGGTAGACGTAGCCGTAGCTGCGCGCGTCCATCTGGAGCCAGTCGAGGTTGTCGCAGGTTTTCAGGTCGACAATACCGCGCTCGGGATTCAGCCAGTCCAGTCGAGCCTGGCATGGCAGGCTGCTGTACTCCGCTCGGATCACCCCCTCGGCGATCCCTTCAGCCAACAAGGCGGAGGCATGTTCATGGGCCTGCACCGATGTGTTGAGATTCTCGATCAGAGCAGCCTGATCGTCGGTGAGCACGGGCTTACCTTGTCCATCCGCCCATTCCTGAAACGCCTTGGTGCGGCTGCCGAACGGTTGCCCGGTCTTGGGATTGACCGGTCCACCGACGGCATAGGCATGTTCGTAGGCTTCCCGGCCTTCAAGGATCAGAACGTGGGCGGCACGGCCAATGACATAGGCCGGCCTGTCGTGGTCCTCGATCAACCCGAGTTCCTTCTTGTGAAACAACAGGGGATTGCGCCGAAATTCGGCCAGCATGTGGCTGGAGAGATACTCGCCGGCCCTAGCGTGGTAGACCTCGGCCGGTTCGCGGATCAATTCGTCGACGCTCCATTTGCGCCGCTTGAATACTTCAGGCAGGTTCATGCGCTGAGGTCCTCCATTTCTGTCGTGGGCATGGATTCGACACGCCCGACCGTGAAAGCAGACTCGCCGAACTCGCGGATCGCGAAGCCCGTGAAGATCCGACTGATGTCCTGGCCGACCACGGTTTCCGCATCGATCACGCAGGTGCGTTTTTCGGTATCGACGCTGTACTTCGCGTCAAGACGCACCCGCGAAGTGCCGTGCAGCCCTTCGACGGCGAGCACAGCCAGCAACAGCGTGCTTTCGACCTCACCGGCGGGTACCGAGGTGTCGAATTCGTAGCGATGGATTTCTCGGTTCATTGTCTTTCCTCTTCTCGTGTCCCGGCCTCTCGCCCCATCTGGTGATTACTTACCCTGTCCCTTGCCTCGGTGTCGGCCTTCGCCCAGGTATTCGCGCAATCCCTTATCCTCAAATATCTTCCGTAGGCGAGAGATTCCCCTTTCATAGAGGGTACTGCGTGGTACACCCAACTCGCGGGCAATCTCGGCAACGGTGCGGGTCTGCAGTCGTTGGGCTAGATGACGCAAATCGGCGGGGAGTTCGTCGAATACGATGGACAGATCCAGGCTCAGATCTAGGCGCTCAATGGCCGGCCGACTGTGACGTGCGACCTCTTGGTCGAAAGCGTCCTGGCTGAGGACTTCATCAAGCCCGAGCCCCTGGTCGTCCCGGTTGTCGGCGGGCGCGTCCAACGGGCAAACCTGCCGACGGTAGTCACGCTTCCCCTGGTGTTGGTGCCGGATCAGAGTGGAGATCTTGCGATCGACGATGCGGGCCACGAAGGTGCTGAGAGCTGCTTTGCTGGGATCGTATTTTACAAGGCGGCACAGCAGATCCAGCATCATCTCCTGCTGCAGGTCTTCGTAGTCATCGCGGGTGAATCCGTACTTGCCGATCAGTTGGCGGGCTTTGTGTCGAATGACATCGCGGGCGTATCCGTTCAGGATACCTTGCTTCGTGTTCTCCATCGGAACCTCTCCTGAGGCCGCGGAGAGGCGCGAAGGTGTCGCACGAAGCAGAACATGGACCGGCGTGGCGGAAGCGCACGTGGTTCGCCTTTACGGCGACACCCACATGCACCTCCACCTCGTGGCCGGTTGAATGTCTGGTGACGATCAGTCTGGGGTTGGGAAGGGTTGCCAGCCCTGGGTTCTAGGCGACGACCTCCTCGACCTGCATGCGAAAGGGCAGGCCGTGCTTGACCTCGAGGCGGCGCACCGTGGCGTTGCCTAGAGAGGTGAGCGTGGCCATGAGTTCCCGGACACTCGACTTCAGGGTGAAATCGGTCAGACCCGACTCCTGGCGCCGGCCGTTGCTCGCACCGAACTTCACGTCCCGAACGATCCGGGGACGAGGGTTCAGTACCGGCAGGCCGTTGCGGACCGGAAGCCCTTCGATGGCTCCGAAGCCGATCTCCTGCATCAGATCAACCAACTGGACCTGGGCAGGCAAGAGGGTCGATTTCCTGGGTAGCTTCATTGAGAATCCCTCCTATAGCTCAAAGGTTGTGGATAACTTGTTTGTAACGTGTAGCCTAAACACTAAACACCGGTGACCAAAAAAAGGGCCGACCATCAGTTGAACAATCCCGGCTCAGGCATCCGGTCCCGAATCAGGCCCAGTTCGAGCAACCGAATCTGCATCGCCATTCCCGATACCTCAAATACCGAGGCCAACTGACGGGCCACACCCACGGTGGGCCTTTCATCGTCCGCAAGACCCCATTGGACCTTCAGGTCTTCGATCTCGTCGATAGCGATGTACGGTTTCCGATTCCCGTGGATAGCTTCCCACTGGTCGAAGACCATCTTCTTCGGCATCAACAGGTAGCCGGCAAAACGGTCCGCCTGCCATTCCAAAGGATCCCTATCATCGGACCGACAAATCACCGGGTTTTCCACATTGTCGAACATGGTGGCCTGGCCGACCCCCGACAGGAATTGCTCGCGGTGTAACTCCCAGTGGCCAGTTTCGTGGGCAACCGTAAACCTGTAGCGCCCATGCTGAGACGGATGGATCGTCGGATCCAAGGACTGATCGAATTTGACTTCCTTGGAACGAAACCACAGCCCACCAAGTGCCTTCGGATCGCCGACCAATGCAGGAAGATCGGCGAAATAGAAGTCAAGACCGAGATGGGATTCAAGGATCTCTTCAACCGGAATAGGTGGCTTGATGGTCAGCCCATACTGCCGCTCAAAGGCGGCAATCAGTGCCAACGTGCCGTGTTCGATGGTTTCTTTGGTTAGGTAATTGGTGGTTCGCGCCATTCGTACCTCCTGTACGCCCTGGTGCTTCAGGACTCCCGTTTCATTTGTTCAGTGATGCGTTGAAGATCTTCAGCAGTCAACCCGCTGTCCCGCGCCGTCCGCAGGAGATCAGCCATCGCCTTAGGTTCTGAGCGGATAATCTCGTCGAGTTCCGGATCTGTCTTGTGGGCCAGCGCCAGCAATTCATCGGCATCGACCTCAAGCAATTCCGCGATCTTGATGATCTTCTCAGCGCTGGGTGGGTCAAATTCTCCTGTCTCCACCTTGCTCAAGAACGTGGCGCTGATACCGACCTTCACTGCGAACTGCCTGAGCGAAAATGAAGGATCATTCGCCTTCTTCGCCTCGCGGAGCTCACGGACCCACTTCCCGAATTTCTTGTTTCCTGCCATAGGATCACCTCCTTTTCTGATATCTGGATTCAAGGGAGAACCATGTGCTTTGTCGGCTAACATCGCCCGTTAACGTTTAGTAAATACTACACACCGTCAACCCCGTCAAGGGCACTGACCGATCTACCTCAGGGAACATTGCAATACAACGAGATAGAGTGGTCACGGCCGGTTGCGTCATCAGTCTGGGAGGGCTGATTTCAGGTCACGCCACATTGCCCGTTGCTTCCGCCAGTCAGGAACGGAGGCGATGGGACGGACCGCCTTTTCCCGAATGGGATCACGCCCGCCATGCGAACGGGGCAGGAACAGGATCTCCTCCTGAATATCCGGCGCAAGCAGCAACAGGTTCATGATCTGGGTCATCCGCGCGCGCGTCACCATGGCCAACCTGGCCAGTTCAGCGTAGTCAGTCACCTCTCCCTCGCGCCGAAGATTCTCCATATGGAGAGCCAAAGCCAGGAGCCGAGAAACTCGAGGGATGCTTCCGAGCGTTGGCGATACCTCCACGACTCCTTCACGGAGTTCCTTTCTTCCATGCTTCTTGCTCTGGAAGTAGACAGGCTTGGTAATCTTCAATGGCCGGCTCATGAGTTAGCCTCCGCATATTCGCGCGACCAGGTCTCGATACCGGCCGGGTGAAACGTCACCGAGACCGTCCCCGCGTCTCCATCGTAGTCCACACGCCTAACAAGCAATTGCAATACCCGCGCCTGTTCACGAAGGGTGAGCGATTCCCATACCGGATCGAAGTCAGCTAGCGCCTTGGCAGCCTCGTCTTCGTCGATCAGGCTTCGCCCAACACGGTCGAGTTCTCCTTTCAGTTGGGCGAGTCGGTCCTCGACATTACGGATGCGTTCCAGAAGATCAGCCATGCGTTCGGTGGTCGCTCCTTTCGTGTCCGTCCCATCAGCT
>PDWJ01001606.1_pt1 | contig 27176 bp, 29 predicted proteins | sample 1430881 | NCBI WGS metagenome assembly PDWJ01 (sample SAMN01162460, study PRJNA174530) | Oral metagenome, whole genome shotgun sequencing project. | biome: Marine environment; feature: Marine mammal; material: Swab sample of the gingival sulcus; isolation source: swab sample of gingival sulcus...
CTCTACATTCCATGTAGTTGCTGATCCGTTTTCTGTCCAACCAAAATCAGCAGATGTTGCTGTAATGTTTGTTGCTGTTAGAGCAGAAGGATCTGGACATGATTGAAGTGTAGTAAATGTGAAAGGTCCTACCCATGCACTTGAATCAGAACCACAATCTGCTTGTACATAAAGATCATAAGATGTATCATCGTTCAATGGGCTAATTGTAACAGGGTTACTTGTGGTACCAGAAATAGTTGGGTTTCCAGTTGGTGTAAACCCAGCGGTACCATACTCTACATTCCATGTAGTTGCTGATCCGTTTTCTGTCCAACCAAAATCAGCAGATGTTGTCGTAATGTTTGTTGCTGTTAAAGCAGTAGGCAAAGGACACGTTTGAGTGATTCCAATAAGTTGAATATTTGGAATTGCTTGACGAACATAAGACGCTGAAGGAAGGGTTCCTAGTGGATCAGGGTCCGTTGTATCATTACGAAACGTCAATGCTCGGGCCGAAGTCGTAGATGTACATAGAAATTCATCTGTGCTACTGTCGTAACCTGAACCATTTTCATCAACCGCTACGATCAAGTTGTCCGTTCCGTTGTACACAAATGGTGTAGCAAACGTAACGGTTACGTTGTTTCCAACAACACTAACTGCTCCACTGTAAACCTGAGTAAGTCCAGTTTCCCAATCACTGCTATTGGCAAAGGATGTTTTTGTTGTATGACCAACATAAACGACCCAAGTGGTTGAATTGGTAAGTGGTGAAATTCCAGGTTCACCGTAAAAGGTTAAACCAGTAATTGCTCCAGAAGCATTAATTTCTGAAGAGAGATAAATGGATTGAGAGTACGTGTAAGCGAAGTACGGTTCAATTGGAAGGGACAAGCCCGTTTGAGTACCAGTTCCGATGTTGACTTGTGCGTTTGAATTAAACGAAAACAAGCCCATAACTAGAGCTAGTACAAAAAGAATATGTGTTCTTTTCATAGATTTAATTGTTTGTAGGCTGCGAAAGTACAATACAAAATTCACTATAAAGAGGACAAAGTGTTAAATTTTAGATTAAATTCAACAAGTCAAAAAGGTATAGAATGTAGGGTTTTGGACTATAGGTAATTACACTTTTTTAAAGTTAATTCCAAACAGGACAGCTGTCGCAAGCATTCGTTGGGCGAATGTACAATAAGAACCCGAGTGAGGTATCAAAAGATCCGTAACCATAAGCATGTCGTGCAAAAGATGAAGGGTCGTTTGGTCGTGTATGTACTTTCACTTGATGATTCAATCCACCTCCAAACTTCGTTTGAATATACACGTGTCGGAAGAATTCAAAGCGTAAACTCGCATGAGCGGATACACCATATCCAGACAAGGAAATAGTACGCATGGTTTTTGTTCCGGCAAAATCAAAATCGTTAAATGAAAGCAAACCACCTGCTCCAGCGCTTAGGTTAGAAGAAATCACAAATTGATTATCATTTCCTAAGGCAATGAGCATGTCGGTGCGCATCAATTCGAAACGGAGATAATTCAATCCGTCCGAGTTCTCGTAGTGAAAGGTGTTTCGATCGGTAACAACTTTTTCGCCACCGTATAAACCTGACCAATTTGTTACGTTGTCAACACCTGGATCAATTTCTCCGCTTAATGTTACTTCGTTCTTATCCTGAAAAATGTACTTCATGTGGTCGTAACCGAATGAAATTGCCCAATGATGACGGAAATAATAGCCGACGCGCGCATTGAATTGCGGTACACTAAAGTGATTGATTTTCCAGTAATATCCAGAGGAAAGTGGGGAAGGATTATCGTGTGCTTTTGCTCCTGCTAAGGTGAAATCGTAACCAGGGCCAACAAAGCGCATATTACTTTTCGTATAGGCACTTCGGTTGTATCCCCATGAACCGTAAAGCGTTCCTTGGGCATGTGATACCTTCTGTTTTTTCTTTTTCCAAACAGATTGAGCAGAAGTTAAAGAAGGAGTTAAAATCAATGCTAGTATGAAAATGGAATATTTCATAGGTTACTCATTAAGTTTACAAATTCGTCTTGCGGGATAATTTTTTCCAGTCGATAATGAACGTCTCTATTTGGGGTGTGCCATTCAACAAGTCCATATCCTTTGGCAAAGTAGTTCACCATTTCCCAGTTGGCTACGTTTTCTTGTTTACTAAATGGATTGAAAAGAGTTAGTCGTACATGATCGTCGAAAACAACCGCCGAAACTTTCTTCCCCATGATGTCGATGTCTTTTGTCTTCGAATAGATTCGATCTACTTCTTTTAAAAAGAGTGTCGAGTCACTAATACCAGAAAAACGACTCACAAATGAAGCTTTATCCGTTTTGCTTGCTGGAATCAGTTTATTTTTGAAGAGCTCCGCTTTCGTGTTTTTAAGATTACGGTCAACAACCATATGATCGATAAGTAGAAGACTGTCTAATCCGTAATTCAGTGCTTCGGTGATGCGCCCATCTGATTTATAGACTTCAACAACGATGTGTTTTCCTTCGGAATCATTAATGCTAAAAACACGGTGAAATTCTTCTTCGAGACCGCTTACTAAATCACGGTAAACATACACTTTGGGAACTGTGTCGTAAGGATAAAAGTAAGGTCCAAACTCATTTTTTGAGAGGTTTACTTCATTCGGTTCTTGTTCACCTCCGCAGGAAAAAAGACCTGCGACAATCATTAGCATGATCCAAAAAGCGTACTTCATTTATTTCATTTTTAGAAATGCAACTTCTTTTTCATTGAGAAGACGGTAGTGTCCACGAGGTAGATCTTTCTTTGTGAGTCCAGCAAAGGTCACGCGATCCAACTTTGTCACAACATATCCGAGCGCTTCCATAGCGCGACGAACAACCTGACTTTTTGTAGAAGAAACCTCTATACCAATCTCATACATTTCCGATCCATTTACGTATTCCGCCTTTTCGAATTGGATGGTACCATCTTCCAAAAGAACACCTGAACGCAATTTTTCCATGTCTTCTGGCTGCACTTTCTTGTTCAGTTCAACATGGTAAAGACGAACGGGTTTGTGTTTTGGGTGGCTCATCTTTTTATCGAGATCGCTATCATTCGTGTACAACACGAGTCCAGTGGTATCCTTGTCCATCTTTCCCATTGGGAAAACAGCTTCTTTGCAAGCCTTTTGGATTAATCCGTAAGCATTTTTACGCCCGAAAGGATCATTCATGGAAGTAACATATCCTTTTGGCTTGTTCAATAGAACATAACGCTTAGTCGCTGTTTTGATCGTATGACCATCGTATTTCACTTCGTCACCAGGTTTTACCTTGTATCCCATTTCTGTAACGATCTCACCGTTTACGGTTACAACCCCTGTTGAAATTAGTACATCCGCTTCACGACGAGAAGCAATGCCTGCATTCGATAAGAACTTGTTCAAGCGAACATTCTCTCCAAATGAGGGTAGCGTGTCTCCTTTACGTTGTTTTTCTTTGAAATCAACATATTTTCCTTTGCCACGTGATTTTGACGAGCCGGGCTTAGCAGATTTTGGTTTCGAACGATCTCCGCTCGATTTACGCTTCGAATCACCGCCGCGTTTTTTTTGTCCATCTGCATTGAATTTCCCTCTTCCTCTGTTCATAACGATACTATTGTGTTGGCAAAGATAGGATATTTCCAAGAGCTGAACACAAGCTGGAACGATTGAACCCAGATTCTACATTAGAAAATTGGTTCGCTACGCAAATCACTTCAAAACCAATCGTTTTACACGCTTTTCAGATCAACGGATAAAAAGCATTCTCGATGTGTTCAATTTCGGTCTTTGACTTACTGAGGATAACCGAAATAACATCAAATTGAACTTCTTCGCTACGTTGTGATTGGTCGAGAAAGGCATTCATGACAGAAATAATTTGACGTTGCTTGGATCGAGAAACGGCCGCATGTGGAGACCCGAACTGTGCGGTTTCTCGAGTTTTTACTTCTGTTGCAATAAGTTTGTTGTTGCTAACGGAGATGATGTCAATTTCTCCTCGTCGAAATCGAAAATTCGTGGCGATAATCTGATGCTGTTTCTTTCTCAGGAGATCAGCCGCAAGTGCTTCTCCAGCTTTGCCGCGTTCAATGTGGTTCATATTGGTAGGTTTTTATTGAAATTAGCGAATTTTTCGGATAGTTCCCACAGCGCCATCATTCTTTATACATCCAAAAATTGAACCGACAGCGCCATGAGTTGTACTCGATTGCATGAAATTCATGTTGTTCGTTTTCCTGTTTCTCCCTTTTTTGAGTCTGTCTCAGACCAATGGGAAACAAGTGTTGGTGATGGGCAATCTGAATTCGGTGTGCTTGGAAGATTCAAGTATCCAAAAAGTTGGAGTGCTTCCTGATTCATTGGATTCATTTCAGGTGATCTGTTTTTTTTCGAATTCAACAAGTTCGTTAACAGATGACGAAGTAAACCGTGTCGAAGCCTTCGTTCGAGGTGGAGGAGGGTTGTACTTGGGAGCTGAGAACTGGCCGTTGCAGGCGGAATCAAATCAACTCACCAAGAAGTTGTATCTCAAGGAAAGTTTTGGTGAATACCATTCGGAAGTTGCCGAGATTGAGCAGGAGAGTGGAAACTTGAGAATTGAACGAAAAACAATTCCGGCAGGCAGATCAACTGTGGCCTTTCCCATGGATTATCGCCTACGTGTCGAGGCGTGGGTTGCCGATCAACCACTGATTTTATCGGGTTCGGTGGATCAAGGAAAAGTCATTATCGATGGAGGATATTCACGCTTTTACTGCGACCAACGATCGGACGTTACGGACGAATTATGGGAGGCGATTATGAAGTTTTTGAAGTGAGTACTTTCTTTTGCTGCCACGTTTGAAACATGCTCCAATAAATAAAATTCAGCAAAACACCCATCCCAATTGTCATGCCCCACGTGCGTGAATGTCTGAAAGGATGAATGAATCGATCGGCAATTTCTGCGAACAAATGTCCAGGTCGGTGAAGAATATCCCAACTGTTGAATCGGAGGTAGCGCCCCAAATAAATACCAAATGCGGTGAGGAAAATCAATGCGACAACAGTGGCAATGGTTTGCCAGTTTCCTTTGAACGGCAAGATGTATCGTTGAATGTCAGACAAACTGATAAAACCTGCGAGTAATCCTGTCCAAGCATAGCTTAAAATCAAAATGAGGTCGAACCATTGCGGTGCCGAGTTTTCAAAGCGCATGTGGAAGATGTCTGTGAGGATGTACGGCGCGTTCGGGAAAAATAGCAACCAAGATCCAAGCACGCCGATCTTCACCCACCATTTTTGAGCAAGTTGATTTTCGTCGTTCAACAAGAATTCATACACCATCGTAACTCCCAACGGAACAAAGGCGAGGAATAAATTCCAATTCAAAAAGAAATAATTGATTTCGCCCGTGATGATAATGCGCGTGATACAGAGCATAAGCGAAAATACGCTCATGGACATGAGCAGCAGCAGTTGGTGTTTTCTCGTTTTGGTCATGCTGCTACTACGTAGCAAGGAATGCGTTTAGTATGCGGAAAGAGTTAAGATTTGTTAAGTTGAATATGACTCACTCGTTGGTCACAGTAAAATCTGAACGATGATGGCGTTTACGCAAGAAGTAGCATGTGTGATTTTAGGGATTTCGTACCGATGAGAAATACACCCAGAGAATAAATACTACTTGTAAAGGTATTCTGAAGAACAAATAGTTGAGTCCAGGCCCGGTGTATGTGGCACTTTGGTAATCCAAATGTTCAATACTGGCTTTGATGTTTGCGGGTAGCATCAGGATAAAAAAGAGGATAAGGAACCAGGCCGTAAGCGTTCTGATTGGAGCGATGTGCAATCCAATTGCGCCAGCTATTTCGAAGATGGCAGTGAGGTAAACCAATTCTTTTTTAAATGGAATGAATTCTGGAATCATGAGAGCCATTCCATCGGGAAAAATAAAATGACCTAGAGAGGTAAAGACCAACATGATAGAGATAGCGATTCGCGCGGTTAAGGCGAGATGAAATGTGCCTTTGAAGAGTTTTAGCGTAATGCCAACGGCAACAAATGCAATCAATAAGACAATTAGAGGTTTCATTTTTTCTTGCAAAGTTCCGTAAACCAAAAGGTCGTAACAATGAACCTGGGTTAAGAAATGCGCTTGCGGATACGACTTAAGGCTTGCGGAGTAATGCCGATGTATGAAGCGATGTACTTCAACGGAATTTCCTTAATTACATTCGGGCGCTTTTTGAAAAGAGAAAGGTAGCGCTCTTCTGCTGTCTGATTAAGTAAGGAAAGTTCACGCTCTGCCTTGATCAGAAAAATGTTTTCAGAAGTAATCCGACCAATTGTATTTCCAACTTTCGTGTGAGCGTACACTTCTTGTAAATCAGCATGAGAAATGCGCCAAAGGATTGTTTCTGAGAGAGTGTCAATTTCGTAGCTGGAAGGCTGTCGGGTGAGAAACGAATCGTACGCGCACATAAATTGATGCTCGAAAGAAAAGCCAAAAGTGAGGTCGTTCTCGATTTTCGGAATGAAATAGCGGACGGAACCTTCCTCGATAAAGGAGAGGTAGTTCTCAACGTGTCCACGGGAAAGAATAACGGATTTTTTCGGAAACTCTACGCGCTCGAGTTTAGACGAAAAGAAGGCCCAATCTTCTTCCGAAAGATCAACAATCGACTCGAAGAGTTCTCTGATTTTATTCATTGGTTATTTTGATTACACCATAGCGCTGTCCGTGTACATTAAAACCCACCTTACTTGGGAGAAGAAAAATGAATCGTTGCATGATGTCTTTCATTAGTGAACGTCTACTCCGAAGAAATAGAGTTCGGAAATAACCGTATCATCGTACAAATCACCTTCGTAAACGTTTACTATTTCGAAGGTTAACTTCCAATCGGGTGCATTTTCTACGACTTCGAAATAATTGCGAGAGCCAATTGGGTCAAATCGAAAGACCTGGTCATTTTTCGTGTCTTTGAGGTGAAGCGTGGCAAACAGTTCTTCGTTGTAATATACATTGAGCGTCTTCACACGTGAGTTATTGAACCAAGCATCTTCTGAAACTACGTACCCATTTACAAGAATGATTTCCGTTATACGAGGATGGTTTCCAGGAAAGTGATACGTAATTTTCTCTCCAATCCCGTAACCAGGAACGCCTTCTACCCAAGCAGTTTGATAATCTAAATCGAAGATGTTTTTAACGTCGTAGTTGTATTTTCCTTGTTGAGGAAGAGAGCTTGTAGCTGTTACGGTATCCACGTGTTCTCCGCAATACCAGCTACATCCACCGCCAATCACTTCCCATGGACTTTCCATCATTTCATTGCAGTTCGATAGTAGTTTGCGTTCAGCAGCCGTAGGATTTTTTCTGCCACTCGCCTCCATTTTCTTCCAAACGTCCACACACTTATTCATGCTTTCTTCAGAATTGAACCGTGCCTCTTCCTCAGGAGATAGGAACATCCGATTGATGAGAATGGTGTCGGCTTGTTCTTTCACAATGACTTGTGCTTGAACTGTTCCGATGGATATGAAGAGAAGAAAGATCAGTGTTTGTTTCATGTTCGTTTTTCTGAATTTGAAAGGTACGAATATCTCATTTCTCAGTAAGATGAAAACAGACTTCGTAAACCAACGCTGCAATCTCCCAATCACAGTCATGGTGAGGTCGTTTACAATTGTTCCATAATACGTTTCCGATCACGGAGTTTCACGAGGTATTCGTTCGCCAATTTATTGTCGCACTCCAAAGCTGCTCGCTCGGTATACTCGATGGCTGCATCAATCTCTCCTTGTCCTTCTTTGGCAAGTGCGAGGTTGTGCAAAATGCGTCCGCGTTTTTTACGATTGGTGTGATCGACTTCCATCAAAAGGCGACGTTCGGCCAATTGCCAGTTTCCTTCTCGTAACATTTTCTTCGCTGATTTCAAACCTGGAGTTCCTTTCGTGTAATAGGTGCGACCTACCCAAACCCAATTCGGGTATATCAGTTTCCCCGCCTTAAATCCAAGTTGAAAACCAAGCGCGCGGTAGTATTCTCGCTTGCGCTGAATGTCATTTAAAATGCTAATGATATTTACCGATCCTGACAGTTGAATGTTGTAGGTGTATTTGACATTGTAACGTTCATAAGTGATGCCCGTTTCAACGACGTGTACATTTACGAAAAGTGTACCTGTTAATCGATGATTTGTTTGTTTCGTGGCATTTGCGAGTACTGTTCCTCCAACAGGACTAACTGAACGAAGTTCGGATAATTCAATGAAGCCGTCAATGCCTTGCGTAACTGCAGCAGAATCGAGCATGTTCCAGTTCAATTTACCATTTGCTAAGAAATAAGTTGAATCCACTTCGAAAATCTGACCGAACATGTCTTGGGTGTTATTGAACGACTGAATCACTCCATCCACAGCACGCTCTGCTGCTATTACATTTCCATTCACTTGCTGGGTAGCTAACATCGTTGAAACGATCTTTTCAGGACTGTTTTCATCCGATACATTATTGATCACCCCGATTGTTTTCACTTCGTCTGGAATTCGAATAACAGCTGGTTCTTTTACAGAGATTCGATAAGAGTGTTTACAACTTGATAAGCTAACGAGTGTGCCGATGAAGGCAATAAGTAGTATTTGGCGCATAAGCATGTTTTTGGTCCGAATAATCGATCCTTTCTACCAAAGATAAATAGATTCGGGTTGGTTTGTCAAATCACTCCCAAAAGTTATGCCATTGATTTGATTAAGAGAGGTGTTGAAGATTTGAAGAGGTCATTTTTAAACTAATTGTAGCGAACGATTCTTTAGGAATGCCGCAACGTTTAGTTGGGTTTCACCTTCTTCTATTTCATCCAAATTGCTGCCTTCATTCACTGACAGAAATTCAATCCAATAGGAAGAAGATTTACCGAATTTCTACCTCTTTCTCTTCCAAAATGACCTTAAACTCATTCGGATAATCGGTGATAATTCCATCAACTCCCAATTCGAGCAGGTGCAACAAGTCTTCTTTTTTGTTGACTGTCCATGGAATGACGCGAATGGAGTGCTCATTACAATAATCCATGGTTTGCTGATTAATCAAGGCAAAATACGGACTGTAAATGTCTGGCGTGAAGCCTAGGGTTTTGATATTTTCTTCGACGTCAGTTTCCGCTTCAATCAACAAAGCGAGAGTAATTTCTGGTGCTTTTTCGTGAATCAATCGAAGTGTCTCCAAATCGAAAGATTGCAAACATACGCGATCTGAAAATGGTTGATGTTGAACTTCACTCAATACGAGGTTGACAAAGGTTTCCACTGGTGGTTGAAAAAGTGAATCCAACGCAGGATCTCGTTTGACTTCAATATTATAGAAGGGCTTTTTGCGGGAATGGATCAACGTGTAATTTTCGGACATTTCGATCACATCTTTCAGCAAGGGTTTTGTAGCGGCCACTTTTTCCTGTTGAGGAAATCGTGCGTGTGGTCGCAATCCTACATCGTATTGTTCAATCGCTTCGTGCGATAGTTGATACAGGTTGTGCTCTTTTTCGTTCTCCTTGGTGATGAGGTTTCCTGAGGGATCGTTGGAAATTTCGTGGGAGAAGTACGGTTCATGCGAAACAATCACTTCGTGATCTTTTGTTATCACAACATCCATCTCTAATGTGGTCACACCAATTTCAAGTGCTTTTTCGAAAGCGACCATCGTATTTTCAGGTCGGATACCACGACATCCGCGGTGACCTTGTAAATCAATGGTTTTCTTTGTGCCACATGCCGAAATAGACAAGGCTGAAGCTAGTGCAATGGTTGTTTTGGTCATTCGTACTGAATTGCGTTATTCGAAAGTAAGCATTCTTTCAATCGTGTAGTTTAAGAAAAAGTTAAATCACCGAGATGAAAAGGGAAGGGTGTGAATTCGCCTTGGAGAGAAGCGGTTTACAATTCTCCCAATAATTCGAGGGTTTCTTGCGCGGCAGCTTGTTCAGCCTTCTTTTTGGAAGATCCTGATCCGCGACCGTACTCGCGATCGTTGATATTTACGCGTACTAAATAGTTCCAACTCGCTCCTTCGTTTTCTTCTTTCAATACCTCAAATTCAATGGGGAGACGGTTCTTCTGACTCCAAATAAACAAGCGTGATTTAAAGTCGATTTCTTCCTTTAGAATGCGGTTGAGGTTGACGTACTTTCTGAAAACGTGTTGGATAATGCTTTGTTGAGCTGCTTCATAGCCACCATCGAGGTAGATAGCGCCCACCAATGCTTCGAAGGCATTTCCCTCAATCGTTTCCATTTTGATGGTGCGGTTTTTATTGTAGCGCAGGACTTTTCCAATTTCCATATCGTGTCCAAGCGTACCTAAGGTATTTCGGCTCACGACTTTCGACTTGATTTTCGTCAAGTAGCCTTCGTTTTCATTCGGAAAGCGTTCATATAGAAATTCGGCAACAATCGAATCGAGAATGGCATCACCGAGAAACTCTAATCGTTCGTTCGAGACTTCGATTTCGGTGGTGTTCAGGATTGACTTGTGCGTTAAGGCATGTTCAAAGTATTCTCCATTTTTCGGGTGATATCCAAAGCGTTCAATAATGAACCGCTCGATATCGGGAGTCGTCTTTGGGACGCTTTTTTGAAAGAAATTGAAAAACTTCGACAATTAAGCCTCAAATTTTTTGACAATCACTGTAGTGTTGTGACCTCCGAACCCGAAAGTGTTCGAAAGAGCGATGTTTACCTGACGTTTTTGAGCTTCATTAAATGTGAAGTTCAACTTGTTATCCAATTCTGGATCGTCAGTAAAGTGATTAATCGTTGGTGGAACAATATCATTTTGCACAGCCATAATCGATGCGATCGCTTCAATAGCTCCAGCAGCACCCAAAAGGTGGCCTGTCATCGATTTTGTTGAACTGATGTTTAAATCATACGCATGGTCACCGAAAACAGCTTTAATAGCTTTTACTTCGGCGATGTCACCCAACGGTGTTGAAGTACCATGAACATTCACGTAATCTACTTGCGAAGGATCAATTTCGGCATCCTCTAAAGCGGCAAGCATTGTGTTTTTGGCTCCCAATCCTTCTGGGTGTGGAGCGGTCATGTGATACGCATCTCCGGACATTCCTCCACCAATTACTTCGGCGTAGATTTTTGCTCCGCGGCGCTTAGCATGTTCATATTCTTCGAGAATCAATGCTCCAGCTCCTTCACCCAAAACAAAACCATCACGATCCAAATCGAATGGACGAGAAGCTGTTTCTGGGGAATCATTTCTAGTTGAAAGTGCTTTCAAGGCATTGAATCCTCCCATTCCCATTTCGTTTACGCATGCTTCGGACCCTCCAGTTACAATCGCGTCAGATTTACCGAGACGAATGTAGTTGAAAGCATCAATGATGGCGTTTGTAGACGATGCACATGCTGAAACCGTAACGTAGTTAGGTCCACGCAAACCATATTTAATGGAAATGTGACCTGCTGCGATATCAGCAATCATCTTTGGAATAAAGAATGGGTTAATTCGCGGAGTTCCGTCTCCCTGGAAGAAAGCTTTCGCTTCATCCTGGAATGTTTGGAGTCCTCCGATTCCAGACCCCCAAATCACACCGATACGGTCTTGATTGGGTTCTGATTCCATTAGACCCGAATCTGCCATGGCCTCGGTAGCCGCGACCATAGCATATTGCGAGAATGGATCTAGTTTTCTTGCTTCCTTACGATCAAAATGATCGGCGGCATCGAAGCCTTTAAGTTCGCAAGCAAACAATGTTTTAAACGACGATGCGTCATAGCGCGTAATGGGTGCAGCACCACTTTTACCATTGATAAGGCCGTCCCAATATTCAGAAAGGTTATTTCCAATTGGAGTTAAGGCTCCTAGACCAGTGACTACTACTCTTTTCAGCTCCATGTAAATATCGTTCGTTTACTTAATCGAAATGTTGTTAACTATTTTGCGTTATCTGTAATGTATTGTACAGCGTCGCCAACAGTCTGGATATTTTCAGCTTGATCGTCTGGAATCGCGATGTTGAATTCTTTTTCGAATTCCATGATAAGCTCAACTGTATCTAATGAGTCAGCCCCAAGATCATTCGTGAAGCTTGCTTCATTCGTTACTTCGCTTTCCTCAACACCTAACTTATCTACAATGATAGATACTACTTTTGATTGAACGTCAGACATTTTTCTTTTTTTTAATGGGTTAATTCAGCCGCAAAGAAAACCACAAATTATCAGAATCCAAAATTATTGGTGTGAATTCGAATAAAAACTTACGCTAAATCTCTCGGTTTTAGTCGTAAATGGCAATCACATCTTGCTTCGATTTCCTGTTTAGGTCGGGTACTTTTGCATCTTTTTCTGGATATCCAACGGGAATTAACAAGAAAGGACGCTCATTTTCAGGTCGATTGAGGGCTTTGGCGATAAAGTTCATCGGACTCGGCGTATGTGTCAGTGCAACGAGTCCGGCATGGTGAACAGCCATCAGTAAAAATCCTGAAGCTAAGCCCACGGATTCTGATACATAGTAATTTTGGCGTTTTGTTCCATCTTCCTGCATTTCGTACGGTCGTTTCATCACCACAACAATCCATGGAGCGATATCGATGAATTCTTTTTGCCAATCGGTTCCAAGTGGTGCCAAATCTTCAAGCCATTCGTCGCTCATGCGGCCACCGTAGGATTTTTTCTCTTCTTCTTCTGCCAGGGCACGCAGTCTTGACTTCAAGGCTGAATTTGAAATCAGGCAAAATGTCCACGGTTGTTTGTGTGCTCCCGAGGGAGCGGTGGAGGCAGTCATCAGAATATTTTCCATCACTTCCTTCGGAACGGGTTGGTCGGAGAAATCGCGAACGGATCGACGTTGGTCCGCCCATTCAAGGAAACTTTGTGAGCGTTCGATCATTTCTTCAGCGGAATACGTTTCACGCGTAAAGTCGATAAATGGAAAGTCGTTAGCAGACATGTTCGTGTTTTTGTAGGCAAGATATAAAATTGAATGCAGTGAAGCGCATTTGAACTGATGTAGGTCATGTTTTGTTCGGTTCCATCTAACTAATTTTAAACTGTAATGAAATAACGAATCAAACACGACAAAGTATGAGGATAGAGGAAATAATGAATGCACCTGTAATGGTTACGCAAAGAAATGTAACGATTGAAAACTTGAAGAGTAGGTTAACGCGAAAAGGCGTGAATGCCTTACCTGTTTTGGAAGATGATGGTACGATCACGGGAATTGTTTCTTCGAGTGATCTAGCAGCTTGCACAAGCGAAACCTTATTGGTGCAAGATATCATGTCGACGCGCGTTCACGTTGTCCTGAAGAACAACCAAGTGAAGGATGCAGCAAAAATGATGGTGAAGAATGATGTTCATCATTTGGTGGTAATGGAAGAAGGAAATGTGGTTGGAATGATCAGTTCGATGGATATCATTCGCGTCTTTGCAGATTTAGATTAGATGATCCAATGTCTTGATCTCGCTTTCGAAGGGTGAAAGACTTGCCATTGTAATCGTATTGATAACTTCCAACTGCAAGAACATCTCCGCGCTGAAGGTGACTTAACTGGATAATTTCTCCATTGAAAAGGAGCTTTCCGCCTGTGTTTTTCGCAATAGACAAATAGTCTGTGCGTACTGCTCCTCGAATGGAACAGATTAATAGATTGACGGGTTTGCTCACAGAAGACAATAGTTCGATATCGCGTACTTCTGAGTAATTATCTGCAATTAATAGTATCGATGTAGAAAAGGTGTCTTTGTCTTGTGAGAAAATCAAGGCTTCGATATCGCTTTCGGCACGCTCGCCACCGCCACCTTTGCGCATGGTTTCTGTTACAAGGTTTTCAATTTCATTGACATTGAAGGTGTTGTAGACTCCTCCTGTGGAACCTATTCGTTTCTTTCGGGAAGGTTTTCCATCTCCATCGTTGAAGAAGGTAAAGCTTGTAAAGTTGAGCGAATCTTGATGAATGCCAATCCAACGAATCATGGAAGCGACATGTTGACTCATGCTCCCCGTAACATCCATTACAAGTGCACACCGCTCTGTTCGATCCATAATTTCGAGTCCTTTGTAGACAGGCGCTTGCTTCATGAAAATTTCCTCGGGGGTTGCTCCGCTGTACAGTTCCATGAGATCTTTCGGTTTTTCCTCCAGCTTTGCTTGTTCGAGTGTTGGGCGATCTCCATTGATTAAATACATGCCATTTACCGAAGGTGAATAAGATACGCGTAGCTCCAAATCCAATTCTGAGTTGACGGGTACCGAATCGCGATAGGCTGGCTCCCAGTTAGGCATTTTTAAAATGGCATTTTCTACGGAGCTTTTTATTCGTTCTGGATAGTCTTCTTCGAACGTGAGACCAGACAATACGCCATGTTCATCTACTTTTAAATGCGTTTTTACCCATTGATCATCGCGTTTCAATGCAATTTCATCGGTACGAAGTTCTCTCTTTAAATAACTGAGCATGGCATTGGCCCCGTCAGCATAACGAGCATCTTGATCGGGAATGATAGTGGTTTCAGCTCCGCTGGGGGAAGCTTTCAATTGATCTTCGATTACATCGAGTTTTTCTGTCACAAATACATCCGTAGGGTTTTTCATGTAGTCTTCCAGACGTTTTATTTCTGCGAGTCGGTCTTTTTCTGTTTGGATGGGGCGATGAATCACGATAAACCCATGAAAGTATGATTTCCCCATTTCGGGAGACTCACATCCTGTTTGTGAAACAATTTCCCATTCAATGGCTGGATTTCCGATTACTTCAGGAAAGAGTGCGTTGAGTTGCTGAAAGCGATGTCGGTCGAGTTTCTTTTGATTAAAACGTGCGCTTTGTCGGTAGGTCGTATGTACATAGTACACTTTGATGATGGTCAACTCTTTTAGTTTTTCCACAGACTCTCTAAACGCGATAGCATCTTTTGCAAAATGTGAGGGCAGCAGCGTGACCGAGTTGGAGGAAACGGCTTCTAATTTTTCCGTCTCTGTCCGGTTCGCCGAAAGAATCTCTTCAATTCGTGCATCGTTTTGTGCAAAAGTTGTCTGCAAAAACAGTAGAGAGAGGAGCAACGCGTACATTTTCATAGTCCAAGTATAATGAACTCCCTGTCAAAAGTTACAAAACACGGGCTGATTCAACTTGAATTCAATTCCGTATGGCGGTAAATACCATACGTTGGTCGAATAAATGAACTTTTTTCAATGAAACTTTACAAAATGGTGCGTGTAGTTCGATTTGGACTTTCTACCTTTGCGGCATGTCAAAACAACGCATTGGTATATTTGCTTCTGGCACAGGTAGTAACGCGCTCAACCTGATTCGCACATTCAAGGATCATCCGTCTTTGGAAGTCGCTTTGGTATTGAGTAATGTGGAAACAGCACCTGTCTTGAAAGGATCATACGATTTGGGTATTCCGATTTTCTATATGAGTAATACGGATGTTGCCAATGGAGGATTATTGCGTTCGTTTTGTCAAGATCAGCGATTGGATTGGATTGTTTTGGCGGGATATTTACGTATGATTCCAGCTGAATTGATTCGGGCGTATAACAATCGAATGATCAATCTTCATCCTTCATTATTACCAAAATTTGGAGGAAAAGGAATGTTTGGAGCGAATGTACACAAAGCAGTGCTCGAAGCAGGGGAAAAGGAAACAGGGATTACCATTCACTACGTGAATGAGGAATTCGATAAGGGACAAAAAATTGCGCAATTCTACTGCGCGCTGGACGAGACAGATAATTTACAGAGCGTTCAGCAGAAAATAAGTCAATTAGAACAAACTTTTTTACCAACCGTGGTGGAAGCCACCATCTTAAAATAGTTAACAAATCATGGAATTCTTTCAAGCGTTTAATTGGACAGAATTGTTCAAGGCAACAATGGTATTGTTTGCCGTTATCGATATCGTAGGGTCGATTCCGATCATTATTAAATTAAAGGAACAAGCGGGAGGCGACATTCATGCTGGATGGGCAACGGTTGTGTCCTTTGCCATCATGGTTCTCTTCTTGGTTGTTGGGGACAACATTCTTCTCCTATTCGGAGTTGAAGTTGAAGCCTTTGCCGTTGCTGGTTCGATCATTCTTTTTGCCATGGCAATTGAAATGATTATGGGAGTTAGCTTATTCCGCGATGAAGTTTCTGGGAAAACGGCCAGTATTGTTCCATTAGCATTCCCAATTATAGCAGGAGCGGGATCATTAACATCAATCATTTCCTTGCGTGCAGAGTATCAGGAAATCAATATCATTTTGGCGATTTGTATCAACGCAGGAGTTGTTTTCTTGGTGTTGAAAATGACACGTATCATTGAGAATATATTGGGACCTGGAGGTATTGCCATTCTGAAAAAAGTATTCGGAATTATCCTGTTGGCCATTGCGGTGAAGCTGTTTTCGTCCAATGCAAAGGAATTGTTTGGATAAGCCTCGAAGTAAGAAATAGAAAAACCGTTGCGCTTTGTGGGTGCAACGGTTTTGTTTTTTAATGAGGTATACTTCTTCAGTTCGCCCATTCCATAAATGCTTCGAACACGGATTGGAAGTGTTGCTCCCACCTTTCGGTTTCATTTTTGGGAGGAATGGAGAAGCCGTGATCGTAATTCGGATAAATTTTATAGGTCAAATTTTCTTTGTGATGCCGAATGAACTCGATAGGGATGAGTAAACTTGATTCAACCGGCACCGATTGGTCTTGACCTGCGACAGCAACGAAAAGTGGTTTGTCAATCTTCAATAAGTTGTCGATGGGTGCTTCATTGAAATGCGACCATCGGCGATAAGCATGGCCATACCATTGTTTGGTTGTTGAATTGGGATCTGCTTCAATTTCCTTCAGATTGCTAAACAAGGTGTCAAGGTGTAAATTCGCTTCCTCTTGCGTTATGTTTCCCTGCTGAACTTCCTTTTGAATAAACAGTGCGAAGTCATAATACTGTGTGTTTCCTCCTCCAGCGAAAAAGCCAACATGCGTAATCTGTTTGTTGACGTGTCCCAGTTTTGCCACTACATCTGAGCCTTCCGAATGACCTAAAATCATTACGTGACTCGGTTTTTTGATGTGTTTTTTCAAAAGGTCGTTTATGACTTCATCGCCTTGCCAAACGCGGTAATCCAGGGATTCAAATTCATAGAAACTACGTTGTGGAGTATAATGTTCGTCATCTGTCCAAAATGGCACTCCTTTTTTGGAAATAAGGACAAGTGCGCAATCTTCTGGAAGGGCATTCAAATCTAATGGAACGGAACTACCGAGGTAGATTTTCTTTTGAACTTTATCAACTGTTTTTCCGTCTTCCATTACCTGAATGGTATCATGAACAATCACCTTAGAGTACAATGGTTCACCTCCAGATCCGTGAAAAAACAGAAGAATTTTTTTTTGTTCTTTTAGATCTCTCTTTGAGTAGATGTGATAACGAATTGTATCCTTGTTTTTGATGATTGTCTTGTGGATATAGGCTTCATTTGGATTGCTATTTTGGGCAAATCCAATAGCTGAAAATAGAAAAGTTAGAATGAGTATAATCTTCATTGAATTGAGTTTTGTCCAATGTATGCTTTCACGCTAATACATGATGAGTTCCTTAACTTCTTTTATATTTTCCTTTTGAATTTTTAAGAGATATCGACCCGCTTTGAGTTCTGTCAGATCTATTTTTTTCTCGTAATTACCCGAACAATTTTCAATGTTTTCTGTGAAAACCTTCCTTCCACTCACATCGGTGATCGTGATGTTAACCAAAGCTTCTCCATTATCTTCGCAGCGAATTGTGAAGACGCCATTGCTCGGGTTCGGATACACCAAAAAGTCATCTTTTTCGAGTGTCTGAACAGACGTAAACGATTCATTTTCGAGAAAGCGACCAACAGTCGAATTGTCATAATCATTGTATTCTACTTCCATTAGTACAGAAGTGAAATTTTCAGAATACCAGCTCGCACGAGTCGCGTTTACGGTTTGAACAAGTGTTCCTTGAGTATAAAATTCCAAGGTTGATTTGCGTGTCACCTTATACGTGTTGGAATAGATCGCTGTGGGTGTTCGCAACTCTCCTTCTGCAGAGGCAATCCAAGATGAATTTCCTTCAACTGTGATGAGGTTCGGTCCGCTATAATACTGATAGGAAAATGAGTCGTTATACAATGTATTGTACGTAATAATGGAGTCAAATTCTGTTTGGTAATTGGTGAATATACTGCCTATTCCATTTGTCTCTGAATAGCGACCGACTATGACGGTGGAATCAGCAGACTGGTTGTAATAGTTAATGGTACCGTTTGCCTGTACCGCAACTGTGGCCGCTGGATAGTCTAATGCTTCCGATGCATCTAAGTCTCGATGCGTTTCTTCCCAAACAGGGGAGGTGTAGCTGTAATTGGAGAAATCCCACACTTGAGCGTTACCGATGGTTCCTGTATCGGATGCGGTTACACCAATGGTGTGATAGAAATTGACTTTACCAGACTCGTAGTTTGGAATAATGTCTGGCGTTTGGGCATTTGCATAACTGTGCAGTAGGCCAGGAATGAGTAGCCAGAAGATTGGATGAAAAATGGTGCGTTGCATTTAGGTGTTTTTAAAATGAATAGTTGATAAACTGCTGCGGAGTTAAAGCCACAGCAGTTCGTTGATGATCGGAAGATGTGTATTCCTGCGTTTTTGCTAAATTTTAGTTGATCATCACTTTATTTACTTCTTTGTTCTTTCCACTTTCGATGGCAACGGTGTACATTCCTGAACCGAATTCTTTTAGGTTGACTTCCTTGTTGTACTTCCCTGAAAACTTTCCAAGGTTCTCTTCGAATACCTTTTTTCCGTTAGCATCTGTAATGACAATTTTCGTTTTTACAGCTTCATCGTTGTTGAGCGAAATGCTAAAGGTGCCGTCATTAGGATTCGGAAAAACGGTTGTTTCAGAATTGGAATCGTCGAGTAAGATTTTTGCTTCTGATGAAGTAGTTTCATCGTAATTTTCAGTAACCAAAACGATCGTATGGTCTTCGTTATCTGACGAAAATACGCGAATCTGTTGCTCACCATCTTCGGAAATCCAATCGAAATCATCGCCAATGTTTGTTTCAATTCGTTTCACAATCAGCTGAGCATTCTCGTCTGCTTCTTCCATGAGCTTTTCCATTTCGAGAGTGAGTTCTTTCATCTCTTCGCGCAATTCCTCACTATCGATAAACACATTGAGATCGTCGCCGTCAGTCATTTCAAATACGCGAAGATTCTCCAATTCCTCTTCAGAAAGTTCAACTTCCTCACCGTTCACGATCTTCTTTGTTATCACGTTTCCTTCATCATCCATCTCTACTGAAATTTCCACGTGCTCTTCGAATTGTTGGTCACCTTCTTCATCGTCTAGGCGCAATTCTATTACTTTTCCATGTTTTCCGTGCGAAGTTTTGATTTCCTGTAATTCTTCATCGGTAATTTCTACTTCTTCACCATTCACAAATTTTTGGGTGATCATCTCTCTATTTTCATCGATCTCTACCTTGATTTGTACTTCTTCGCTATTTCCTTCGCCGTCGCTTTCAATTTCTACTTCATGTAAAAACGTTTTGATCATTTCCTTTTCTGTTTCTATTTCTGAAATGGAAGGTATTTTCACGATTTCAAGATGTTCGGATGAAATTCCTTTGGAGGCCACAAATTGTTCAGGTGTCAATGATGAATTCATCGGAAGAACCGTATCGTACGTAGTTGTTTCTCCATTTGAGTGATGAATAATTTGGTATTTCTTCATTTTGTCTCCTTCTCCATTGGATTTTGTGAAGGAATAAAGAAGTGCTGAGGAGGTCAACAAGACGCCTCCTAAAAGAGTGATTTTTTGAATTGATTTCATTGTGCTAAATTTTATTGATCGTTGATCGGGTTTGTGTTTTCAAAAGTACCGAGAGACCAATGAGAAGAGCGTTAAAGAAAATCCAAGGTAGGTTAAAGTTAGGTTAAAGTCGTGCCGTTCCCATTTGATGAATGTATTTTTAACTCGATGAAAACTCGGTTAATTTATAGTCTTGTCGCGCTAATGGTGATTTCACTAGTTGGAATTATTGTGCTGCAAACCTTGTGGGTGTCCAAAGCAATTAGCGATCAAGAAAAGGAGTTTGAATACCGTGTAATAGCTGCGCTTAATGAGGTGAATACGTCGATTGACGAGGAAGAGGCGCGCTTCTTTTTGGAGGATGAATTGAGCGAGATTGTTGATGTGGATACATTTGAAGAGCACGTAAGCGATTCGGTTTTTCGCTCGAATGAAAGTAAAATTGAAATTTCCATTGAAAGTAGTGATGACGGTATCAATGTGGCGCACGAATACCTCAAGGAAGGTGATTTCAATATAGATGAACTTGAGAATACGCTGAGGACGCTGCAGGTAGAAGTAGAGGAGAGTGCGCGCAAAGCGGATTCCATTATTTTGATTACCGAAAGCGAACTCAATAAATTCGATAATATTTCTACGGTAGTTCGAAGGTATGTCATGGAGCACACCTTCTCTGGTGACTTGTCGGATCGTGTTTCTCGTTCTACGTTGGATTCTCTTTTAACCAAATCGCTTAAGGAGGAGGGAATCGAGGAGCAGCCAGAATACGCAGTATATGAAGTGGCAACGAAAGAGATGTTGTCCAACTACAAAACGAAGGGTTTCGATCCGAAGAAAGATGCTATCAATTACAAAAAGAAGTTATTTCCGAATGACCAGGTCTTTTTTGATCAGTTTGAACTGGTACTTCAGTTTAACGGGAAAAGCGGATTTATCTGGTCGGGAATTAAATGGATCTTGTGGCTTTGTATCCTGTTTACGGTACTTATTCTGGTGAGTTTTGCGTACTCGCTCTATTTTATTTTTAAGCAAAAACGGGTGAGTCAGGTGAAGAATGACTTCATCAATAATATGACACACGAGTTGAAAACTCCGTTGGCCTCAATTTCACTGGCCGCGTCATCAATTCAGCATCCGAATGTGATCAATAATCCTGTAGAAATTGAACGTTTTGCGGCGATCATTCGAAGTGAGGAAAAACGGATGAATGAGCATGTGGAACGTGTGTTGGATATGGCGGCACTCGACTATCAGGAATTAAAAATGAACCGCGAAGCTTCTGACTTGATCACGCTTTTAAACGAAGCCATGAAGCACGTGGAGCTATCAGTAGAGGCGGTGAAGGGGCGTATGGAATTCTCAACCGAACTCGAAAAAGCTCCCATTCATGCGGATGTTTTTCATCTGTTGAGCGCGTTCATTAATATTCTCGATAACAGCATAAAATATCGGAAAGAAGAAAACTTGTCGATCCAAGTGGAACTGAAAGAAGAAGCGAAGGAATACCTTTTGTTGTTCCGAGATAATGGAATAGGGATGAAGAAGGCGGCAGTGAAACGTGCATTCGATAAATTTTATCGCGAAGAGACAGGGAATATCCACACGCGAAAAGGTTTTGGCTTGGGATTGAGTTATGTGAAGGGAATTATCGAAGCTCATGAGGGTACGATTCATCTCACGAGTGAAGCAAATAGCGGAACAACAGTAGAAATACGATTGCCAAAATGAAATCAGGAAAGCACATATTGTTGGTGGAAGACGAGGAAAATTTTGGATCACTTTTACAGAATTACCTCCGACTTTCTGGACACGAAGTCGATTGGGCCAAAGATGGCGCTGCGGGATACTCGACCTTTGTCAATGGAAATTATGATGCGTGTATTTTTGATGTGATGATGCCACACATGGATGGTTTCGATTTAACCGAGAAGATTCGTGCACGCGGAAGCAAAACACCTATCATTTTTTTGACAGCGAAGAAGATGAAAGAAGACATGATCAAAGGGTATCGCGTGGGTGCGGATGATTATCTCAACAAGCCTTTTGATGTGGAAATTCTGCTTCTCAAACTGGAAGCCTTATTCAATCGCATGGAAGCTGGAACGAATGTCAATTCTCAGGAGGAATACCAATTGGGAAGTTATCGTTTTGCCGTAAAGCCACGTTTGCTCAGTCGAAATGAGACCACGAGAAAGTTATCTCCCAAGGAAGGAGCGCTTTTGGAACTGTTGTGTCAACACTTGAATGATATCACACCGCGTGAAAAGGCATTGGTCGACATTTGGAAAGAAGACACGTATTTCACTACGCGCAGCATGGATGTGTACATCGCGAAGTTGCGAAAGTACTTGAAAGATGATCCGTCAGTGGTCATCGAAAACGTCCATTCCAGTGGATATGGATTGTATGTCCGTACGGAAGAAGGGTAGTTTAGACCTCGCTCATCACGGATTCCAAACGAATCAATTCTGTTTTTACTTGACTCACACCAATTACTCCTCCAGACATCCCAGAAGTCGTTTTGGTCACGGAAGCAATTATGTTATCTGCATCTGCATTTCTTATTCCTACGTGGAACTCAAAGTACTTGTAGAAAGCGCCCAAAAGCAAGCGCAACACTCTGTTTCCTTTCACGTATGTACGATTTCCAAGTTCTCCTGATTTAATCGAATAACCCTCGCGTGCGAATAAGCTCTCAATTTGCTGCGCGATTTCTTCCTGTGATGCGCCAGTGTATAATGCATCGAATGCACTTTTGTCTCTAGATTGAATAGACTGAAAATGTTTCATAGTATCAAGTTAAGGTTAGAAAGTTAATCATTCGGATTTAAAAAAACGAAGGTTTTTACTCGCTCTATTTCATCTTGACTTATTGATCATTAGCAGATTAGCAACAATCGCGTGTTGCCATCTTTTTCAATTGGCGCACGGTGCACACAGGGCAAAGAGGGACTGTCGGGATGATCAACCGCCAATCGCCAGAGATGTCCGTTCCCTAAATTGATGGGTTGAGCTCCGGCTTTTTCCTGATAATGTAAATCGAAAAAATGTTCTTTCAGAAAGTCGTCAAAATCCGCTTTATCACCGTCGTGTAATTCCTTCAATCGATTTCGAATTTCTGGAACCAAGATTTTCTGTTCTGCTTGGTCGTTCGGAAGAATATCACTTGCGGCTCCGAAGTAGGTGCACAGAAAAGTTGAGGTCGGAATTGGTGAGCGATCGACGTGATATGAATACACATCCGTTGGGAAGAAGAAGTCATCGCGCTCATACGACTTGATGAGGTTGAGAACTGGAGAAGCTCCGTATTCTTCTAAAAGGGATTGATCATTCAGTAAAATTTCTCTAGCCTGTTGTCCTTCCTCACTCAGAGAAAGTGTTAGTAACTCTTCACGATTGACTTCCTTTATCGTTCCATCGAAGGGAAGTGCATCTACGATTTCTTCGAAATTACCATTCAATTCACGTTCCCAGCAAATGGCATTCATTTGATTGTGGAATGGAGTAGAAGTGAGGTCCGAAAATTGTTTTACGTTGTGGTAGTGCATGGCTTATTCCTTTGTTGTCAGCTTTCTTAGCATTCCTTTAAAAATGAGTCCGTGGAAAGGAAGTACGGCGTACCAATATAAACGTCCAGCAAGTCCAAGTGGACGAAATGTCGCTGTTTGATGCAGTTCATTGTCTATAATTTTGAACTCAAGCCATGCCTCGCCAGGAAGTTTCATTTCGGCAAACAAAAGAAGTCGTCCTTTTTCTCTGTCGGCGTACAGCACTCTCCAAAAATCGACGGAATCTCCCGTGTTGATCGAGTTCACATGTGTTCGACCCCGTCTGAGTCCAACTCCGCCTACAAGTTTATCTAAAAAGCCACGAAGTCTCCACATCCAGTTGGCGTAGTACCAGCCTGTTTCACCGCCGATACTCCAAATCTTGTCGATGCAGGTAGCTCGATCTTCAATGGTGCGTTTTCGTTTGTCTTGATAACATCCAAATGTGGGAACCTCGATGAACTCAGAGATGTCATAACTTATTCCACTGCTCGAGTAGGAGTCTTTCCAACTCGATATGATCTCGTTATTTTCAATTTTATTAAAGGCTCTATTCAATGCATCGTAATAGCCAATGGGTTCAACATCGAGTATGGAATTAATCCGATTGTCCTCACAAATAACCTCCACTTTCATGCTGTCGACCAAGGAAGCGGCAAGCTTGTACGAGGTGGAAGTGACAAAATACAACCAATACGAAGACAATTTGGGTGTCATCACGGGGATGATAAAGATGCGTCGCTTTAGATTTCTGTTTGCGGCAAATCCGAGCAGCATTTCCTTGTAGGTGAGAATATCAGGACCACCAATATCAAAACTTTGGTTGTAGGTGTTCTCATTAAAGAGTGACTTTGTCAAAAAGGCAATCACGTCCGAAATTCCAATGGGCTGACATTTCGTGTTGAGCCATTTTGGCGCAATCATGAAGGGTAGTTTTTCGACTAAATCTCTAATTATCTCAAAGGAAGCACTGCCAGAGCCGATTATGATTCCTGCCCGAAGCGTGGTGAATTGATACGAGCCTTTACCCAGTTCGATTTCAACATTTCGTCTTGAATTCAGATGCTCGGAAAGTTCATCATCATTGACAATTCCGCTTAGATAAAGTACATGTTGAATGTTTGTATCGTTTAGAGCATTTCTGAAATTAATAGCGCACTTTTCTTCGAGTTCGGCGTAGTCTTTTGAGGAAGACATGGAGTGAACCAGGTAATAAGCACCGTCGATGTCTTTTGGAATCCGTTTGAGCGTTTCCTCCTTTAATAGATCAACTTCAATGACGGAAATCTGCGAGCGCATAGATTTGGGAGGGTTAAATCGCTTTGTGTCGCGCACGCAGCAAATCACTTCATGTCCCGCCTCTACCAATGCTGGAAGAAGTCGCTTCCCAATATATCCCGTAGCGCCTGTCAGCAATATCCTCATTACACCTATTGTTTCATTCGTTTATATAAAAGTAGCGCTTTCGTTGTCGAATGCGAAACGAAGCGGAAAGGACAGTTCAGGGAAATCAATGCACGATTCCTTAAACGGATTTAACCGAGTAGAACAAAAGGGATAACTCCAAATATGTATTCTTTGTCTGTTTAGAGACAATTAATCGTTCAACTTCAGTACGGCCAAGAAAGCTTCCTGTGGGATTTCTACTTTTCCAACTTGACGCATACGTTTCTTTCCAGCTTTTTGCTTTTCAAGGAGTTTACGCTTACGCGAGATATCTCCACCGTAACATTTTGCTGTAACGTCTTTACGCAATGCTTTGATCGTTTCACGTGCAATAATCTTTGCACCAATCGCAGCTTGAATTGGAATCTCGAACTGCTGTCTCGGAATGAGTTCCTTCAGTTTCAAACAGATTTTCTTTCCAAGGTCGTACGCATTGCTTCGGTGTACCAAAGCAGATAAAGCATCTACTTGTTCTCCGTTGAGAAGAAGGTCTAATTTGATCAAATCTGACCTTTTGTAACCGATTGGATGGTAGTCGAATGAAGCGTATCCTCTGGAAACGGTTTTCAATCGATCATAGAAGTCGAAGACGATTTCACCCAACGGCATTTCAAAAGTGATCTCAACGCGGTCTTGCGTCAAATACACTTGATTTTTCAATTCGCCACGTTTCTCGATGCATAGGGTCATAATCTGACCTACGTACTCTGATTTCGTGATCACTTGCGCTTTGATATATGGTTCCTCGATAAAGTCCATTTTAGAAGGATCGGGCAACTCAGAAGGGTTGTTTACGATCATTTCTTCCTCAGGATTCTTCGATAAGTAGGCTTTGTATGACACGTTAGGTACCGTCGTAATGACAGTCATATTGAATTCGCGCTCTAAACGTTCCTGAATGATTTCCATATGGAGCATTCCCAAGAACCCACAACGGAATCCAAATCCTAGAGCGGCTGAAGATTCAGGTTCAAATACCAACGATGAATCGTTCAACTGAAGCTTCTCCATGGAGTAACGGAGTTCCTCATAATCTTCTGTATCAACAGGGTAAATTCCTGCAAAGACCATTGGTTTCACGTCCTCAAAACCTTTCACGGCATCCTGACATGGGTTCGCGTGACTGGTGATGGTATCTCCCACTTTTACTTCTGCTGCTTTTTTAATTCCAGAGATGATGTATCCAACGTCACCTGTCAAAACTTCATTTCTCGGACTTATTGACATCTTTAATATGCCAATTTCTTCAGCGTTGTAATCTTTACCCGTATTGAGGAAGCGAATTTTCTCTCCTTTTCTGATTTTCCCATTCAAAACGCGGTAATACGCGATAATTCCACGGAAAGGATTAAAGACAGAGTCGAAAATCATGGCTTGAAGCGGAGCATTCGGGTCACCTTTTGGTGCTGGAACTCTGTTGATTACTGCTTCCAAAATTTTGTCTACACCCAATCCAGTTTTTCCTGAAGCAGGAATAACATCGCTAGGATCGCACCCGATTAAATCAACAATTTGATCTGTAACTTCTTCCGGCATTGCTCCCGGCAAGTCCATCTTATTGAGAATTGGAATGATCTCCAAATCGTGTTCGAGGGCGAGGTATAAGTTTGAAATTGTTTGAGCTTCAATTCCTTGAGAGGCATCCACAATTAACAAAGCACCTTCACAGGCAGCAATGGAACGTGATACTTCGTATGAAAAATCTACGTGACCTGGAGTGTCGATCAGGTTCAAAGTGTACTTGGTCCCATCGAGTTCGTAATTCATTTGAATGGCGTGACTCTTAATGGTGATACCACGTTCTCGCTCAAGATCCATGTCATCAAGCGCTTGCGATTGCATATCGCGGTCAGCGATGGTTCCTGTTGTTTGTAACAGGCGATCAGCTAAAGTACTCTTGCCATGGTCGATGTGGGCAATAATGCAGAAATTTCGAATGTGTTCCATATACAATAGGGCTACGGATTTTTCAGCCCATGCAAAAGTAAAGGAAAAGATTGAAGATGCCGTATCGGAAGCATGAAAAGTGAGCTTCTAGCTATCTGTTGGGTAGGTATATAAAACAAGAGAGGAGAAAACGGGTGTCTTCTCCTCTCAATACCTAAACTACTACTTATGAAAACTAACTTCTACTTAGTTGCTGGATATATCTCAAATCCTGTGCCAAAGTGTATGGAATACTAGATCAATCGATGGATAATTAACGTTTGTTAAGAGTGCTGGTGCTGATAGGGATGTTGTGTAAAACAAAAGAGGAGAAAACGGGTGTCTTCTCCTCTTAATACCTAAACTACTACTTATGAAAACTAACTTCTACTTAGTTGCTAGATGTATTTCAA
>PDWJ01001607.1_pt1 | contig 27173 bp, 22 predicted proteins | sample 1430881 | NCBI WGS metagenome assembly PDWJ01 (sample SAMN01162460, study PRJNA174530) | Oral metagenome, whole genome shotgun sequencing project. | biome: Marine environment; feature: Marine mammal; material: Swab sample of the gingival sulcus; isolation source: swab sample of gingival sulcus...
CGGGTGCGGGAGAACCGCACGCACGGTTCGGAGGGCGGGGAGAGGATTACGCTTCCCGCCCCTGTCATACATGGGGACTTTTTTACGGGACCATCGGGCGGCTGGAAATGTTCGGCCTGTGCCTGCGAGTGGGGCGGACATCAATTTTTGCGGCTTCGGGAAATTCCAAAATCACCGACCACCCGCTCGGCGGGTGGTCGGTGATTTTGATATTGTCGGTTTTTACCTGTCATTGTCCCGTTGTATAATTAACAACCATCTGGCTCTGAATTGTGTTAATTAAGATTCAAGTAAAATTGAAATGGATGAGGCGGGCTCATCTGAACTGTTTCAATAAACAATCAGCGAAACAAGGAGTTGTTACCATGACCAAAAAGTACGATGCTATCATCATCGGAGCCGGTGTGATCGGCTCTCCCATCGCCTACGAATTGTGCAAAATGGGGTACAAAACCCTCAACGTAGACAAGCTGCCCGATGCCGGTGAAGGTTCCACCGCCGGTTCCTGCGCCATCGTGCGGGCTCACTACTCTACCGAAGACGGGGTTGCTCTGGCCTACGAGGGTTTCAAGTATTGGCTGGACTGGGAAAACTACCTCGACAATGTCAAAGACGAAAAGGGTTTGGCCAAATACATGAACACCGGTTCGTTGCTGATCAAATCCCAAGGCCACAAATGGCAGAACGTCAAGAAACACTATGACTCCGTCGGGGTACAGTACAAAGAGCTGACCAATGACGAAATCATGGAGATGATCCCGGTGATGGATTTGCACGAGTTCTGGCCGGTGAGGCGTCCCGAGGATTCGAACTTCTGGGATGAGCCCACCAAGATGCTCGAAGGCGGCCTGTACTGCCCCGAAGGCGGTTACGTCAACGATCCGGCCCTGTCGGCCCACAACATCATGCGTGCTGCCGAAGCCAAGGGCGGTGAGTTCATGTTCAACGCCGAAGTGGTCAAGATCCGTGCTTCCGAGGGCAAGGTCCAGGGCATTACCCTGGCAGACGGAACCGAGATCGACGCTCCCGTCGTGGTCAACGCCGGCGGTCCGCACTCCTTCAAAATTAACCAGATGGCCCCAGGTGTCTGGGAGGGCTGCAACATCAAAACCAAGGCCCTGCGTCACGAAGTCATGTACTGTCCTTCACCGGAAGGTTATGACTACCTCAACGACGGCTACCATCATAGCGATGGAGACATTGGTTGCTACACGCGTCCGGAGGCGGGCAACCTGTTCCTGGTCGGCAGCGAAGATCCGGAATGCGATCCCCAGCAGTGGGTGGATCCGGACGAGTTTTACGCCGGAAAGGGCGGCCCCGGTCGCGACAACCAGCTTACCGAAGCGCAGTGGAAAGCACAGTGCTACCGGTTGGGCCGTCGTATCCCGAGCCTGGAAGTGCCCAATCAGCCCAAGGGCGTGGTCGATCTGTACGACTGCTCCGACGACTGGATTCCGATCTATGACAAATCCGACCTGGGCGGTTTCTACATGGCCGTTGGTACCAGCGGCAACCAGTACAAAAATGCACCTGTGGTGGGCCGGCTGATGGCCGAACTGATTGATGCTGTCGAAAAGGGCCTGGACCATGACGCCGAGCCGTATCAGTTCACCATGAAATATATCGGTCGCAAGCTGGATCTGGGATTTTTCTCCCGCAAACGTGAGATCAACTACGACTCCAGCTTTTCGGTCAACGGTTAAATACTTTTGATGCGGTTTGCCGCCAGAAGATTTTAAATGGTATCTATTTAACCGTACGGATCTTGCAGTTCGAATGCAATGCTGTTAGTTAAAAGACGGGTCTGCCGGTGCAGACCCGTCTTTTGCTTGCGGACCGGTTCAACAATGAGCCTGATTGAACCCCAACGTTTCACAAAAAATTGCGATAATCTTCTCATTTTTTCACCTGAGGACTGGAGCAAATTGCCTTGCCTGATCACAACACCTTCAAAAAGGATAAAACATCCGGGCGGATTATCATCCGTAAAGCCAATGTGGGTGATGTGAAAAACATTATGGAGCTGGTGAACCCTTTCGCCGCTTCCAACCTGATGCTCCCCAGAGGCCCCCAATACCTCTATGAGAACATACGCGATTTCGCCATTGCCATAGACCCTGACGGTGCCGAAGCCAATCAAAGCCAGGACCACAACGGCAGGGGCCGGTTCATGGGATGCGGCAGTCTGCATGTACTGTGGCGGGACATTGCAGAAGTCAGGGCATTGGCCATCGATGCGGACTATCACCACATGGGAGTTGGAAAAGCGATCATCGAATTCATCAAGCAGGAATCGCGCGAATTGAAAATTAAGCACCTGTACACATTTACCATGTCGCCTGAATTTTTTACGGAACTCGGTTTTAAAGAGATCGGCGGGGATGATCTGCCCCAAAAACTGTGGGGGGAGTGCAGCCGCTGCCCCAAATATTTCAATTGCGACGAGATCGGTATGCTCTACGAGTTATAGTTGAATTTAAAGCGATTCGCATTGTGTTGTATGGAGGCTGTGGAAAAGATGCAATGCGGCGCAATCGGAAAGGATGCATAAATGGACGAATTCTCCTATGAAAAAGGACGGTTGGATCTCCCCTTCGTGGGCTTTTGCACCTTTGCTAAATCGCCGATCTGCCAGGATTGGGATAAAATTGACGCCGATGTCGCTGTGCTTGGCGTTCCCAACGATATGGGCGGCCAGTATCGCTCCGGCTCCCGTTTCGGTCCCCGGGCGATTCGCGAAGCCTCAACGCTCTTTTCTTTCGGTCATGGCGGGGCCTACGACCATGAGGATGACAAAACATATTTGACCGCCGAACAGGTAAAGATCGTGGACATCGGAGACGCCGATATCGTCCACACGGACCAGGCCCAAAGCCACGCCAATACCGAGAAAGCGGTGCGGAAAATTCTGGCCGCAGGCGCGATGCCGCTGGTATTGGGCGGTGATCACGCCATTACAGCCCCCGTGCTCAAGGCATTCGACCAGGAAACACCTATTTACGTGGTTCATATCGATGCCCATCTTGACTTCGTTGATGAGCGGCATGGCGTCCGTTATGGCCACGGCAACCCGATGCGCAGAGCGTCGGAAATGGATCATATCCAGGGAATCACCCATCTTGGCATCCGCAATGTCTCCTCTTCCAATCGTAAAGACTACCAGGCCGCAGTGGATGCGGGATCCCGGTATCGGTCCGTGCGGCAATTCCGTCAGATGGGCACTCAAAAAGTTTTGGATGAACTGATCCCCAAAAACGGGAATTACTATGTTACCATAGACATCGACTGCTTCGATCCTTCAATCGCCCCGGGGACTGGCACTCCCAGCCACGGCGGATTTCTTTACTACGAAATACTGGAATTTCTGGCCGGACTGGCCGAGCACGGACAGATAAAGGGCATGGATCTGGTCGAAGTTTCACCGCCCTATGATCCTTCAGGCACGACGTCAATCCTGGCCGCACAGATTCTGATGAACGCTATCGGCCGTTTTTTTTATAAATGATCGCCGATGCCCGGGTCATTCCATGGATTTATCAATAATTTTTCGATGGGCCATCAGTCGAATGGCGTTGATTTTGATAAATCCTTCGGCATCCACCTGGTTGTAGCCGCCTTCGATGTCCATGGATGCCAGATCCTTATCGTACAGGGATGACGGACTGATCCGGGAAATGGGATAGGCCATGCCCTTGTACAGCTTTAATGTGACTTCGCCATCGATGACTTCCTGGCTTTTGTCGATGGCAACCGACAGAAAGTCCATTTCGGGACTGAACCAAAATCCGTTGTAAACCAATTCCGAAAATTTGGCGGAGAGCATGTCCCGCAGTCGCATGACCTCGCGGTCCATGGCGATGCCTTCGATATCTAGGTGCGCCTCGTGGAGGATCGCCCCGCCGGGGGTCTCATAGACGCCGCGTGATTTGATGCCCACAAAACGATTCTCCACCATGTCCAGCCGTCCGATGCCATTCTCCCGTCCAACAAGGTTGAGATACTCGAAAAGTTCCAGGGGATCGGTCTTTACGACCCCGTTGTCGAGATTGGTAACCTTGATGGGGATGCCATCCTTGAATTCTATTTTGATGAGCGTGGGCGTGTCCGGTGCGTCTTCCGGAGAAACGGTTTTGCAGTAGATACTCTCCTCACATTCCAGGGCAGGGTCTTCCAGGATGCCCGCCTCATGGGAGATGTGCAAAAGGTTGTCGTCTTCGCTATAGGGCTTTGAAACGGTCTGCTTGGTGGGGATCCCGTGCTTTTCAGCATAGGCCAGAAGGTCCGTGCGGCCCTTGAACGCTTTTATAAAAGCCGGGTCCCGCCAGGCAGAGATGACATTGATGGCGGGGTCGAGTGCGTAGTAGGACAATTCGAAACGCACCTGATCGTTGCCTTTGCCTGTGGCGCCATGGGACACATGAGTCGCTCCGACTTTTCGGGCGATCTCAATCTGTTTTTTGGCAATGAGCGGCCGGGCGATGGCGGTTCCCAAAAGATAGCGGCCTTCATAGATGGCATTGGCCTTGAAAACCGGAAAAATAAAATCGGTGACAAACTCCCGGCGCATGTCCTCGATAAAGACGTTCGAAGCGCCGATTTTCAAAGCCTTTTCCCGGGCTGCTTCAAAGTCTTCGGTCTGACCGATATTGGCCATGTAGGCATATACCTCATAGCCTTGTTCCAGCAGCCATTTTAAAATGACGGAGGTGTCCAGACCTCCTGAATACGCCAGCACCACTTTCTTGTCAGACATCGCTTCTCCTTTCCTTGTTTTCAATAAAATGACCGAAACCATCATTATATACGCATCGGTGCTGCCAACACAATATGACGAATTCGTAAAAACCGATATCTGCATTACGCTTCATCCCTTGTCACGGCACAATACCCTATGTACGCCTCATTGTTCGGGGTTCGCAAGCCTTGATCCCGGACTTTTTACGAATTCGTCTGAAATCCAAACTTTAAAAACGATGTGTCTGTGTTTGGGCTTGACTTTCCAGCCACCTTGAGCTTTGTGGAGTCGTATATGATCGACCGAAACGCGGCGAGCCCGAACCCATCAACGGTGTTTTGGGAAAATGCCATTTATTGTTCAACCTTCCCATTATAGTGAGAACAGCCATGATCGAACTGCTCAAGCGTTTTTTCAATCCGGCCGCTTTGGACCAGGGCCTAACATCCGAACTGGATCCGCAACGAATCGTGACCGTAGCGGTATGCGCACTCTTTCTTGAAATGGGGAGCATTGATGATAATTTTTCCACTGACGAGATGGCCCATGTTCTGTCCGTGTTGACCGGCAATTACGGCCTGTCCACGGATACCGCCGAGGCCATGCTTGCAGAAGCCGAGCACGAACTGGATACCAGCGTCGATCTGTGGCAGTTCGCCCGGGTGATCAACGAAAATTATAGTGTTCTTGATAAAGAACGGCTGATTGAGCAGTTGTGGCAGATTGTATACGTTGACGGTAAAATGGACCCATATGAGCATTACCTGATGAACAAACTGTCCAACCTGTTGCGGCTTTCACATAAGCAGCTTATCGATGCCAAGCTCAAGGTGCTGAAACGACAAAATTAGAAAGACGGCTAAAACGGATTTTGTTCCAACGAGGTATGGCTGCGTTTTTTGTGCAAATGCGGCCATACTTCGTTGGGAATCGCTTTTTTATGGAACCATCAATTAAGGCGCGGACATGAAAAAGATATTGGTATTGGGGGCTGGATTGGTCAGTAAACCGGGGGTGGTGTACCTGCTGGAACAAGGATATGCGGTTCGGTGGCTTCACGGACGGTCGAGAAGGCCGCCGCCATCGTACAAGGGAGGGACAATGGAACGGCGTTGTCCTTAATGGTTGAGGATCAAGCCCGTCTGGATGAACTGGTCAGCCGCAACGACATTATCGTCAGCCTGCTCCCCTGGAGCCACCTACCGTGAAATGATGGCCCAACTGGTCGGTGCTGCGGAAAACGACGACGTGGCGGCGGCAACCGCAACCAAACTCGGTCTGGATCGGGATCACTTCGTGATCGGCTCGTGATCGGCAACCTGGACTGGCTGAGCCTGTTCGGCAAGGAACCCCTGGCCAGGGCCGACAGCAAACTGGACATCCTGAGTGAGCGCCTCCAGGAAAAACTGTACTACCGGACCGGTGAAAAAGATATGATCCTTTTGCGCCACCGCTTCATCGTGGAGAATGCGGATCGCTCCATGAAGACCATCACGTCTACCCTGATCGACTTCGGCATTCCCCATGGCGATTCGTCCATGTCTCGTACGGTCAGCCTGCCCATGGCCATGGGCATTCAACTCATGGCCGAGGAGAAGATCCGCCTGACAGGGGTCCAGATTCCCATCAAAAAGGAAATCTACCTGCCTGTGCTGGATGGGATTGAGAAACTGGGACTCAAAATGAAGGAGACGACCGCTCTATACGGGATTGCACCGGCCCCGTGATGGCTTCGGCCAATTGTTCCAGAAACAATTTTCGCGGTATCTCCCGCGCCCCGAAACGGGCAAGATGGTCGGTTTTTACCTGGCAGTCGATCAGTTTTACACCGGACCGTTTGAGAGATTCAACGAAAACCACGAAGGCGACCTTGGAAGCGTTGCTGACCCGGCTGAACATGGATTCGCCGAAGAAGGCCCTGCCGATGGCCACGCCGTACAGCCCGCCCACCAGATGATCATTCTGCCAGGCCTCTACCGAATGGGCATGGCCCTGCCGATGCAGTTCGGTGTACGCCGCCTGCATCTCCTCCGTAATCCAGGTGCCTTCGCCATAGGATCGTTTGGTTGCGGCGCAGGCACGAATCACGGCCTTGAAATCCTGATCGAATGTAATCTTGAATTGCTTTTGATTGATGGTCCGCCGAAGCGACCGGGATACGTGCAAGGCTTCCGGGTATAATACCAGACGAGGATCCGGCGACCACCACAAAATAGGTTCACCAGGAGAATACCAGGGAAAAATGCCGTTGCGGTAAGCCAGCAGCAGACGTTCGACACGAAGATCGCCGCCCACGGCCAGCAGGCCTTCTTCAATGGCCAGGTGGGGGGGCGGAAAGGAGAGTCTCGAGGTTAGGGTGAAGACGGGCATGGACAGTTAGCAGAAAGCAAGTGTGTATAAAAAAGCTGGATCCCCGCCTGCGAGGGGAGGAAAAAAAGAACAATTTAATATTCTTACGCGTTTCTCAAGTTTGACCTGAAATTCCATTCCCTTTGGCAGTTGTACTTTGCGCCACAAGCTATGCGCTATATTTAAACACCAGCCCATCATCTCCCAAATCCAATTCGACAGATCCTCCCTTCTCCAATCGGCCGAAAAGAATTTCATCGGACAGTACATCCTTGATTTCGGTCTGGATGACCCGGGCCAGGGGGCGTGCCCCGTACCGGGTGTCGTGCCCTTTTTCCGCCAGCCAGGTTCGGACGGCATCCGAATAGGCCAGCGAGACCCGTTTGCCGGCCAACTGGTCGTTGAATTCGGCCATGAACTTGTCCACGATGCGCTCCATGATCTGGGGATCCAGGGCATTGAAGGTGATGATACCGTCCAGGCGGTTGCGAAATTCGGGGCTGAAAACCTTTTCGATGGCTTTCTGGCCTTTTCCCGATGCATCCGCCTGGGGGTCGCCGAAGCCGATGGTGGCGCTGCTCATTTCACGCGAACCGGCGTTGGAGGTCATCATGATGATGACGTTGCGAAAATCGGCCTTTTTGCCGTTGTTATCCGTCAAGGTCGCATGGTCGAGCACCTGAAGCAGGATGTTGAACAGGTCTTCGTGGGCTTTTTCGATCTCGTCCAGAAGCAGGACGCAGTATGGATGCTTGCGAACCCCGTCCGTGAGCAGGCCGCCCTGATCGAAACCGATGTAGCCCGGCGGTGCCCCGATGAGCCGGGCCACGGCATGCTTTTCCATGTATTCACTCATGTCGTAGCGCATGAATTCCACGTCCAGTCGCTGTGCCACCTGCCGGGCCACTTCGGTTTTACCCACACCGGTGGGACCGGTGAACAGAAAGGACCCCACGGGTTTTTCCGGCTGTCCCAGACCGGCCCGGGATCGTTTGATGGCCGTAACCAGGGCATTGATGGCATCATCCTGGCCAAACACCGCCTCACGCAATTGTTCGCCCAGATTTTCAAGCTTGGTTCGATCCGGAGTGGAAACATTGACCGCTGGAATGCGTGCGATCTTGGCCACGATCTTCTCGATGTCCGACGGATGAATCTTTTTGCGGTTGGCAGCACCACTGAGCCGGATGGCGGCCCCGGCCTCGTCGATCACGTCGATGGCCTTGTCCGGCAGATAACGATCATTGATATACTTGGCGGACAGTTCACAGGCAGCCTTGAGCGCCGTGTCGGTATAAACGATCTCGTGATGTTCCTCATAACGCGATCGCAGCCCCTTGAGGATCTTTATGGATTCACCGACAGGCGGTTCGAGAATGTCGATTTTTTCGAATCGCCTGGAAAGGGCGCGGTCTTTTTCAAAATGGTTCTTGTATTCCTCGTAGGTCGTCGAACCGATACAGCGCAATTCACCGGTGGACAAAAACGGCTTCAGGATATTGCTGGCGTCCATGGAACCGCTGCTGGTCGCCCCGGCACCGACAATGGTGTGGATTTCATCGATGAATAAAATGGCATTCTTGCGTTTTTTGATTTCGGCGACCACACCTTTCAGCCGCTTTTCGAAATCACCCCTGAATTTCGACCCGGCCAACAAACCCCCCAGATCCAGGGCATAGATCCGAACATCCTTGAGCAGGTCCGGTATCTCACCGCTCCGGATTTTCCGGGCCAGGCCCTCGGCCATGGCGGTTTTGCCCACTCCTGGATCACCGACGAAAATCGGATTGTTTTTGCGGCGGCGACACAGCACCTGCATGGTACGATCCATCTCCGCCTGGCGTCCGATCAACGGGTCCAGCTCGTCTTTGGCTGCCCGGTCGATGAGGTCGACCGTGTAGGCCTCCAGCGGATTGACTTTTTTCCTGGTGCCCTGCTTTTCGACCGGTGCCTCGGTTGTATCCCCTTCAGGATCATCCGCCGCCGGCAATTCATGGGAGATCACGCGCAATACGTCCAGCCGGGAGATGCCCTCTTCATTGAGGAAAAAGACGGCATGGGACTCTTTCTCCATAAAAATCGATGCCAGGATATCACTGACGGCCACTTCTTTTTTCTCGGCGGAGCGCACATGGTTTACGGCACGCTGGATCACCCGCTGAAAGCCGATGGTCTGCTGGAGAACATACTCACTTTCTTCGGGGATCATCTCCATGTTTTCATTGAAGAACATTTCCAGGTTGGATTTAATGTTGTCCGCGTTACCGCCGCACTTTTCTACAATATCCAACCCCGTATTGTCATGTAAGATAGCAAAAAGTACGTGTTCAATGGAAACGTATTCATGGCGCCGTTTTTTGGCTTCGCGAACGGCGAACCCCAAAGTGGCGCTGAGTTCCTTACTGATCATGGCTTATTCCTGTTCCATGCTGCACCGTAAAGGAAAACCGTTTTCACGGGCGAGGCTGTGAACCGTTTCAACTTTGGTCTCGGCGATGTCATGGGTGTATATACCGCAGACACCAATACCCTGTTTGTGGACGTCCATCATGATTTTTGCTGCGGATTCGGGAGACTTGTTGAATACATACATCAAAATCTCGACGACGAATTCCATGGTGGTATAATCGTCATTGTGCAAAATAACCCTGAACATGGGCGGTTCCCGGGTTTTATCCCGCGTATCCGAGCTTACCTGCGTGTCTGTCTGATACTGAGTCATGGTCAGACTATAACCACCCCGGCCATAGGTTGTAAAGCGCATTTGTTGTGTGGGAACAATGATGACAGCAAATCCCTTTTCCGACGATTTGCCCATGACCAGCCCCCGGGTGCAGAACCCATGCGGCTTTCAACAGTCAATTTCAATGATGTGCGGTAAGGCCTGGCCGCCGTGGATCTCCACCATGGCGACACTCACCGGGGCACTGCCACGACGATGTCCGGCACTGCCCGGATTAAGGTAAATGCTGCCGCCCTTTTCGTAAAGATGTGACCGGTGGGTGTGGCCGCTCACGACCACATGGATGCCGGCAGCAGCCGGATCGAGACCCAGATGATTGAGGTCATGCAGGAGATAGAAAAATACCCCGCCGATATCCAACATGTCGTAGACCGGCAAGGCATTGGACCATGAGCCGTAGTCCATATTGCCGCGCACGGCCGTCACCGGGGCGATCTGCCCCAGCTTTTCCAACACCTCATGGGTGCCGACATCACCGGCATGCAGGATGTGGTCGCACCCGGCCAGTGCCGCCTCTACTTCGGGACGCAACAGGCCATGGCTGTCGGATAAAATGCCAACGGTTGTGGTGCTTTTGCGGTTCATGGGGCTCCTTTTGGTTTGCATAAACACCGATACCTGGTGTCTGTCCGGAAACAGGCGAATTGGGTCGAGATCAGGGCTTTCGCCCTAATTGCAGTAATTAAACCGCGGGCTCGGTCCGGGCGACCCGAAGCGTTTCGGACCGGCGAGACATGTAACCCGCAGAAATCGTGAGAACGTCCAACCTCGAATGTGGAGATCGCTTCGCTCCATACAAACCTGTACCAACCTATTGTCCACAGCACTTTTTGTACTTTTTCCCACTCCCGCACGGACATGGCGCGTTCCGGCCGACCTTCCGGGATTCCCGTTTAACCGTTTTTTTGCCGGCCGGCGCCTCTCCGCTGCCTGAAAAGACCAGCTTTTGTTCTTTGGGCTGATTGATCTCGTCAAGGCTGTCCGGCTCGGCCAGTTGGATGCGGAACAAGATTCCCAGGGTCTCGGCTTTGATGCGGTCAATGGTCTCCTGGAACATATCAAAGCCTTCTTTTTTATAAATCAGCAAGGGATTCTGCTGGGCGTAGCCGCGCAGGCCGATTCCTTCCTTGAGATGGTCCATGGACAAAAGATGGTCTTTCCACAGATTATCCACCGTTTGCAGCATGACCACCCGTTCAAGCTGTCTGAAATCGGATTCACCCAACAGGGCTGCTTTCGCCTTGTATACATCATGGGCCTGTTCGTAAATGGCCTGAGCCAGACCATCTTCATTGAGACCGTCCAGGGTATCCGCATCCATCTCGGCCAGACGGAAATTGAATTGTTGGAAAACGGCATCGGAAATGGCATCCCATGCCCAATCCTCGGCCAGCAAACGTTCGTCTGCGAACTGGGCGGAAATCAGTTCCGCCGATTCCATCATGATGTCTTCGATGGTGGATTTGAGGTCCACGCCGGTCAATAAATCCCGGCGCTGTTTGTATATGACCTCACGCTGCTGGTTCATCACATCGTCGTACTCGAGGAGGTGCTTGCGAATGTCAAAATTGTGCCCTTCCACTTTGGACTGGGCATTTTCGATGGCGCGACTGATCAGGTTGTGCTCAATGGGCTCCCCTTCTTCCATACCCAGGCGTTCCATAATGCCGGTGATGCGCTCACCGCCAAAAATGCGCAGCAGATCGTCTTCCAGGGCCAGGTAAAAACGAGAAGAACCCGGGTCTCCCTGCCGGCCGGAACGGCCGCGCAGCTGATTGTCGATACGCCGGCTCTCATGGCGTTCGGTGCCTAAAATATGCAGCCCGCCCAATTCTGTCACGCCTTCACCAAGAACGATGTCGGTACCGCGACCGGCCATATTGGTAGAAATGGTCACGGCCCCTTTTTGCCCGGCCATGGAGATGATTTCGGCTTCTTTTTCATGATTTTTGGCGTTGAGCACTTCGTGGGGAATGCCCCGCTTTTTCAAGGTCTTGGAAAGTTGTTCGGATATGTCGATCGAAACGGTGCCAACCAGCACCGGCTGCCCTTTTTTGTGAAGTTCCCTGATTTCCCGAATCGCCGCATCGAATTTTTCCCTTCGTGTTTTGTAAATTACATCGGGAAAATCGTTGCGGATCATGTCTTTGTTGGTGGGGATGACCGCCACTTCCAGATTGTAAATCTTTTTGAACTCCGCCGCTTCCGTGTCCGCCGTACCGGTCATGCCGGCCAGCTTGTCATACATGCGGAAATAATTCTGAAAGGTAATGGTCGCCAGGGTCTGGTTTTCGTTTTCGATCTTGACGTTTTCTTTGGCCTCCAGTGCCTGATGCAGCCCCTCGCTGTACCGGCGGCCGGGCATCAGACGTCCGGTGAATTCGTCTACGATGATGACTTCACCATTTTTGACGATATAATCCACATCGCGCTTGAACAGGCTGTGGGCCTTGAGGGCCTGATTGGTGTGATGCAAAAGCTCGATATTGCTCGGATCATAGAGGTTCTCCACCCCAAGCATCTTTTCGGCATGGGCCACCCCCTCTTCGGTGAGGGAAGCGCTTTTGGCCTTTTCGTCGATCTTGAAATCTTTTTCGTTCTTGAGCTTGGGAATGATGCCGTTGACCTGGTAGTACAACTGGGTCGATTTTTCAGCCGGCCCGGAAATGATCAGCGGCGTTCTGGCTTCGTCGATCAGGATACTGTCGACTTCATCTACGATGGCGAAATACAGTTCCCGTTGAACCAGCGACTCGGCGTCGAATTTCATATTGTCGCGCAGATAATCGAAACCAAATTCATTGTTGGTGCCATAGGTGATGTCCGAACCGTAAGCGGTTTTGCGCTCATTGTCGTCGAGTCCGTGCTGGATTGTGCCGACGGAAAGCCCCAGGAATCGGTAGACCTGTCCCATCCATTCGGTGTCACGGCGGGCCAGATAATCGTTGACCGTAATGACGTGTACCCCCCGGCCGGTCAGGGCATTCAGATAAGCCGGCAACGTGGCCACCAGGGTCTTGCCCTCACCGGTTTTCATTTCGGCGATCTTGCCGGTGTGGAGCACCATGCCGCCGATCAACTGCACGTCGTAGTGCCGCATTCCCAGAGCACGTACGGATGCCTCCCTGACCGTAGCAAAGGCTTCCGGCAGCAGGTCATCCAAAGGCTCGCCGTTTACCAGCCGGGTTTTCAGATTTGCGGTCATGCCCTTGAGCTGTTCATCGCTTTTGGCCTTCATATCTTCTTCAAAACCGTTGACGCGTTCCACCAGTGGTTGAAGTTTTTTGAGTTCGCGGTCGTTTTTGCTGCCGAACATGCGGGTCAAAAAGTTGCCAATCATTGATATTGTCTCCACATATTGGGGTGTACCATCCGTTTCGTTGCAGCATCCTAAACCATTTCATCCCCGCGCTCAAGCGCAATGGAAAAATTGAATACGAAAAGGCGGTGTATCTACCCCAACGATATTTTCCCCATTTTTATGAAACGATGGGGTATTTGCAACGACAGGCCCTGGGACGCATTTCACATCCGCTGCGCCGGAATTTTGAAATGGTGTTGGATGAATCAGTCGAGGATGTATCGGGCTGGATTGACGGGAACGCCGTTAAGGTGAACTTCGTAATGCAAATGGGGGCCTGTACTGCGTCCGCTGTTACCCATTTCGGCGACGATATCGCCCCGTTTCACACGTTCGCCACGTTTTTTCAGGGCTTTGTTCAGATGGGCGTATCGGGTGACCAAACCGTGACCATGATCAATCACCAAAATATTGCCCAAGGTCCCCTTGCGCCCGACAAAAGAGACCACGCCATTGGCCGTGGCCAGAATGGCGGTTCCTTCACGGTAGGCGATGTCTATCCCCTTGTGCAGTTCCTTGCGACCGGTAAACGGAGAGACCCGGTAACCGAATCGGGACGTAACCCAGCCCACGGTAGGACGAATGGCCGGGGTGGAAGCCAACAGGTTCTGCTGCCCGTTTAAATTGTCCAGCAGGGCATTGAAACGCTTTTCCTGAGACCGGGAGGCGGCATCCAGTTCGTCTATCTGCTGGTGCATTTCGCGCACCATTGCGTCATTCTCCCCGGTCATGGCCAATTGGGGGTCGAGATCCTCCAGGGCCGCCCCGCCGACGCCGAACAGATTTTCTTCTGCGTATTTGGGGTCCAGATTGGCAATCACCCGAATTTTTTCCTCGAACTGGTCGAGCTTGACCAGTTGATCCTTCAGCGTGTTGATTTCGTTGGCAAAGGACTGAATCTGTAAACGCTGCTGCCCGATCTCTTCCTGTTGCTGATTGAGGGTCGCCTGCATGTCCTGCTTTTCAGCCATCATGCGGTGAATGGATCGGTAATCGTAAAATGAAAGTCCGATGGCCGCAATTCCGAGGACCAACACAGTCAGGACCAGAAGCAACTGAGCGATGGATACCGTTAGCGGCCTGACGGTTTGCCCCGAGTTGCCTATGATAATCAGAGAGTATTTTTTTGCCATCCGTTGACCTGTCCAGCCCTTGTCGAAGACTCAAATTTTACTTTTGTTTTGAATGGTTATGCTATCTTCAAATAAACGAAAAAAGGCTACCATGATATTGTTGGGTTGTCAATACCACCGTAGCCTTTAATCGTTTTTAACCCTTTAGTTTAATTAAACAAATACATTCCAATCGTCCATTTTATCACACCGGTCATGGATTACGCGATGCCCAGTTTGAACTTGAGAGACTTGAGCGTGTTGAGCATCAGCATGGTAATGGTCATGGGGCCGACGCCACCGGGAACCGGGGTGATGGAGCCGGCGATCTCTTTGGCGGCATCGAAATCCACATCGCCCTTCAAAATGGCAACTTTCTTACCGGTTTTCTCGCTGACCTTTTCGCCCACACGATTGACACCCACGTCGATGACGCAGGCGCCGGGTTTGATCCATTCGGGCTTGACCAGGTCCGGAACGCCGGCGGCGACGATGAGGATGTCTGCGCGTTTGCAGTGTGCGGCGAGGTCTTTGGTGCGTGTATGCACAACGGTAACCGTGGCGTTGGCGCCGGGTCCTTTCTGGAACATCATGTTGGCAATGGGTTTGCCAACGATGTTGGAGCGTCCCACCACCACGACTTCCGCACCGCTGGTCTCTACACCGGCACGTACGATCATCTCCTGGATACCGGCTGGTGTACAAGGCGGAAATTTGACTTCATCACCACCGATCATCAAACGGCCGACATTGACAGGATGGAAACCGTCCACGTCCTTGTCCGGATCAATGGCATTGAGCACTTTTTTATCGTCGATGTGTTTGGGCAGGGGCAGTTGCACCAGGATACCGTTAATGCTGTCGTCGTTGTTGTACTTATCAATCAGGGCCAGCAGATCCGCTTCGGAAATGTCTTCCGGTTGGCTGTCCTGAATTTCCGTAAAGCCCACCCGGTGAGCCGTTTTGATTTTCAGGGTCACATAGGAAATGGATGCCGGGTTCTCTCCCACGAGGATGGTTACCAGCCCGGGAACGACACCGTGTTCCTCTTTGATCTTGGCGACTTCGGCAGTGATTTCCTCAAGGATCTGCTCGCGAATATCGGTTCCTTTGATAAGGGTTGCTGTCATTTCCAGTCTCCTTTCAGATTGATGGTTGCGATGGTATTCATTCAGAGATGAAACCCTTTGCGGTGTTTCATGAATTAATCGCGGGAAAACGTTTGTACCGGTGCGGGTTTTGACCGTTTTAGGATTGATGGCAAAACGGTGCCTGTTTAGTCCAAAACACCATTGATGTCAACAAATCGATATGGATCCGGTCAATGACATTGGGTGTACACGGATTACAGCGGGTAAGGCACCGTCTCCAGACCGGCGGACTCTGGGAAACCGTATATCAGATTCATGTTCTGCACGGCCTGACCGGCGGCTCCTTTGACCAGATTGTCGATGGCCGACATCAGAATTAATCGTCCGTTGCGCGGATCAATGGCCCAGCCGATGTCGCAAAAGTTGGTTCCCCGGACATGCAGGCTATCCGGAAAGCGTCCTTTCGGAAGCAATCGTACGAACGGTGCGTCACCATAGGCCGATTCCAGACAGTCCTGAATCGCCGCTTCCGCCGTTGTCCCGACAAGTGTGGTGTACACGGTGCTTTGCATGCCTCGCGTCATGGGTACCAGGTGGGGTACGAAGGTCATTTTGACTTCGCGCCCGGCCGCCAGACCGATATTTTCCTCGATTTCCGGAGTGTGACGATGCCCGCCGACCTTATAGGGTTTGAAAGATTCGTTAACATGGCAAAAATGCGTGCCCGCCGTGGCTTCACGGCCGGCCCCGCTGACCCCGGATTTGCAGTCCGCCACAATTGAATCGGGTTCCACCATACCGGCCCGCACCAACGGCAAAAGCGGCAGCAGGATGCTGGTGGGGTAGCACCCCGGATTACCGATCAGGTCCGCGCCGACAATCTGTTCCCGATATGCTTCACAAAGCCCGTACACGGACCGCTCCAGCAATTCCGGGTAACTGTGTGGCTGGTAATGGTCCTCGTAGGCCGCACGGTTCTTGAACCTGAAATCCGCGGAAAGGTCCACGACCTTCAGCCCTTTATCCAGCAATGGGGGCACCATGGCCATGGATGCCTTGTGCGGCAGGGCCAGAAAAGCCACATCGGAGCTTTCCGCAACAACGGCCGGATCGCTGTCTTTACAGGTGAGGCGTCCAACTCCCTTCAAAGATGGATAAATGGCATCGAAGTCCACTCCGGCCTGCTGCCGGGAAGTGACGACGGTCAGATCCACATCCGGATGGCCGCTGAGAATGCGGACCAGCTCAGCACCGGCATAACCGGTGGCACCGACTACGGCTGCACGAATTTTGGTCACGATATTTCCTTGTTTGAAATTTAAATTGTTACGGGTTTGTTGTAAGCATTCACAGGGCGAACGCATCTGCTTTGTTACCGGGCACTTGAAGTATGCCCCATAAGTTTGCGTGCCCGAAGCCGCGCATCTGCGTTCGCGCTGTAAACGCTTGCCGGCTGTGCTTTACAGGTATTGGCTGCTTCTACCCCGTGAACAGGTACGGTTTGTCAACATTGAAATTTCACCTTTTATCAGCCTCTTTTTCTGCACAAACGGATCAGAAAAGCCTCCAGAAGCAATCGCAGATCCTGCCCGGTGGACTTCATTTTGACATCGGTCTCACTGAGCCGGATCATGGCCTGTTGCAATTCATCCAGCGAATACTGATCTGCGTTCTTCAGGGTCTGATAAACGGGGAAAGGACTTCGGGTATTGCGCACCAGGACCAGATCACTGGCTCCGGACTTTTTTTTCTTTTTGCCGTCCGCCGGTGGTTCCAATAAGCGCTGCCATTCCTCACGGGTCGCCCCCAGTGCGGCATCCGCATTTTGAACGGCCTGAAATGCAGCGCCCTTGAAGCGGGGAAAGGCCATGTTGGCGGTCCAGCTTGCGCCCTGATCGCGCCGGATAAATTCTTTGGCAAGCAGCAGGCGGCGAAGCTGGTTGGCAGCAGCGGCAAGCAATTGCAGGGGGTGCATGCCGTCTTCCAACAGGCTCTGCATCAATCCCAGCATCGCGTTCAGATTGCGCTCTGCCAGCGCATTGGTAAATTCAAAAATCGGATCCTTGCGGGACCGCTGCAGTACGGCGGTGACATCCGCTTCGCTGATGGTCTGCCGGTCGCCGGTAAAATCGACCAGTTTCTCAAGGTTGGTCCCCAGGATGCGCAAATCGAATCCGGTCAACCGAATCAGGCGGTTTCTGGCATCTATGGCAATCTTTTTTCCCGAACCCGCCAGCCCCTCGTCAATGGCGGCTTGCATGACGGCTTCTCTGGCCATCCGGTCGGCACGGGTTTCTCCCTTGGGGACGTTACAGTCCACGATCAGGCCGGATTCATCGATTTTTTTGTACAGCGCCTTGCGACGATCGACGAAGTCCGTGGTGATCACCAGCCGATGCCCATCTGGAAAGCCGGCGGCCATGTCATCGGCAAGCCGATCGGCATCATTCCTTTTTTCAGGAACCCGCAGGCGGTTGTCCCTGCAATGGTCCCGCAATTGGGAAAACCATTCGACCGACGGATCTTCACCGTCACTGAGCAGCTTCTTTTGGCCAGCGGGTGTTTCAAGATCCTCGAAGGACAAATTCAGCAGCGCCATCAAATTCAACAGTGGACGGGATGCCTTTTCCATCTCACCGCTCCTGGCAAGCGTGGTCATCTTTTCACGCAATCCCTGCTGGGCCTTGGCCGAATAGAACAATCGGGCGTCGTGCAGGACCACCACCTTGGCCACCGACAAAAGCGCGTAGGTATTCAGGGCGGACAATGCCTCGGTAACAGGCGCTTCGGCACCATCGACCCTCTCCACGGCCGTATTTTGGTCCGACACGGGAACCAGAAGATCGATAACGGCCCCAAGCGCTTTTTTACACAACAGCTCCTCGCCGCATACCAGGGTGACCGCCGGCCAGCCGGCACTGTCTACGCTGCCGATATATTCGCTGAGCTTGTCGTAGGCAATGGTTGGCATCCGTCAGCCCACAGCTTTGAGTTTTCAGCCCTTACTCCGGCATTTTTCCCAGCACCACATGGATGGCAAAAACAGTGATCCCCACGGTGATGGCGCTGTCCGCCACATTGAACGCGGGCCAGTGATGGGGCCCCACGTATACGTCCAGAAAGTCCACAACCTCTCCGAACCGAAAACGATCAACGAGATTTCCCACGGCGCCGCCGAAAATCATGGCCAGGGCCGATGCCAGACAGGGGAAGGTCCTGGGCGTGTTGCGATAAAAATAGACGATCAGGCCGATGGCCAGCAAGGATACCCCGATGAACAACAGGCTGCGCATGCCCTGGCTGCCGCCGGCCATGAACCCGAAGGCGCCCCCCGGATTGCGGATATGGGTCAGATTGAAAAAACCGGGAATCACGGTGATGGAACGGTAGAGCGGCAGATGAACCAGGATCAAATATTTGGTGATTTGGTCCAGGATCACAACCAGGGCGGCGATGAGGACGAAGGGCTTGAAGCCCAAAGAAGGCTCGCGGACCTCCGCACCCGGAAACGGTTCGGAGGTTCGCCGGTGCGCATCGCTGTGTCGGTTTGCAGCCATTGTCCTCAATCACCCAGCCCCATTTTGTCGTTCGCTGCCGGTTCAACGCGTTTCATGGCCGACAGGCCCATGCATCCGTTTGGATCAGGGCATCGTGGCACCGGCTGCAGATGGTGGGATGCGCCTCGATGGTTCCCACGCTGTCATCATAAATCCAGCAGCGCTGACATTTTTCACCACCGGCCGGCTCAACCCGGACCCACACCCCCTCGGTCTCCTGACCGGTATAGGCTTCCGGGATTTCCCCTCTGGTGATAGCGGCGGAAGAAACAATCAGAATGGATCGCAGATCATCATCGAAGCCTCTCACCACCGCATATAGATCGTCGTTGAGTCCGATGGTCACCGATGCGTCCAGGCTGTGGCCGATGACTTTTTGGGACCGGGCCTCTTCCAGCGCCCTGGTTACTTCGGCGCGGACCTTGATCAGCGTGGCCCATTTGTCCGCCAGGGTGTCGTCTTGCAGATCCGCATTGACTTCAGGAAACGCGGCCAGGTGAATGCTTTCGGGCTTGTCGGCGACCGCCGGCATGTACTTCCAGATCTCCTCGGCGGTAAAAGGCATGATCGGTGCCATGATGCGGGCCATGGCATCCAGGATGGCATACATGGCCGTCTGGGCGCTGCGTCTTTCCACCGATGCCGGTGGGCTGGTGTACAGGCGGTCCTTGAGGATGTCCAGGTAGAAGGAGGACAGATCCACCGTGCAGTAATTGTAGAGCCGATGGTAAATCGTATGGAACTCATAGGTATCGTATGCCTTGAGTGCCCGCTGGATCAGCCCCTGGACCGTATGCAGGGCGAACCGGTCGATTTCCAGCATTTGCGGCACCGGCAGGCTGTCCGTTTCCGGAGAAAAGTCGTTGATGTTCCCCAGCAAAAAGCGGCTGGTGTTGCGGATGCGGCGGTAGGCATCACTGAGCTGCTTGAGGATGGTATCGGAAATGCGCACATCGTCCCGGTAGTCCGACGCCGACACCCACATGCGCAGGATTTCGGCGCCGTACTGGTTGATCACTTTTTTGGGCGCGATGACGTTGCCGACGGATTTAGACATTTTTTTGCCGTCGGCGTCCACGACAAAGCCGTGGGTCAGCACACTCCGATACGGCGCCTGACCGCGGGTGCCCACAGCGGTGAGCAGGGCACTGTGGAACCAGCCGCGATGCTGATCACTGCCTTCCAGGTAAAGATCGGCGGGCCAATGCAGATAGTCCCGGTCTTCCAGAACCGCCGCGTGGCTGACCCCCGAGTCGAACCAGACGTCCAGAATATCGGTCTCCTTGATAAAGGTGGTGTGCCCGCAGTTTTTACAGACCGTGCCGGCGGGCATCAGGTCGGCAGCCTCTTTTTCGAACCAGACGTCGGCTCCGTGGGCCGAGAATTGATCGAAAATATGCGCCATGGTGGCCTCATCCATGTGCATGGATTCGCATTTTTCACAGATGAACACGGTGATGGGCACTCCCCAAGCACGCTGGCGGGAAACACACCAGTCCGGGCGGTTTTCGATCATGCCGTAAATCCGTTCGCGGCCCCAGTGGGGAATCCACTGGACCTGATCGATCTCCTCCAGTGATTTGGTGCGCAGCCCCGTGTTTTCCATGGAAATGAACCATTGCGGGGTGGCCCGAAAGATCACCGGCCGTTTGCAGCGCCAGCAGTGCGGATAGCTGTGCTTGATATCGTTTTTGGCCAGCAGCACGCCCCGGTCGGCCAGGGTGCCGTTGATGTCATCGTTGGCCTTGAATACGAATTGCCCGGCGAACAGGTCCACCTCGTCGGTAAACACGCCGTTGTCGTTCACCGGCGAGTAGGCGTCGAGACCGTATTTCAGGCCCACATCGTAGTCTTCACGACCGTGCCCCGGTGCCGTATGGACGCATCCGGTACCGGCTTCCAGAGTGACATGGTCGCCCAGGATGATCAGCGAGTCCCGATCGTAAAAAGGGTGCCGGCATTTCTTGTTCTCCAGCTCCTGGGCACGGAACTCGGCCAGAATGCGGTAATCGCCGATGCCGAACAGGTCCATGCAGTCGTCAACCAGCTCACGGGCCAGAATCCGCACCTCACCCTCGGCGGTTTCCACGGCGGCGTATTCGAAATCGGGGTGCAGGGCCACGGCCAGGTTGGCAGGCAGGGTCCAGGGTGTGGTCGTCCAGATCACCACCGATACGTTCTTCCCGGCCAGCGCTGGCGAGATGTCGCCAGGATCGCCGGTCAAGGGGAAACAAACATATACAGACGGAGAGGTCACGTCGTGATATTCGATTTCCGCTTCGGCCAGCGCCGTGTTGCAGCTACAGCACCAGTGAATCGGCTTCTTGCTGAGAAACAGGCTCCCATTGATGGCGAATTTGCAGCACTCACGGGCAATGATGGCCTCATAGCGATACTTCATGGTCAGGTAGGGGTTGTCCCATTCGCCCATGACCCCCAGCCGCTTGAATTCATCCCGCTGGATATCGATGAAACGCTCCGCATAGGCCCTGCACTTGCGTCGGACCTGAGCCTGGGTCATCTCCTTTTTTCGGGAACCCAGCTCCTTGTCCACATTGTGCTCAATGGGCAGGCCGTGGCAATCCCAGCCGGGAACATAGGCCGCATTGAACCCGGCCATCTGCCGGGAGCGGATAATGATGTCTTTCAGAATCTTGTTCAGCGCGGTACCCATATGGATGTTGCCGTTGGCATAGGGCGGACCGTCATGCAGTGTAAAAGGCGGCCGTCCTTCGGACGTTTCCCGGATGCGGGCATACAGCCCCATGGCTTCCCACGCCGCTAGCTGATTGGGTTCGCGTCCGGCCAGGTTGGCCTTCATGGGAAATCCGGTTTTTGGAAGGTTCAGGGTCTTTTTATATTCCATCAATGCCTCCGTGTGCGATAATTCGTGTAAACTGAAATAATTACTTTGAACCATCGGCCATGTCAAGGAATTAGCGACCCGCGACACGCCATTTTACACCTTGAAATCTCAGGCGTATGTGGGTGTGATCAGGTCGGTTGGGGGGCCGGGCCTACGGTTCAAGATTTATAGACCCCTTCACCGGCCAAAGGCGTCAACCTCACCAACCGGCGTTGAGAATCGAGGGTCGGCAGCGTGTAACGGTGAACCTGGATGGAAAAGGAAGCACCGCCAAGTTGAATGACGCGTTTTTCACCGGTGCCGGCATCTGCTTCCTCGCAAGGGTCGGGCTGGGGTCCTTTCAATGCTATCAGGCAGCCGCCGGGAGCCAGAAAAGCCACCGTTCGAGCCGCAAAATCGTCCAGAGAAGCAAACGCACGGCAGATCACCAGATCGAACCGACCGCAATAATCCGGATGCCGTCCCATGGCCTCCAGTCTGCCGTGAACAGCATCGACCTCCCTCAGTCCCAGGGTCCGAACGGCATGCTTGAGAAAAGAAATTTTCTTGCGGACACTGTCCACCATGGTCAGGGACAGGCCGGGCCGTGAAATCTTCAATGGGATGCCGGGAAACCCGCCGCCTGAACCGGCATCCAGGACGCGCTTCGCCTCCCCCAATAAAGAAAGCGCCGCCAGCGAATCCACATAATGTTTGACCGCCACCGCCAATGGTTCGGTAATGGCCGTCAAGTTGACGGATCGATTCCAAAGGAGCAGTTCAGCCGCATGGAGGCCCATGGTACGGGCCTGGTCCAAAGACACATCCACACCCAGGGCTCGCGCCCCTTCGATCACCGTGCGGTGCCATTGTTCGGAATTCACATTCATGCGCCATCCTTTTTAACCACTTGCCAGCATTGGTGTTTTTTTGTTAGAGAGATCTTACAAAAACCGTTTCGAGCAGAAACGAAAACTGCGAATCCATACCCTATCTCCAGGTTCATATGGAAAGCAAAACAGCTCAAAACAGCTACCGCATCTTATTCGAACGATCCCCCGATGCGGTCATTGTCGCTGGTCCAGATGGCCGTGTGCTGGACCACAATCCAGCCGCCCGGGCGTTTCTGGGTGTTTCCGAATCAGGACTCTATGGGGCCGATATCACCGCATTTTATGCAAACCGCGATGATCGTGAACGATTGACCCTTGAAGCCCGTGAAGCCGGCCTTGTCCATGATGCGGCAATCATCTTCGTGGACAAGGCCGGGAGATTGAAGCATAGCCTGATCACGATGATGCGGCTGGATGCCCCCGATGGAAGTCTCTATGGCTACCAGAGTATCATTCATGACGTCACCAAACGCCGTTTGGCACAAAAAAGGCTCGAAAACCAGAAAAATTACGCCGACCAGTTGATTGATATGGCTCCCGAAGCCATCGCCATTCAGGACCTGGAAGAGCGGGTGGTTCGCGTCAATGAAGAATTCTGCAACCTCTTTTATTACGCGAAATCCGACTGTCTGGGGCGACGCATCGATGAACTGATCGTACCCGACCACCTGAAAGCCGAAAGCCTGTCCCTGTCGGCCCGGGCCATCGGTGGCGCCTGCTTCGAAATCGAAACCCAGCGTATGCGCAAAGACGGCAGCCTGGTGGATGTTTCCGTGTTGATCAAACCCATTGCAACGGAAAACGATGAACCGGCCGCCTATGTGATTTACCGGGATATCTCCGCGCGTATCCGCGCCCAGGAAGCGTTACGCAAAAGCGGAGAGCGGCATCGCACGGTATTGGAAGCGGCACCCGATCCGGTTATGGTTCTTGACATGGACGGCCAGGTCATCTACCTGAACCAGGCATTCACCCGTGTATTCGGCTGGCATATGGACGAATGTCTGGATCGGTCAATCGACTTCATTCCCGAAGCACATCTTTCTGAAACACGGAAATTCATGGCCAACATCGAGCAGGGCGTTTCCTTTTCGGGCATTGAAACCCGGCGACAGACCAAGGAAGGCCGACTGGTGGATGTCTCTATCAGCGGAGCCGTCTTCTTCGACAGCGACGGCAACCCTGAAGGATATGTGATGATCCTCCAGGATATTACCGAGCGGCGCAAAAAGGACGAAGCGCTTCACTATGTTGCCTATCATGACACACTGACCGGCCTGCCCAACCGCAAGTTTTTTTACATGTGCCTGGATGACCTGCTGCAGCATTCCAGCCGCCGGAATTCGGATCGTTCCTGGGCACTGCTGTTTCTCGACCTGGACAAATTCAAGCAGATCAACGATGCCCTGGGCCATGATACCGGTGACCATCTGCTCAAAGGGGTCGCCGATCGACTCAAGCACTGCATCCGCGAAACCGACCGTCTGTTCAGGCTCGGTGGAGATGAATTCACGATCATCCTCACCGACCTAAATCGTGATATCGATGTGGCCCGTGTGGCCCGCAAGATCCTCGATACATTTGAAAGCCCATTCAATTTCAACGGCCAGGAAATTTTCACTGCCACCAGCATCGGTATCAGCGTGTACCCCAACGATGGCTGGGAGGTCGAGGGGCTGGTTAAAAACGCCGATATGGCCATGTATGCGGCCAAGGAAAGCGGCGGCAGTGCCTACCGGTTTTTCACGGAAGAGATGAACCGCGAGGCGCTGTTCCGCATGAACGTGGAAAGCAACCTGAGAAAAGCGCTGGACCACAACGAACTGATGCTCTACTACCAACCGCTGGTCGACAACACCAACCGTATCGTTGGCATGGAGGCCCTGCTGCGCTGGCAGCACCCGGACCTGGGGCTCATCCTGCCCGCCGATTTTATCCGCATCACCGAGGAGACCGGCATTATCGTTCCCGTGGGCCGCTGGGTACTGAAGACCGCCTGCATCCAAACCAAACGCTGGCACGACATGGGTTACCGTGACCTGTTCGTTGCCGTCAACCTCTCGGCCAGGCAGCTTCAGGAGGGAGACTTCGAGCAGATGGTCATGGACATTGTTGAGGAAACCGGCCTGCCCCCTGAAAAGCTTAGGCTGGAAGTGACCGAAAGCAGCATGATCCAGAACCCGGACAAGTGTATCGACAAAATGAAGGCCTTGCGGGCCACAGGGATCTCTTTTTCCATTGATGACTTCGGCACAGGGTACAGTTCGCTGAGTTATCTGAAACGCTTTCCCATCGACACCCTAAAGATCGACCGCTCCTTTGTTGCCGATGCCATGGACAGCAAGGGTGATCAGGAGATCATCAAAACCATTATTGCCATGGCCAACAATCTGAATATCGATGCTGTGGCGGAAGGCGTTGAAACCAAAGAACAAAAGGATTTTTTGATCACCTACGGATGCAACAGCATGCAGGGCTTCCTGTTCGCCCAACCCGTTCCGGTGGATAAATTCAAGGACCTGCTGGAGCGCCAGGAACCGTCCCCTCCCTCGTCCCCGGATGGGACCTGAGCCGCCGGTGGTCGTATCTCTCTACCCCCGGCGTTGCAAAATCCGCTGGGCGCCCGAGCCGGGGTGCCAAGGGTGAAGCCGCAAAAAATGATACAGGAGCAGAGCATATGCGTTTTCGACCCTGCATCGACCTTCATGGCGGTGTCGTAAAACAGATCGTCGGCGGCACACTGAACGATGCGACGCCGTCCGGCCTTCAAACCAATTTCGAAGCCCGCAAACCAGCCGATTGGTTTGCCGGTCTCTATCGGCGCGACAACCTGACCGGCGGGCATATCATCCGCCTGGGGGCGGGAAACACCGCCGCCGCCCAGGCGGCCCTGGCCCGTTGGCCGGGCGGACTGCAGATCGGTGGCGGCATCAATACCGACAACGCTGTCCAATGGCTGGACGCCGGCGCCAGCCATGTGATCGTCACCTCCTGGGTGTTTCACAATGGCCGCATCCACATGGACCGGTTAAAAAAGCTGACGCGGCTGATAGGAAAAAAACGCCTGGTTCTGGACCTGAGCTGTCGCAAGCACGGGGACGCCTACATGGTCGCCACCAATCGCTGGCAGACCTTTACCGAGGAAGCCGTCACCTATGGGCTGATGGACCGTCTGGCAGCTTTTTGCGACGAATTCTTACTTCATGCCGTGGATGTGGAGGGCCGCTGCTCAGGCATCGAGGCCGACCTTGTGGCCTACCTGAGCCGGTGGCAGGGCCTTCCCGTCACTTACGCCGGCGGAATTGCCTGCCAGGCCGACATCGATCAAATCGATGCGCTGGCCGACGGCGGAATCGACTTTACCGTAGGCAGCGCTCTTGACATCTTCGGGGGCACCGGCCTGCGGTATGCCGATCTGGCCTGCCGATATGGGTCACTGCCTGTTGCGCATCGCTGATCATAGAGCATGGTTGCGTGTTGCGCATCATCCGGAAATGCGGGGGTCCTGCAGAGAGGATAATCATGTCCATGGACGAAAATACAAACGAGACTGTCACCTTACTTCCTGAAAACAAGTCATTTTATGATCTGCTCTGGCCCTATCTGACTCCCTACCTGGTCTTCGTCGCGATTTCGAGCATACCGGAAACCCTGCTGCCGGCAGAATTCGGCCAGATTCTTAAATTGGTCACCACGGCGGCAGCCTTGTTCTATTTCCGTCGAACCTATCGATTCGGGCCGTTGACGTCCAGGCATGCCCTCATTTCCCTGCTGGCCCTGCCCATGGCTTTGGCATGTTGGATCGGTCCGTTTTATCTGCTGACGGCGTCAGGCATTGCCGATGTGGTGTCCAGCGGGACAGGGGATCCTTTTTCGCCCCTGGTCTTCTATCTGGGGGTGGTCAATTCGGTGATCCTGGTGGCTGTTTTCGAGGAGATGTTCATTCGCGTTTACATACTCGGGTGGCTGCATCAGGCCGGAGAAAACCGCCAGGACAAAGGCATGCTCAACGCCCTTTTGGACACGCTGGACGAACTGCCAAAACCACTCAGGCGTCTGCCCTTAAGTACCTTCTCTATCGTCGGAGCAACCATCGTTTTTGCCGGCGGACACCATGCCTATGAGTATCTGTCTGCCGTTGCCTATTTCCTGTTCACCACCTGGTTGTATAAAAAGAGCGGCAGCCTGTGGGTCTGTATCATTATTCACGGACTGACCAATCTGGGGATTGCGCTTTTGGCAAGATATGCGGGGATGGGGTGGTTGTGGTGAGTGAACAGCTCACGGTTCATCGCTCATAAAGACTCCGTAAGCGTTCACAGGGCAGACGCATCTGCTTTGTTACCGGGGACTTGAAGTATACCCCATACGTCTGCGTGCCCGAAGCTGCGCATCTGCGTTCGCACTGTAAACGCTGATATGGTTGAACATCTGTCAATGGAAAAAACTTGTCCAGACCAAAATAAATTGGGTCGATATTTTTCATC